>Ga0209057_1001572_pt1 | contig 18212 bp, 32 predicted proteins | sample GraSoiAngelo_146_FD_185903 | JGI IMG/M metagenome (GOLD analysis project Ga0209057, IMG submission 185903) | Grasslands soil microbial communities from the Angelo Coastal Reserve, California, USA - 14_1009_05_30cm (SPAdes) (version 2) | ecosystem: Environmental > Terrestrial > Soil > Grasslands ... | reverse complement strand
CCGGCGTCTCGATCTCGACGGTGCGCCCGCGGCTGCGGAAGACGCGCGCCGGCTCGGTGCCGAGGAAGCTGTAGCGCCCCCACTTCTCGCCGCCCTCGACGCTCTCGAGGAGGAAGCCGTACGGCCCGCGATGGATCTTCAGGAACGCCGACACCGGCGTCTCCAGGTCGGCCAGGATCTCGCGGCAGACCGGGATCAGGTTCCCCTCGCGCGCCAGCGTCGCCAGGTCGCCGCGCGCGGGCCAGGTGGCGCCGGCGCGCAGCGTGCGCGCCCCGCCCGCCTCGGTGCGCGCCGCGCGCTTCATTCCGAGGCCACGAAGGCGTGCTCGACGCCCTCGTGCTCGCGCAGGCGGTGCATCGTCTCCTCGGCCTGCTCGGCGGTGGTGAAGCGGCCGACCTGCACGCGGTACCAGGTGTCGCCGTCGCGCACCACGCGTACCAGCGTGGCGTCGTAGCCGCGGCCGCGGAGCTGTTTCGCGAGGCCGTCGGCCTCCTCGCGGCTGCGGGTGGGGTTGGCGAGCACCGTGAAGCCGCCCGCCGCGAGCGCCGCGGGGGGCAAGCTCGCGGCGGGGGGCGGCACGAGGCGCGCAGGCGCCGCGCCGGGGCCGCGCGGCGGCTCGGATGAAGCGCCGGGGGCCCGAGCCGGCGGCCTCGGCGCGGAAATCCTCTCGGGGACGTCCGCGGTCACGTGGAACGGCCGCGGCGGCACCTTGGCCGCGGCGGGAGCCGGTGCCGGGGCCGGCCGCGAAGGCTTCGACGCCAGCGCGGGCGCCGCTGCCACGGCCAGGCGCGGCAGGACGTGCGCCGCCGGCTGGACCGGCTTCGCCTCCTCGTGCACCTTGTCCGGCGCGCGCTCCGCGCCCTGTTCGCCCATCAGCTTGTCGTAGAAGCCGAACTCGGGCTCCGTCTTCGGGCGCTGCCCCTCGGGCGGCGGCGCGGAGGTGACGGGCAGGCGGACCACCTGCTGCTCGACCCGCAGGCTGCGCGCCTGCGTGCCCTTCCCGACGTAGAAGCCGAGCAGGTAGACGAGGCCGCAGGTCGTGATCCAGGCGAGGAGGAGGATCAGCCGATCTCCCAGCCCGAGCCCGCCGCGCCCATCTCTCGCCATCCAGCCTCCTTCACATCCGCTCGGGTGCCGTCACGCCGGCCAACCCGAGCGCGCCCCGCAGCACCTGCTGGACCGCGCGCACCAGCGCGAGCCGGGCCTGGGTCGAAGTGCGGTCCTCGGTCAGGATACGCTGTCGATTATAGTAGCGGTGGAAGGCGCCGGCCAGGTCGAGGGCGTGGAAGACGATGCGGTGGGGCTCCAGGTCGCGCGCCGCGGTCTCGACCACGTCGGGCCAGCTCGCCACTGCGCGCACCACCTCCACCTCGGGCGCGCCCAGGGGCGACAGATCCGGCGCGGGGGCGAGCGCGATGCCGGCCTCCGCCGCCTGGCGCAGCACGCTCGCGATGCGCGCGTGCGCGTACTGCACGTAGAACACCGGGTTGTCGGTGCTCTGCTGCTTGGCGAGGTCGAGGTCGAACTCGAGGTGGCTGTCGGACTTGCGCATGAGGAAGAAGAAGCGGGCCGCGTCCACCCCCACCTCGTCGAGCAGCTCGTCGAGGGTCACGTACTCCGCGCGGCGCGTGGACATCTTCACCTGCTCGCCGTGCCGCGTGAGGGTCACGAACTGGTAGATGACGGGGCGGATGCGCGCCGCGTCGGCGCCCAGCGCGCGCAGCGCCGCCGCCACCTCCTGGTGCTCGGCGATGTGGTCGGCGCCGAGCACGTCGATCACGACGTCGAAGCCGCGCGCGAGCTTGTCCAGATGATACGCGATGTCCGGCAGGCGGTAGGCCGGCTCGCCCGAGCTCTTGACCAGCACGCGGTCCTGCTCGAGACCGACCGCCGCGCCGCTGAGCCACACCGCCCCCTCGCGCCGCAGGACGAGGCCGCGCGCCTCGAGCGCGTCGAGCGTGCGCTGGATCGCCCCCGAGCGGTAGAGCGAGTCCTCGTCGAAGTAGCGGTCGAAGGTGATTCCGAGCCGCTCCTGCGTGGCGCGGATGGCGGCGAAGATCGACTGCTCGGCGGCGTCGCGGAAGGCGGTGCCGTGGTCTTCGGCGAGCGCCGCGCCGTGACGCTCGACCAGGCCGCGCGCGATGTCGCGGATGTACTCGCCCTGGTAGCCGTCATCGGGGAAGGCCGCGGGGCGGCCGATGAGCTCCAGGTAGCGGGCGCGCACCGAGTCCGCCAGCACCTTCATCTGCCGGCCGGCGTTGTTGAAGTAGTACTCGCGCTCGACCAGCCAGCCGACCGCCGCCAGCAGGCGGGCGAGCGTGTCGCCGATCACCGCGTTCCGCCCGTGCCCGACGGTGAGCGGGCCGGTCGGGTTGGCGCTCACGAACTCGACCTGCGCCCGGCGTCCGGCGCCGGTCGCCGCGCGGCCGTATGCCTCGCCCGAAGCCAGCGCGTCGGCGAGCATCCGCTGCCAGAAGGCCGGCGCGAACCGGAAGTTGATGAAGCCGGGACCGGCGACCTCGGGCGGCCCCTGGAGCCAGCCGGCGGGCGCCGCGGCCTCGAGGTGGCCGACCAGCAGGCGCGCGATGGCATGCGGCGGGCGGCCCTCGCCGCGCGCCAGGACGAGCGCGGCATTGGTCGAGAGGTCGCCGAACTTGGGATCGCTCGGCACCTCGACGGCGAAGGCCGGCGCCTCCGGCCGGCGGAGCTCGCCGGCGGCGATGGCGGCGCTCAGCGCCTGGCGGACGAGCCCCTCAACGTGGCGCTTCATCCCCGCCCCCGCGGCGCCAAAGGCAGCCGCCGGGATGCGGGTCCGGGACGCGGGGAGCGGGCATGGCGCTGCTTGTATGCGCCGCCGGGGGCCGGGTCAAACTCATCCGGGGGCCCGTCCGCTGCTCGGGCGCTGCGCGCCCTGCGAACCAACCCCCGCGCGGCTCTCGCCGCGCGCCCCGGACCAACCCCCGCGCGGCTCCCGCCGCGCGCAGCTCGAGCGCTTCCGCGCTCGGCCTCCCCCTGCAACTCCGCCGGGGGCCGGGTCAACCGGCGGCGGCCCGGCGCCGCCGCGGCGGGGCCGGCTGCTTGCCCTTGGCCGGGGCCCGCCGGCGGGCCGGCTTCTTCGCGGGGGCCATCTCGGTCTTCGCGCCCGCCCGCTCGACCAGCTCGACCACCGAGAGCGCCGCCGCGTCCCCGTGGCGCGCGCCCAGCTTGACGACGCGCGTGTAGCCGCCCGCGCGCTCGGCGAAGCGGGGCGCGATCTCGTCGAAGAGCTTCCGCACCACGCTGCGCCGCCGGATGAGCGCCGCGGCGCGCCGGCGAGCGTGCAGCGTCCCCTGCTTGCCGAGGGTGATCACACGGTCGCCCCAGCGGCGCAGCTCCTTCGCCTTGGCGTCGGTGGTGCGCACCACCTCGTGCTCGAGCAGCGCGGTCACCAGGTTGCGGAGGAGCGCCCGGCGGTGCGCCGGTGTGCGCCCGAGCTTCACGCCTGCCACGCGGTGGCGCATGAACTACGGCGTCTCCTTCTCGCGCTGCATGCGGCGGCGGTCGAGCTCCTCGCGCGAGGGGAAGTTCTCGAGCCGCATGCCGAGCGAGAGCCCCATCTCGTGCAGGAACTCCTTGATCTCGTTCAGCGACTTGCGGCCGAAGTTCTTGGTCTTGAGCATCTCCTGCTCGGTCTTCTGCACCAGCTCGCCGATGTACTTGATGTCCGCGTTCTGCAGGCAGTTGGCCGAGCGCACCGAGAGCTCGAGGTCGTCGACCGGGCGGTAGAGGGCCTCGTTCTGCGGCGCCTCGCGCCGCTCGCCGCCCTCGCCCATCGCCGCCGACGGCTCCTCCTCGAAGTTCACGAAGATGCCGAGCTGCTGCTGGAAGGTGCGGGCCGCGTGGGCGACCGCGTCCTCCGGGCGCACGCTGCCGTCGGTATGCACCTCGAGCACCAGGCGGTCGTAGTCGGTGCGCTGCCCGACGCGCGCGTTGGTGACCGTGAAGTTCACCTTGGTGATGGGCGAGAAGATCGCGTCGATGGGGATGGTGCCCACCGGATCCTCCTCGCGCTTGTTGCGTTCGGCGGGCACGTAGCCGCGGCCCATGCGAATCACCAGCTCGAGGTCGAGCTCGGCGTCCTTGGCGAGGGTGGCGATGTGCTGGTGCGGGTTCAGGATCTCGACCCGCGGGCCGGCCTGGATGTCGCCCGCCGTGATCTCCCGCGGCCCCTTCGCCTGGACGCGCGCCGTCTCCTCGGCCGCGCTGTCGTGCAGCTTGACCCGCACCTCCTTCAAATTGAGCACGATGTCGGTCACGTCCTCGGTCACGCCGGGGATGGTGGAGAACTCGTGCAGCACGCCCTTCACGCGCAGCCCGACGATGGCCGCGCCCTGCAGCGACGAGAGCAGCACGCGCCGGAGCGCGTTGCCGATCGTCGTCCCGTAGCCGCGCTCGAAGGGCTCGCCGAAGAACTTGCCGTAGGTGGGCGTCAGGCTCTTCTCGTCGACCTCGAGCCGCTTCGGCTTGATCAGCTCGCGCCAGCCGTCCTGCGCGAGGGTGTCCGCGCTCTCCGTGTCGAGTGCCTCGAATTCCATGACACCTTCCTCTGCTCTGATCACTTGGAGTAGAGCTCCACGACCAGCTTCTCGTTGATGGGCATCGTCAAGTCGGCGCGAGCCGGGAACGCCTTCACCGTGCCGCTGAACGCCTCGGCCTGCACCTCGAGCCACTCGGGCACGCCGCGGCGCTGCGCCAGCTCGAGCGCCTCCTGGATGCGCGCGACCTTGCGGCTGCGCTCGCGGACGGAGACGACGTCCCCGCGCTTCACCAGGTAGGAGGGCACGTCGACCTTCCTGCCGTTCACCCGGAAGTGCCCGTGGCGCACGAGCTGCCGCGCCTCGGCGCGCGAGGTGGAGAAGCCGAGCCGGTAGACGATGTTGTCGAGCCGGCGCTCGAGCAGCTGGAGCAGCGTCTCGCCGGTCACGCCGCGCGTCCGGTCGGCGAGCGCGAAGTAGCGGCGGAACTGCGCCTCGAGCACCCCGTAGATACGGCGCAGCTTCTGCTTCTCGCGCAGCTGGATGGAGTACTCGCTGAACTTCGGGCGCGCCTGGCCGTGCTCGCCGGGCGGATAGTTGCGCCGCTCGATGGCGCACTTGTCCGTGTAGCAGCGCTCGCCCTTCAGGAAGAGCTTCAGCCCCTCGCGCCGGCAGTGCCGGCAGACGGCCCCGGTGTATCGTGCCACGTCGACTCCTCAGACCCGCCGCCGCTTGGGCGGCCGGCAGCCGTTGTGCGGGATGGGGGTGACGTCCTTGATCAGGTTCACCGTGAATCCCGCCGCCTGGAGGCTGCGCAGCGCGGCCTCGCGCCCCGCTCCCGGGCCCTTCACGAAGACCTGCACCTGGCGCATGCCGAGCTCGGCCGCCTTGCGCGCCGCGGCCTCGGCCGCCACCTGGGCGGCGAAGGGCGTCCCCTTGCGCGAGCCCTTGAAGCCGACCGCCCCGGCGCTCGACCACGCCACCACGTTGCCCTGCGCGTCGCTGATGGTGATGATGGTGTTGTTGAAGGTGGAGTGGATGTGCACCACTCCCTCCGCCACCATGCGCTTGGCCTTCTTGCGCCGCGCCGGGGCCGCCTCGGGCGCGGCCGCGGCCGGCTTCTCGGCGGCCGGCGCCGCCTCCTTCTGCTTCGCCATCCGGAAACCCCTATCCCTTCGAGGGCGGCGGCTTCTTGCCCGCGATGGCGCGCCGCGGCCCCTTGCGCGTGCGCGCGTTGGTGTGCGACCGCTGCCCCCGGACCGGCAGGTTCCGCCGGTGGCGGAGCCCGCGGTAGCAGCCGAGATCGACCAGGCGCTTGATGCTCGCCGCGACGTCGCGGCGGAGGTCGCCCTCGACCTTGTGGCCGGCGTCGATCGCGCGCCGAAGACGCGTCGTCTCCTCGTCGGTCAGGTCGTCGGTCTTGCGCCCGGGATCGACCTGCGCCTCGGCGCACAGCTTGAGCGCCGCGCTCCGGCCGATGCCGTGGATGTACGTGAGGGCGATCTCCATGCGCTTGTTGCGCGGCAGATCCACTCCGGCGAGACGTGCCATGCCCCTACCCCTGCCGTTGCTTGTGGCGCGGGTTCGTGCACAGCACGCGCACCACGCCCGCGCGACGGATGACCTTGCAGTTCTTGCAAATCGTCTTGATCGATGCCCGCACCTTCATGTCCTACCTCGCGCGCCCCGTGATCCGGCCCCGCGACAGGTCGAGCGGCGAGATCTCGACCGTCACCTTGTCGCCCGGCGCGATACGGAGATACCGCATGCGCAGCGCGCCGGAGACGTGGGCCAGCACCTGATGGCCGTTGTCGAGCAGCACGCGGACGAGCGCGTTCGGCATCAGCCGCGCGACGGTGCCGTTGACGGCGATCGCGTCGCCCTGCATATCGCGTCGGTCCTTCAGAGTAAACTCAAAATATAGGGGCCGTTGCCGGTCACTGCAACGGAGTGCTCGAAGTGCGCCGACAGCCGCCCGTCGCGCGTCGCCGCCGTCCAGCCGTCCTGCTTGACGTAGACCTCGGGGCGCCCGGCGCACAGCATCGGCTCGATGGCGAGCACGAGGCCCTCCTGCAGGCGCACGCCGCGCGCGCCGGTGCGGTAGTTCGGCACCTGCGGGTCCTCGTGCAGGCTGCGCCCGATGCCGTGGCCGACGAACTCGCGCACCAGCGAGTAGCCCGCCGCCTCGGCCGTGTCCTGGATGGCGCCCGAGATGTCGCCCACGTGGCCGCCGGCCTGGATCGCGGCGATGCCAGCCGCAAGCGCCGCCCGGGTGACCTCCATCAGCCGCTCCGCCTCGGGCGTGACTCGCCCGACGGGCACGGTCATGGCCGCGTCGCCGTAGTAGTCGCGATACGAGACGCCGAAGTCGAGCCCCACGATGTCCCCCTCGCGCAGCGTCCGCTTGCGCGACGGGACGCCGTGCACCACCTCGTCGTTGATCGAGATGCAGATCGAGGCGGGGAAGACGCGCCCGGCGACCGTGTAGCCCTTGAACGCCGGCCGCGCGCCGCGCGTGAGCGTCAGCTCCTCGGCGAGCGCGTCGAGCTCCGCGGTGGCGACGCCGGGCCGGACGTGCGCCCGCACCTCGGCCAGGATCTCGGCGACCATGACGTTCGCCCGCCGCATGTGCTCGATCTCGTCCTTCGACTTGAGCAGGATCATCACACGCTCGCCGCCACGCGCCGGAAGACGTCCTCGCGGCTGCCGGTGCCGTCGATCTCGCAGAGGAGGCCGGCGGCACGGTAGTGCTCGAGCACGGGCGCGGTCTCGCGCGCGTAGACCTCCATGCGGTGGCGGACGGTCTCCTCGCGGTCGTCGGCGCGCTGCACGAGCCGCCCGCCGCAGCGGTCGCAGCGGTCCGGCTGCGCGGGCGGGTCGAAGCTCGAGTGGAACATGGCACCGCACTGCTCGCACACGCGCCGCCCCGCCAGGCGCTTGAGCGCGTCCTCGCGGGGCAGGGCGATCAGGAGGACGCCGCCGAGCGGCTGGCCGCGGCGCGCGAGCAGCGCGTCGAGCGCCTTGGCCTGGGCCACCGTGCGCGGGAAGCCGTCGAGCAGGAAGCCGCCCTTGCAGTCCGCGCCATCGAGGCGCTCGGCGACGATGCCGATCACGACCTCGTCGGGGACCAGCAGGCCCTGCTCCATGTAGCGCTTCGCCTCGAGCCCGAGCTTCGAGCCGCCGCGCACGGCCTCGCGCAGCACGTCGCCGGTCGAGATGTGGCAGGCGCCGAAGCGGCTCGCGAGCAGCTTCGCCTGCGTCCCCTTCCCTGCTCCTGGCGTTCCCATGATGAGCAGCCTCAGCACACGCCTCCTAGCGCCGCCCCCGGATGCGGCCGCCCTTCATGAAGCCTTCGTAGCTGCGCGTGATCATGTGCGTCTCCATCGCCGCCACCGTGTCGAGCGCCACGCCGACGACGATCAGGAGGGCCGTGCCGCCGAAGTAGAAGGGCACGTTGTAGCGGCTGATCAAGATGGTCGGCAGCACGCATACCGCGGCCACGTAGAGCGCGCCCGGCAGCGTGATGCGCGTCAGGATGCGGTCGATGTACTCCGCCGTCCTCTGGCCCGGCCGGATGCCCGGGATGTAGCCGCCGAACTTCTTCATGTTGTCGGCGACGTCGGCCGGATTGAAGGTGACGGCGGTGTAGAAGTAGCAGAAGAAGATGATGAGCCCGACGTAGACGAGCATGTAGAGCCAGCTCCCGGGCGCCAGGTGATCCTGCACCCAGCGCGCGGCGGGATGGTCGATGAAGCCGGTCACCGTGCTCGGGAAGAGGAGGATCGAGGAGGCGAAGATGGGCGGGATCACGCCCGAGGTGTTGATCTTGAGCGGCAGGTGCGAGCTCTGCCCGCTGTACATCCGCCGCCCCACCATGCGTTTGGCATACGCCACCTGGATGCGACGTTGCGCGCGCTCCATGTAGATGATGGCCGCCACCACCACCACCATGAGGAGCGCCATCGCGACCGCCCGGAAGATCGACCACTCGCCGTGCCGCACGAAGTTGGCGACCGTGCCCGCGGCGCCCGGCATCCCCGCCACGATGCCCGCGAAGATGATGAGCGAGATGCCGTTGCCGATGCCGCGCTCGGTGATCTGCTCGCCGAGCCACATGATGAAGGCGGTCCCGGTGGTGAGCGTGATCATGGTCATGATGCGGAAGTGCCAGCCGGGCTCGAACACCACGCCGCCGGCCCCCGGGGCCTGGATCGTCTCGAGGCCGCGCGCGATGAACAGGCTCTGCACCATCGACAGGAGCACCGTCCCGTAGCGCGTGTACTGGGTGATCTTGCGCCGGCCGAGCTCGCCCTCCTTGGAGAGCTTCTCGAGGTAGGGGATCACGACCGTGAGCAGCTGGAGGATGATGCTCGCGCTGATGTAGGGCATGATGCCGAGCGAGAAGATCGAGAAGCGCTCGAGCGCGCCGCCGGTGAACACGCCGACCAGGCCGAGGAGCCCCCGCGCCTGGTCGAAGTAGGACTTGAGCGCCGCGGTGTCGATGCCGGGCGTCGGGATGGCGACCCCGAGGCGGTAGACGGCGAGCGCGACCGCGGTGAAGAGGAGGCGCCGCCTGAGCTCGGGCACGCGGGGGGCGTTGGCGAAGCCTTCAAGCATCGAGCACCTCCGCGCTGCCGCCCGCGGCGGCGATCAGCTCGCGGGCGCGCTTGCTGAATGCCTGCAACCGAACCGTCAGTGCGTGCGGCAGCGTACCGTCGGCGAGGCACTTGACGGGGTGCCGGCCGCGCACCAGGCCGCGCGCGCGGAGCTCCTCGGGCCCCACCGTGCTGCCCGCCGGGAAGGTCGCGAGCTGGCCCAGGTTGACGACGGCGTAGGGCACGCGCGATACCGGGCGGAAGCCGCGCTTCGGCAGCCGGCGCTGGAGCGGCATCTGGCCGCCCTCGTAGCCGGGCGGGCTGTTGCCCCCCGAGCGCGAGCGCCGCCCCTTGTGGCCGCGGCCGGCCGTCTTGCCCTGGCCCGAGCCGGGCCCGCGGCCGACCCGCTTCGGCGCCCGCTTCGCGCCGGGGGCGGGATGGAGGTGGCCGAGATCCATGGGCTGCCCCTCGCTCGTGCTCACGCGCTCACTCCTCCACCGCCACCAGGTGCGCCACGGCGCGCAGCATGCCGCGCATCGCGGGCGAATCCTTGAGCAGGACCGCCTTGCCGCGCCGCGTGAGGCCGAGGCCGCGCAGGGTGGCGCGCTGGCGCGGGCTCGTCCCGATCGCGCTCCGGGTGAGGGTGGCCTTGACGATGCGGTCCGTCATGCGCCGCGCAGCTCCGCCAGGGTCTTGCCGCGCAGCGCCGCGACCGCTTCCGGCGTCTTCAGCAGCCGGAGCGCCGCCATCGTCGCGCGCACCATGTTGTGCGGGTTGTTCGAGCCGAGGCACTTGGTGAGGACGTTCGAGATGCCGGCCAGCTCCACCACCGCCCGCACACCGCCGCCCGCGATCACGCCCGTGCCGTCGGAGGCGGGCTTGAGCAGCACCGCGCCGGCGCCGAAATTGCCGGTCACCTCGTAGGGGATGGTGCCGTCGGTGATGGGCACCGCGAGCATGCTCTTCTTGGCCTCGTCGATCCCCTTGCGGATCGCCTCCGGGACCTCCTTGGCCTTGCCGAGCCCGAAGCCGACGTGCCCGTTGCCGTCGCCCACCACCACCAGCGCGCTGAAGCTGAAGCGCCGGCCGCCCTTCACGACCTTCGCCACGCGGTTGATGTGGACGACCTTCTCCTTCAGCTCGACGCCGTGGGCGTCGGTGATGATGCGGCGAGGCCCGCCGGAGGAACGTTCCGCCATAGGTCCTTTCTCAGAACTTGAGTCCGCCCTCGCGCGCCCCCTCGGCGACGGCACGCACGCGGCCGTGGTAGAGGAAGCCGTTGCGGTCGAACACGATCTGGTCGATCCCCTTCTCGAGACAACGCCGCGCGGCGAAGAGCCCCACCTGCTTGGCGGCGCTCACGTCCGCGGTCTTCTTGAGCTGCGCGCGCAGCTCGGGCGTGAGCGTCGAGACCGCGAGCAGCGTCTTGCCCGCGCTGTCGGCGATCACCTGCACGTAGGTGTGCCGGTCGCTGCGGAAGACGGAGAGCCGGGGCCGCGCCTCGGTGCCGCGCACCCGCTTGCGCACCCGCGCCCGGCGGCGTCCGCGCGCGACCGCGACAGGATTGGTTCGCATCAGCGCGTCCCCGCGGCGCCCGCCGCCTTGCCGGCCTTGCGGCGGATGCGCTCCTCGGCGTACTTGACGCCCTTCGCCTTGTAGGGCTCCGGCGGCCGGAGCTTGCGCAGTGCGGCCGCGGCCTGGCCGACTAGCTCGCGGTCGGCGCCCTCGAGCGTGATCACCACCTGGCGGTCGACCTTGGCGGAGAGCCCCGGCGGCAGCCGGAAGTGGATCGGATGGGAGTAGCCGAGCGTCAGGACGACGAGGCCGCCGCGCGCCTCGGCGCGGTAGCCGACGCCGTTGATCTCGAGCACGCGCGTGAAGCCCTTGCTGACGCCCGCGACCATGTTGCCGACCAGCCGCTGGGTGAGCCCGTGCAGGCTGCGCCCGCGGCGTGAGTCGTCCGTGCGCTTCACCACCACCGTGCCGCCCTCGACCGCGACCGTGACGTCCGGCACCACCCGCCGCTCGAGCTTGCCCTTCGGGCCCTCCACGCGCACCAGCCCGTCGCTGACGTGCACCTTCACGCCCGCGGGCACCGGGATGGGGAGCTTGCCGACGCGCGACATGGCCCTTCCTACCAGACCGTGCAGAGGACCTCACCGCCCACCTTCTCGCGGCGCGCGGTGCGATCGACCAGGATGCCCTTCGGGGTGGAGAGCACGTTGACGCCGAGCCCGCGCCGCACGGCCGGGATGTCCTTGACGCCGACGTAGACGCGCAGGCTCGGCCGGCTCACGCGCACGAGCCCGCTGATCACCGGCTTCCGCTGCGCGTCGTAGCGCAGGTCGACGTGCAGGACGTTGCGCGGCGTGGCCTCCACGACCGTCATGCCCCCGAGGTAGCCCTCCTCCACCAGCACGCGGACGATCTCCTCCTTCTGCCGGGACCACGGGACGTCCACGCTCGCCTTGCGGGCGTGGGCGGCGTTGCGGATGCGCGTCAGGAGGTCGGCGATGGGGTCGGTCATCATGCTCGTCAGCTCACCAGCTCGCTTTGGTGAGGCCGGGGATCTGCCCCTTGCGCGCGAGGTGGCGCAGACAGAGCCGGCACATGCGGAAGCGGCGGTAGAAGGCCCGCGGGCGCCCGCACAGCGGGCAGCGGTTGTAGGCCCGCACCTTGAACTTCGGGGGCCGCGACGCCTTCACCATGAGACAGGTCTTCGCCATGATCGGGTTTCCGTTCACGCCCGGAAGGGCATTCCGAGGGCCTTGAGCAGCGCCTTCCCCGGCGCGTCGCTGCGCGCCGTCGTGCAGATGACCACCGTGAGGCCCTTGATCTTGTCCACTTTGTCGAGGTTGATCTCGGGGAAGATCACCTGCTCGCGGAGCCCGAGGGAGTAGTTGCCGCGCCCGTCGAAGGCGCGGTCGGGCACGCCCTTGAAGTCGCGCACGCGCGGCAGGGTCACGTTCACCAGCCGGTCGAAGAATTCGTACATGCGCTCGCCGCGCAGGGTCACCATCGCCCCGATCGGCATGCCCTCGCGCAGCTTGAAGTTCGCGATCGCCTTCTTGGCGCGCGTGACCACGGGCTTCTGCCCGCTGATCGCCGCCAGCTCCTCGACCGCGGAGTCGAGGAGTTTGGGATTCTGCGTCGCCTCGCCGAGCCCCATGTTGAGCACGATCTTCTCGAGGCGCGGCACGGCCATCGCGTTCGCGACGCCGAGGTCGCGCATGAGCGCGGGGGCGATCTCGCTGCGGTAGCGCTCGCGCAGACGGGCGACCATGCTCACTCGCCTCCCAGCGGCTCGCCGCAGCGCCGACAGACACGCTCGCCGTGGCCGTCCGCCAGCCGCCGGTGCCCGACGCGGGTCGGCTTGTTGCACTTGGGGCAGATGGGCACGACGTTGGACAGGTGGATCGACGCCTCCTTCTCCTGGATGCCGCCCGGTTGCTGGACGCCGCGCGGCTTCACGTGCCGCTTCACCATGTTGACGCGCTCGATGAGCACGCGGTCCCTGTCCGCGAGCACGCGCAGCACCTTGCCCGTCTTGCCGCGCTCCTTGCCCGCGATGACCATCACGGTGTCGTCCTTGCGCAGCCGCTGGAGCGCCATGGCTCAGAGCACCTCCGGCGCGAGCGAGATGATCTTCATGAACTTCTTGGCGCGCAGCTCGCGCGCCACCGGGCCGAAGATGCGCGTGCCGACCGGCTCGCGCGCGTTGTCGATCAGCACCGCCGAGTTGGTGTCGAAGCGGATGTAGGAGCCGTCGGTGCGCCCGACCTCCTTGGCCGTGCGCACGATCACCGCCTTCATCACGTCGCCCTTCTTCACCTTGGCGTTGGGGATGGCCTCCTTGACCGACACGACGATCACGTCGCCGATCGAGGCGTACTTGCGGCGCGTGCCGCCCAGCACCTTGATGCAGAGGACCTTCCGCGCCCCGCTGTTGTCCGCCACGTCGAGGATGGTCTCGGCCTGGATCATGTCGGCACCTCGGTCCCGACCAGCGCCTCGCCCGCCCCCTCCTTGCGCCCGAGGATAGCCAGCACGGCCCAGCGCTTGTCGTGCGAGAGCGGACGGGTCTCGATGATGCGCACCCGGTCGCCCACCCGGCACTGGTTCTTCTCGTCGTGCGCCTTGTAGCGCACGCGCTGAGTCAGGTGCTTGCGGTACTTGCCGTGGCGGACGAGCCGCGCGACGACCACCACGACCGTCTTGTCCATCTTGTCGGACACGACCACGCCCTCGCGGACCTTGCGGCGGCCGGCGCTCATCTAACTCTCCTGGGGGCCCGTCCAGTGCTCGCGCCCTGCGGGCGCTGCGCGCTTCCGATGCCCCCAGACCCCGTCGGCCAGCCTGAGCGCTCTCGCGCTCGGCCTCCCACTCTCCTGGGGGCCCGTCCAGTGCTCGCGCCCTGCGGGCGCTGCGGTCCAACACCCGCGCGGCTTCCGCCGCGCGCCCCAGACCAACGCCCGCGCGGCTCCCGCCGCGCGCTGCGCGAGCGCTCTCGCGCTCGGCCTCCCTCTTCCCTCATCACACTCATGGTTTCGTCCGCTGGCGGAGCACGGTCTTGACGCGCGCCAGGTCGCGCTTGGTCTGGCGCACCTTCATCGGGTTGGGGAGCTGGGAGGTCGCCCGCTTGAGCCGCAGGTGAAAGACCTCGTCGGCGAGCTCGTGCTCGCGCGTGCGCAGCTCGACGTCGCTCATGTCCCGTGCTTCCTGCGGCTTCATGCGGCGGCTCCCGCGTGATGGCGCTCGCGCGGCTGGGTGGCGAGCGAGAGCTTGGCGGCCGCGAGGCGGAGCGCCTCCTTCGCGTTCGCCGAGTCCACGCCCTCCATCTCGAACAGCATGCGCCCGGGCTTCACCACCGCCACCCAGATCTCCGGCGAGCCCTTGCCCTTGCCCATGCGGGTCTCGGCCGGCTTCTTGGTGAGCGGCTTGTCGGGGAAGATGCGCACCCACACGCGCCCGCCGCGCTTGATGTAGCGCGTGAGCGCGACGCGCGCCGCCTCGATCTCGCGCGCCGTGAGCCAGCCGCGCTCGACGGCCTGCAGGCCGTAGTCGCCGAAGGCGAGCGTGGCGCCGCGCCACGCCGTGCCCTTGCGGCGGCCCTTCTGCATCTTGCGCCACTTGACCTTCTTCGGGGCGAGCATGACGGGTCCTCACACGCCGAGGGCGGCGCGCTGCTCCTCTTCCTGCCGGGTCAGGACCTCGCCGCGGAAGATCCACACCTTGATGCCGATGACCCCGTAGGTGGTCTTCGCCTCGGCCACGCCGTAGTTCACGTCGGCGCGCAGCGTGTGCAGCGGCACGCGGCCCTCGCGGTACCACTCGGTGCGCGCGATCTCGGAGCCGCCCAGTCGGCCCGCCGACTGGATGCGGATGCCCTGCGCGCCCATGCGCATGGCGCGCGCCACGGCCTCCTTCATGGCGCGGCGGAACGCGACCCGCCGCTCCAGCTGGAGCGCGACGTTCTCCCCCACCAGCTGCGCGTCCAGGTCCGGCCGCCGCACCTCGTGGATGTTGAGGAAGCTCTCCTTGCGCGTCAGCTTGGAGAGCTCCTGCTTGAGCTTCTCGATCTCGGCGCCCTTCTTCCCGATCACGATGCCCGGGCGCGCGGTGTGGATGTTGATCTTCGCCTTGTTCGCGGCGCGCTCGATCTCGATCTTGGAGACGCCCGCGTGGTAGAGGCGCTTCTTCAGGAAGTTGCGGATCTTGGTGTCCTCGTGGAGCAGATCCGCGTATTCGCGCCGCGCGAACCAGCGCGAGTCCCAGTTCTCGATCACGCCCAGGCGGAAGCCCTTGGGATGGACCTTCTGACCCACGCTCACGCCTCCCCGCCCGCGCCGCGGGCGTCCACGACCACGGTGATGTGGCTCGTGCGCTTGAAGATCTTGGTGGCCCGGCCGTGCGCCCGGGGCAGGAAGCGCTTGGCCGTCGGGCCCTCGTCGACGAAGGCGCGCTTCACGTAGAGCACGTCGACGTCGACCTTGTGCGCCGCCTCGGCGTTGGCGACCGCCGAGCGGAGCGTCTTGAGCACCGTCTTCGCCCCGCGCTTGGGCGTGTACTCGAGGAGCGCGATCGCCCTCTCCACCGGCTTCCCGCGGATCAGGTCGACCACCAGGCGCGCCTTCTGGGCGGTCAGGCGGACGAAGCGGCTGCTCGCGCGCGTCTCCATCACGCGGGGGCTCCGGGGGTCTTGCGCGGCGCCGGCGCGGCGCCCGGCGCAGTGCGCGGCGCGGCCCCGGGCGCGCCGGGCGGCGCCCCCGCGGCGCCTTCCACCTTACCCTTGCGGTCGCCCGAGTGGCCGTGGAAGGTGCGCGTGGGCGCGAACTCGCCGAGCTTGTGGCCGACGGCGTTCTCGGTGATGAACACGGGGATGAACTTCCGCCCGTTGTGCACCGCGAAGGTGAAGCCCACCATGTCGGGCGTGACGGTGGAGCGGCGCGACCAGGTCTTCACCACCTTCTTCTCGCCCGCCTCGAGCATCGCACGCACCTTCTTCATGAGATGCGCGTCGATGAACGGGCCCTTCTTGACCGAGCGTGCCATGGCCTAGCGCACCTTCCGTCGCTGCACGATCCAGCGCTCGGTGCGCTTGTTGTGCCGCGTCTTGTAGCCCTTGGCCGGCTGACCCCAGGGCGACTGCGGGTGGTTGCCCTTCGAGCGTCCCTCGCCGCCGCCGTGCGGATGGTCGACCGGGTTCATCGCCATGCCGCGCACCTTGGGGCGCCGGCCGAGCCAGCGGATGCGGCCGGCCTTGCCGTAGGAGATGTTCTCGTGCTCGAGGTTGCCGACCTGCCCGACGGTGGCGCGGCAGGCGAGGCGCACGCGCCGCAGCTCGCCCGAGGGGAGCTTCACGAGGGCGTAGTCGCCCTCCTTCGCCATGAGCTGGATGGCGGCGCCCGCGCTGCGGCCGAGCTGGCCGCCGCGGCCCTCGCGCAGCTCGACGTTGTGGACCATGGTGCCGAGCGGAATCAACGAGAGCGGCAGGCTGTTCCCGGGCTTGATGTCGGCCTTCGGTCCGGCCTCCACCCGATCCCCGACCCCGAGCCCGATCGGCGCCAGGATGTAGCGCTTCTCGCCGTCGGCATAGTGGAGGAGCGCGATGCGCGCCGAGCGGTTCGGGTCGTACTCGATGGCGGCCACCCGTGCCGACACGCCCATCTTGTCGCGCTTGAAGTCGATCACCCGGTAGAGACGCTTGTGGCCGCCGCCGCGGTGGCGGATGGTCATGCGCCCGAGGTTGTTCCGCCCTCCGGATTTGCCGAGCGGCGCGGTCAGCGAGCCCTCCGGCCGCGCCTTGGTGATCTCGGCGAAGTCGGAGCCGGTCTGGAAGCGGCGTCCGGGCGAGGTCGGGCGGTACTGGACGGTCGGCATCCCCTTACGCTCCCTCGAAGAAGTCGATCCGGCTGCCCTCGGCCAGGGTGACGTAGGCCTTCTTCCAGTCGGGGCGCCGCCCCTGGTGCCGGCCGACGCGGCGGATCTTCCCGAGCTGGCGGCTCGTCCGCACTTTCTCGACCTTCACCTTGAAGAGGGTCTCGATCGCGTGACGGATCTCGACCTTGTTGGCGTGCGGGTGGACGCGGAACACGACCTGGTTCCCCTGCTCGTTCACCAGCGTCCCCTTCTCGGTGATGATCGGGCCCTGCACGATGTCGCCGGGATTCACGCGCTCCCTCCCAGGCGGCCGGCGACCGCTTCCAGCGCCGCCCGCGTCAGCACGAGGTGGGTGTGCCCGAGCACGTCGTAGACGTTCAGCCCCTCGGCGACCAGCACCTTCACGTGCGGCAGGTTGCGCGCCGCGCGCTGGATCGCCGCGTCCGCCTGGGCCAGCACCATGAGGACGCTCGCGCCCTCGAGGCCGAGGCCGCGCAGGCACTCGACCATCTGCTTGGTCTTGGGCTCGGGCAGGCTCAGGTCGTCCACCACCAGGAGCGTCCCCGCCGCGTGCCGGCTCGCGAGCGCGGCGCGCAGCGCCGCCCGGCGCGCCGTCTTCGGCAGGCGGTAGGCGTAGTCGCGCGGCTGCGGCCCGAAGATGGTGCCGCCGCCCGCCCACAGCGGCGAGCGGATGCTGCCGGCGCGCGCACGGCCGGTCCCCTTCTGCCGCCAGGGCTTCTTGCCGCCGCCGCTCACGAACCCCTTCGTCTTGGTCGACGCCGTGCCCGTGCGGCGCGCCGCGAGCTGGCTCTGCACGGCGGCGTGCAGGAGGTGCTCGCGCAGCGGGCCGGCGACCACCGCGGCCGGCACCTCGACCTGGCCAGCGGGGGCACGGCTCTGCGAAACCACGGGAAGCGTCACCGTGCCCTCCGCCATGGCCTACTTCCGTGCCTCGGGGCCCTTGCGGACCATGACCGTGCCGTTGCGCGCCCCCGGCACGGCGCCGCGCACGAGGAGGAGATGCTCGTCCGGGCGCACCGCGACCACCACCAGGTTGCGGGTGGTCACGCGCTCGGCCCCGTAGCGGCCGGCCATGCGCTTGCCCTTGAACACGCGGCCGGGGTAGGAGCGGTTCCCGATCGAGCCGCCGTGCCGGAAGTACTCGTGCGTGCCGTGCGAGCCGGGGAAGCCGGAGAAGAGGTGCCGCTTCATGACCCCCGCCGTGCCGCGCCCCTTGCTCACCCCGGTGACCGCCACCCGCTCGCCCGGCTTGAAGACGTCGCCCACCTTGATCTCGCTCCCCACCGCGGGCGGCTCGCCGTCGGCCAGGCGGAACTCGCGCAGCACCGCGAAAGCGCCGGTGCCCGCCTTGGTGAAGTGTCCGGCGAGGGCCTTCGGCAGGCGCTGCACCTTGGCGGGCGCGAAGCCCACCTGGGCGGCCGCGTAGCCCTCGCGCTCGGGCCGGCGGGTGGCGACCACGGTGCACGGCCCGGCCTGGATGACGGTCACCGGCACGAGCACCCCCTGAGGGGTGTAGACCTGCGTCATGCCGAGCTTTCGTCCGATGAGGCCGCCGAGCGCCATGTCGCCCTACTGGAGCTTGATCTCCACGTCGACGCCAGCCGCGAGGTCGAGCTTGCCGAGGGCGTCGATCGTCTGCTGCGTCGGATCGAGGATGTCGAGCAGGCGCTTGTGGGTGCGGATCTCGAACTGCTCGCGCGAC
>Ga0209057_1001567_pt1 | contig 18232 bp, 19 predicted proteins | sample GraSoiAngelo_146_FD_185903 | JGI IMG/M metagenome (GOLD analysis project Ga0209057, IMG submission 185903) | Grasslands soil microbial communities from the Angelo Coastal Reserve, California, USA - 14_1009_05_30cm (SPAdes) (version 2) | ecosystem: Environmental > Terrestrial > Soil > Grasslands ... | reverse complement strand
CTCGTGGATGGCATCAGCGCCGGCGTCGACCAGGCGCTGCGGCCCGCGCTTCTCTTCCGTCAGGACGATCTGCGACAGCACCACCTGGGTGATGTCGTTGCCGCTGTCGCGGTCAACGACGCGGATGTCGTGACCTGCGCGAACCAGGTCCGCGATTCCGTCAAGCGTCACGTACTGGCTGCTGCGGGTGTCGTACAGCTTGCGGTTCGCGTACTTCTTGATAAGGTGGCGTTCAGGCCCGGGTGACATGGTTGGGCCCGATTCTAACGCGCTGCGTTATAGGGGTCGACACCAGGAGGTTTCTTATGCCAGCCCGAAAACGAGCTCCATCTCGGTCTCGACTCAACCAGGCCGTGAAGGCCGGCAGGAAGGCGCTTCGCCAGGCCGAGAAGCGAATTCCTCCCGACCTGCGGCGGCAGATCGAGCGAGGCATCAGGGACGGACAGAAGAGATTTGACGCGACGGTCAAGGAAATTCGCGCGCGCGTCAACAAGGCCACCGCGCCAGGCGAGCTCGACCGCGCGCTCAAGCGGTTCAGCGGACTGAGCAAGCAGGTCGAGGGTCTGGCCCGGACGCTCTCCAAGCGCGCGGCAACGGCTACAAGACGCACGACTCCGCGACGCACCACCACAACCACGACGCGCAGGACCGCAACCCGGCGCGCGGCAACCGCCAAGCGGAAGACCGCCGCGGTCAAGCGCACCGCGCGCCGAAGCCCGCGCCGGACGGCGCCGCCGGCGGTTGTGATGACACCGCCCGCCGTGCCGGAGGCACCGGCCGAGGCGATGGGCTCGGGGCAGGGCTAGAGGGAGCCGGATACCAGGACTCCGCCAAGCAGCACGGCCTGCGGGCGAAGTCCGTCCCAACCTGGCTGCGGTCCCGCCAGCGGGTCGGCCGCATAGACCTGGAGGTCAGCCAGCATTCCCGGCTCGAGCGTGCCCTTGAGCGTCTCCTCGAAGCTCGCGTACGCGCCACCCGCCGTGTAGGCGCGGAGCGCGTCGAGCACCCTGATGCCGTTGATCTCGTCCTCGACAGCCGCCCGGATTCCCGCCCACGGATTCGGGTCGGGTGTCACCGGCAGGTCCGAGCTGAACGCGATGCGCACGCCGGCGCGCTCCAGCCCGCGATGTGGAGCGAAGTCATCGCGATCGACCTCAGGGAACACGCCCGGCGCGACCCGAGGCGCACGGAGCGCAAGCGGCTGCATCACGGCGACCATGCGCAGTCTCGCCAGGCGCCGGCGCAGGTCGGGCGGGCAGATCGTGCAGTGCTCCACGCGATGGCGCATGCCGCGGGCGCCGGCCGCCTCGACAGCGTCGCACATTGCCTCGATCGCGCCGTCGCCGATGGCGTGCGCGGCCACCTGCAGGCCCGCGTCGGACGCTCGTTTGACGAGGGCGTTCAGCTCGTCTGGCGGCGTCCGCCACATGCCCCCGCCAGAACGCATCACCACGCGCTCGGCGCCGCCGTCGATGAACACCTTGATCGGCCCCGCGCGCACGACGTCGCCGCCGAAGCCCGCGTGCACGCCAAGACTCGATGCGGCCTCGAGCAGCTCCCACGACAGGAACTCGTTGACGCGCATATGGAGCTCGCCGTCCATCGCGAGCCGCTGGTAGCAGAACAGGTCGTCTGCGAACCCACGGTTGACGGCGGCGCCGACGGAGGTAATGCCGCGCGACAGGAGGAGCTTCTGCGCCAGCTGAATGGCCTGGCTCCTGCGCCTGCGATCAGGCAGAGGCTGAACGTCGGCGACCATCCGCATCGCCCCCTCCTGCAGCAGGCCGTTCGGCGCGCCGTCTGGATCGTGACCGATGCGGCCGCCGGCCGGGTCAGGCGTCGACGCGGTGATGCCGGCAGCACGCAGCGCGGCGCTGTTGGCGACGCGCGAGTGCCCGCCTCGCTCATCGATGAAAGCAGGGCGCGAGCCGGTGGCGTCGTCGAGCTCCAGGCGGTGAGGCGGACGCCTCTCGGCCAGCCCGCTCGCGCGATATCCCATGCCCTGCTGCCATTCGCCCGACTTCAGACGGCGCCCATGCGCGCGCAGCCGCTCGACGATTCCAGCAACGTCCCTGGCCGGTCCCAGGTCCGCGCCGAACCGCGTGAGCCCGTAGTAGACGACGTGCGCGTGCGCGTCATTGAATGCGGGCAAGACGGCCGCGCCGCGCAACGCCACGACGCGCGTGCGCGAGCTTCGGAGCTCCATCACGTCCGCACCGCCTGCCGCCAGCACGCGGCCTCCCGCGACTGCAAGGTGCGTGAACCTTTTCAGGCCGCCGCGGCCCAGCGTGCGCACGACGCCGCCTGCGAGGATCAGATCCGCTTTCACCGCGCGGATACAGTAGACGTGTGGCGGTGATCGACCTTCGCTCCGACACTGTGACCCAGCCGACGCCCGAGATGCGTCACGCGATGGTGAACTCGCCTCTCGGCGACGACGTGTTCGGCGACGACCCGATGGTCAAGAAGCTCGAGGAGATGTCCATCGAGCGCCTGGGCAAAGAGGCGGCAGTCTTCGTCTCGAGCGGGACCATGGGCAACATCCTTGGTGTCGCCGTGAATGCTCAGCACGGCCAGGAGCTGATCGCGGACGCCGACTCTCACGTCTATATATATGAGGGCGCGGGCAGCGCGGCCATCAGCGGCGTGCAGGTCCATCCGGTCGCCACGGCCCGTGGCGTGATGTCGCCGCAGCAGATCCGGGCCGCGACCAACCCGACGGACGATTACCACTACGCACTGAGCGCCGCGGTCAGCTTCGAGGACACGCAGAACCGTCACGGCGGTGTGGTGTGGCCGCTCGAAGATCTCCGGGCCGCTTACAAGGCTGCTCACGAGCTCGGCCTTCGCGTTCACCTCGACGGCGCGCGCGTCTTCAACGCGGCTGTCGCGCAGGGAATCGATGTCGCCGACATCGCCGCGTGCTGCGACACGGTGACGTTTTGCCTCTCGAAAGGCCTCGGCTGTCCGGCCGGGAGCGTGTTTCTCGGCAGCAAGGAGGCGGTCGACGAGGCGCGGCGGTGGCGCAAACGATTGGGCGGCGGCATGCGCCAGGCCGGCGTGCTTGCGGCGGCCGGCGTGGTGGCGCTGGAGTCGATGGTCGACCGGCTGGCCGACGACCACGCGAACGCGCGCACGCTCGCGGAGGGATTGGCGGAGCTCCCGGGCATCACGTGCGACCTGTCGCGCGTCGAGACGAATCTCGTGTACTTCGACGTCAAGGGCATAACCGGGCTGGAGTTCGAGGACGAGTGCCGCAAGCGAGACCTGCTCGGCGGCGCGACCGACGAGCACACGGTGCGGTTCGTGACGCACGAGGGCATCACGTCGCAGGACATTCAATCCGCGCTGAAGGTCTGCTCCGACATCCTTAACTGAGAAGGCTCGCCAGAAGCTTCGTGTCGATGTTGCCGCCGCTGACGATGGCGACGGTCACGGGTCCAGGCTCCAGCTGCTCGAGGGCGGCGTAGGCCAGGGCGCCCGCGCCCTCCGCGATCACCTTCGCCGCTGAAGCGAGCTCCGGGATCGCCACGCGCAGCCGTGGCTCTGGCACGGTGATCCAGCGATCGACGCATTTCTTCAACAGCTCGAAGTTGCGCGGGTCGAAAGGCGCGGTCGTGCCGTCGGCGATGGTGTTTGGCGTCACGCTGACCGGCCCGCCGGCTTCGAAGGCCTTCGTCCAGAGCGGGTAGCCGTCGGACTGCACGCCGATGACCTCAACGCCCGGCTTCGAACCCTTGATCGCCGACGCGATGCCACTGATGAGGCCGCCGCCTCCGACAGGCACCACGACGCGAGTTAGGTCTGGCACGTCCTCGAGCATCTCGAGCCCGGCGCCGCCGTGGCCGGCGATCACCGCCGGCTCGGCAAACGGATGGATGAAGACTTCGGGCTCGGACGTCCAGCGCTCGTTGGCCAGCCAATCAAGCACCTTGTCGCGCGGGAGGAGGATCGGGCTCGCGCCCCAGCGCTTGACACCGTTTATCTTGGCGTCGGGCGCGTTCTCGTACATCACCACGCGGCACGAAACGCCGAGCGTGTGCGCCACATATGCGCACGCCTGGGCGGCGTTGCCAGCGCTGACAGTGATGAGTCCTCTTGCGAGCTGATCCCTGGGCATCGCGGTTGCCGCGGCGAAGAACCCGCGAACCTTGAAGCTCCCCGTGGGCTGCAGGCACTCGAGCTTCAGGAACGCGCCTTCGACGGGGACGACCGGCGTGCGCTGCACGTAGGGACGCGCTCGTCCCGCTGCTGCGACAACGTCCTCGAGTGGGATCAATCGGATAATCGTAGGGATGCCGATCTATGAGTACCGGTGCTCGGCGTGCGGCAAGAAGTCTTCCGCGCTGCTGCCGAGCTACTCCTCGCCCGACCCTGCGTGCCCGCACTGCGGCAAGCCCGAGCTCAAGCGCCTGGTCTCGACGTTCGCGACCGCCCGCTCGTCAGGTGACGGCGGCGACGACTTCGGCGGTGACGACGACTTCGGGGGAGGCGACGACGGGGGCGACTTTGGTGGAGGCGACGACGACTTTTAGAGGCGCGGACCGGAAGCCATCGGCGGATCTTCGGCCCCCATGCGACCCATCTCCGGGCTCAGCTCCTGCGCTGCTCGCTCACGCAGTGTCCAATGCGCTCGCTCCGCTGCTCGTCGCTTCGCCCGGATCTGGGCCACCTGGATGGCCGAATCTCTCGCCGAGGCTTCCGGCCGCGCCTCTAGCTAGCCCGGCTTGAGCACCTGGTTGGCTGCTGCGACCAGTTCCTTCCTGTGCCCGTCGTCGCGCGCGAAGATGCGAAACAGCGACATCTGCACGGGCAGCCTGCGGAAGAGATCGAGCACGCGGCTCTGCTGGAACGAGTTCTCGAGCGGGTCGTAGAAGAGGATCCCGGCGGTCTCGGTCATCGGGTTGAAGGCTCGCGATTCCTGCGCGGCCACATCGACCTCGAACTCGATGCCGCGCAGCGGCGCTGGCAGGCATTCGCGGATGCTGCGCGCGAACCCATCGCGCGTGACGCTGAGGGCGCCCGCGGGAATGTCGCGACGAGCTTCCACTTCAACCTGCGCGCCACGATGTCGGCCCACGCACGGCCGAGCTCGCGGCGCTCTGCATCGTCGGCGGAGCGTGCCCATCGGTCGACCTCGGAAAGGAGAGACCACTCGGTGAGCGCCTGGTAGTCCTCCATCCGCTCGAGCGGGTTGCCGCCGAGCAGCACATCCAGCGTCGGCCGGAACACCTCGCGCAGCTGCAGGTCGATGCGCCGCACGGTGCGGTGGAAGTAGACCTGGTGATAGAGGTACAGCCGCGCGCTGAGGAACATGTACAGCGCCTCCGCGCCGTGCGCATGCACGGTGAGCCCGCGCTCCGAGATGAACGAGTAGTGGAGGATCCGCTGGACGTCGACCGGCCCCGCGGCGACGCCGCAGATGTACGCATCGCGCGGGACGTAGTCCATGTTGTCCGCTGAGTACGGCCCGACCATCGCCGGCTTGAGCGCCGCGAGCCACGTTGGAGCCTTGAATCCAGCGAGGCCGTCCGGCGAGATCAGGTATGCGACCCAGCGCGGGTCGACGCGCTCGCCCGATCCGAAGTCGGCGGTGGGTGACGCTCCCAGCGATCCGATGAGGTCCGCCAGCGGCCCGCCGACGATCGCACGGCCAAGGTCCTCGTGGTCGATGTCCCACCGGTCGAGATAGTTCTCGTCGAAGAAGTGGCCGAACGGACCGTGTCCGACGTCGTGGAGAAGCCCGGCCATGCGCATCGTCTCCTCGACCAGCGCCATCGAGGGCGTGCCGCCGTGCGCGGACGCCAGCGTGGGATAGAGGTGGCGGGTCCAGTCACCGGCCAGGTGCATCGCGCCAAGCGCGTGCTGGAAACGCGAGTGCTCGGCGGTCGCGAACACCCACCACGCGCTCTGCAGCTGGTGGATGCGGCGCAGCCGCTGCAGCCACGCGGCGTCGATGAGGTCCTGCTCCGAGGCCTGGCCGGGCACGCCGCCTGGCCCGCCCTTGGTGATGCGAAGGTAGCGGTAGATTGGGTCGCTGAAGAGGTTGACCCGCGAGTACTCGGCCGCCGGCGATGTCATCTGAGACCGATTATGGGTAATGGCTGACGACCCCTCGATCGGAGTCGACCTTTTTAACAGGGGCCTGTACTGGGAGGCTCACGAGGCGTGGGAGCACGAGTGGGTGCCCGACCGCAAGGGGCCCGACGCAGGTTTCTACAAGGGACTGATCCAGATCGCGGCAGGCTGCCTCCATTACGGACGCCACAACCGGCGCGGCGCGGTCAACAAGTGGCGCAGCGGCGCCGGATACCTACGTCCTTATCTACCTGTGCACCGCAGGCTGCGGCTGGACGCGCTGGTGGGGTCGGTCGACGCCTACCTCGCCGCCATGGAGGGCGGCGCCTGGCCAGACCTGGAGATGCCGGAGATCGCCTACGAGTAGGGCGGGAATCGGCGGCCGGCCCCGGACTCGATGAGCCCACCATGCCCGAGCCGTAGCAGGTCCTTGGCGTCGGCGCGCCCGTAGGCGAAGACGAACGGGAGCAGCAGGTCGAGCGAGCTCGAGCGTCCGAACCCGGCGCACGACGCCACGCCGACCACTGCCGCGTCCGGCAGCCTGCCGAGCCACAGCATGCTGCCCGGGTGCATCGGCGCACCCAGCTGCAGCAGCTCGCCGCCGACGTTGACGAGCTCCGCATACGCCGGGTCGAGCGGGTCGATCGCCGACGCGCCGGCGAACAGGACGAGCTGGGCGCCCATCGACTCCGCCTCGCGGTAGGCGGCTGCCACCGCTTCCGGCGTGCGCGCCACCTCGCGCACGGCGAGGACCTCCGCGCCGTACCAGCCGAGCTTGCGAGTGACCGCCGAGCTGAACAGCTCGCGGGCTTTCGGCTTCAAGCGCTCGGTGGCGACGACGAACGTGCGCAGCGGCATGAAGTTGAGCAGCTCGATGACCGGACCGCGGTCGCGGATGATGGCTTCCGCCTCATCGAGCACGCGCCCGGGGACCGCGACCGGCGTGATCTTGCAGCCCGCGACCTCTTCACCCTCGGCGACCGCCTGGCCGTCCATGACCGTGAACACCGAAACGCCTCCGAGCTCGTTGATGGCGTCGATGAGGTCACCACGCACGCGCACGAGCCCGCGCCGGTTGGCGATCAGCCGCGCCTGGCTCTGCACCGGCGGGCGGGCCTCGAGCCCGGGGCCCGCGAGCGCGGCAGCCAGTCGCTTCGCGGCCACGTCCTCATGCACATCTCCGGGCTCCAGCTCGACGACATGTATCTCGCTCGCGCGCCGCACCGCTTCGAGGTCCTCCGGCCGCAGCACCGAGCCTTTGCGCAGCTCGTGGCTCACGTCGTGGACGAGTACGCGTCCTTTTATGTCATCAGCCGTAGCCGAGACTGCCGTAAGGCGAACCGCACGCACAACTGGGAGCATAGAGAGCGGTCCATGCACACAGTAAGGTCAACCTTGCGGCGCCTGGCGCGCGGCACGGGTTCCAGCATCCGCCTCTACAACACGATGACCCGGCGCAAGGAGGAGCTGCGTCCGCTCGAAGCCGGCAGCGTGAGCATCTACTCCTGCGGCCCGACCGTGTATCGCTTCGCGCACATCGGCAACCTGCGCACGTACATGTTCGCCGACGTGCTCACGCGATCCCTCGAGTACCTCGGCCACGACACGCACCAGGTGATGAACATCACTGACGTCGGCCACCTCACCGACGACAGCTTCGACCGCGGGGAGGACAAGATGCTCGTCTCGGCGCGCCTCGAGAAGAAGTCGCCTGAGGAGATCGCCGACTACTACACCGAGGCGTTCATGCACGACGCGCGCATGGTCAACATCCGGCCCGCGCGCGAGTATCCGCGGGCCACCGCGTACATCCCGCAGATGATCGAGATTATCGCGAAGCTCATCGAGCGCGGCCACGCGTATGAGGTCGGCGGCACTGTCTACTTCGACATCGCGAGCTTTCCGGCTTACGGCCGGCTGTCGCGGAACACGACCGATCAGCTTCTGTCGGGGACGCGCGGCGAGGTCGATCCGCGCAAGCGACACCCGGGGGACTTCACGTTGTGGAAGGCGGCGGGCGAGCACCGTCTCCAGGTGTGGCCCAGCCCGTGGGGTCCGGGATTCCCGGGCTGGCATATCGAGTGCTCGGCGATGTCGATGTCGCTGCTGGGCGATCGGTTCGACATCCACACCGGTGGGTCCGACAACGTGTTTCCTCACCACGAGGCTGAGATCGCGCAGTCCGAGGGAGTGACGGGCCACCAGGTGGTGGGCTGCTGGGTTCACGGCGAGCACCTGATGCTGTCCGGCACGCGCATGTCTAAGTCGGCCGGCAACTTCTTCCGCATCACCGAGCTGGTCGAGCAGGGCTTCGACCCGCTCGCGTTCCGCTACCTGACTCTGCAGGCGAAGTACCGGACCAAGCTCAACTTCTCAACCGAGGCGATGAGCGGTGCAAATCACGCCCTCCGCCAGCTGCGCGACCGCATGGCTGAATGGTCGGCCGCGCCCGACGGTCCGCGCGGCGATCTCGACCAGCGCTTTCGCGCCGCGCTCGCCGATGACCTCGACCTGCCTCGGGCGATGGCTCTCGTGTCCGAGCTGATTCGCTCCGACCTTGCTCCAGGCGCGAAGGCTCGCCTGCTCATCGAATGGGATCGGGTGCTCGGGCTGGACCTGGCGCGCGCGCCTGAGCATGGAGCCCTGCCCGACGGGGCTGCGGTCCTGCTGACTACGCGCGAGAGGGCACGCGCCGCGAAGGACTTCGCGACCGCGGATCGACTCAGAAGCGAGCTCGCGGCCATGGGCGTGGCCGTCACCGACACGCCTGACGGCCAGAGGTGGGAGGTCCGCCGCCTCTAAGGCAGGGCCGGGATGCTCGGACTCGGGATCGGCAGCGGGCCGACGGACGGAACCGCAGGCGGCGTGACTGTCGGCAGCGCCGGCGCGCTCACGACTGGCGTCGGGATCGGGCTGATCGCAGCCTGGGGCGACTTGGGCGCCAATGACGCCGGGTTGGTGCTCCCCGGTTGCGGCTTCTGCGCCGGCTGCACCTGCTGCGTCACCTGACGGGCCCAGTCGACGGGATTCACGCTGTGGGTGATCACCGCCTCGGTCGTCGCGCCCGCGGCCATGACCGCGACCAGGGCTCCAACCGCAATCTTCGCCGTCAGCGCGACGCCGGCGCCGCGGACGATCGGGAGGCCGCGACGGCCGGGCTCGGGCATGCGCCAGGCCGGGATCGTCCCGGTCGAGTGGCGGTCGAGCAGGAGATGGAGGTCATCCTCCAGGTGCTGGTCGAAGCGCGGCTCTCGAGGCATCGAAGCTAAACCCCGCCCAGGGCAAAAGTACCCAATCTCATTCCACCCAGTCCGCGAGCTCGACCCGCAGGCGCGCCTTCGCTGCCGCCAGCCGCGACGCAACTGTTCGCTCGGGGACGCCGAGCGCCTCGCCGATCTCGCGATTCGTATAGCCGTGGTAGTGGCGAAGCACGAGCGCCGCCGCCTGCTTCGCGGGGATCTTGCGCAGCGCGCGGCCGAGCTCCGTGTTCTCGGCGATCGTTGCCGGCGATGCGGGCGCTGCAGGCCTGCCGAGACGCTTGACGAGCTCGCCTGCCTCGCGCAGGCGCTGCCGGCGCCAGTGCGACACGCCGACGTTGATGGCGATTCGGTGCAGCCAGGCCTCGGCCGGCGCCCCAGGCTTCCACCTGTCCCAGGCCCGGAACGCTCGAACGAAAGCCTCCTGTGTGCAGTCCTCGGCCGCCGCGGGGTCGCCGAGCATGCCGATGAGCGTGACCAGGATCCGCCGGTATGAGCAGCGATACAGGCGTTCAAAGTCCTCGGCCGAGCCCGGTATGTAATCCGGTTCGCCCGCAGCCTCTTCTTCACGCAAAGCGTTGATGGCTGTTTCCCCCGCGCGCCTTCTCAAGTTAACGCGTCAGGGCCAAAAAAATGAGGCCGAGCCTTGCGGCCCGGCCTCGTCGAGAGGAAGGGGCTGGTTAAGGCTTGCCCGGCGTTCCGCTGGGCTTGCCGTGGTTGCCGTTGTTGCCCTTGTTCTTGTTGTCGTTGCCGTTGCCGTTGTTGCCGTGGTCGTTGGTGCGCGCGTTGCTGTTGCGGTGCTCGCCACTGACGAGCTTGCCGTGCTGCTTCGCGAAAGCGCTAACGCACTGGCCGATGCCGCGCACGCCTGAAGCGCGAAGGGTGTCCTTGCAGGTGTTGACCTGCTGGACGACCTGCTGTCCCCAATCGTTGGGATTGAGGCTGCCGGTGACCGCCACCTCGCCCGCCACCCCAGCGCCTGCGGCCGCCAGCGCGGCGACCGCGAAGCCTGTGAGCAGCTTCGCTCCGATGGCGGCTCCCGCTCCCCCAAACAGTCTCTTCATTACTCCTCCCGAGGCAGGTGCTCTCCAGGCGGGGATCGAAGCGCGATCCACCGGGCCAAGGACCCGGCTCAGCTCGCTCTCGATCTCCCGGTCGAAGTCGCTCATGTGTCCAACCTCAATCGGAAGGGACGCTGTCCTCGGACAAAGTACTCAAGTCGACCTGGGGAGCCGGCCTGGGCCCGGAATCGAGCAACGCCTTGAGCCTGGCTTTGGCCGCGATCAGGCGCGACGCCACTGTGCGTTCGGGAATTTCGAGCGCCGCGGCGATCTCGCGGTTGGTGTAACCGTGGTGGTGGCGAAGTACGATGGCCGCCGCCTGCTTGGGCGGCAGCTTGCGCAGTGCGTTGAACAGGTCGGAGCGCTCGGCGACTGAGCTGGGATCGGAGGGCAGCGTGGGCCGGCCAAGGCGCTTGATCACCTGGCCCACCTCCCGCATGCGTGAGTACCGCTGGTACGAGATCGCGGTGTTGATCGCGATCCTGTGCACCCAGGCCTCGGCGGGGGCGTCCTTTCGCCACGACGACCAGCTTCGGTAAGCGCGCTCGAATGCGTCATGCGTGCAGTCCTCGGCAGCCGCGCGGTCGCCGAGCACCCCGATCAGGGTGCCGAGGACGCGGCTGTACGAGGTCCGGTAGAGGCGCTCGAAATCCGCCTCGTTGCCAGGCCGGTACTGCTGGCCTTCGATCTCACTTGACTCCGAACGAATGTTCGACTAACCTCCTGGGGCGCCCAATGCCCCCCACGCTCCCGCCATTCGACGCGGCCGACTTCCAAGGGGAAATAACGCTGGATCGCGTGATTCCGTCATCCCCACCCCAATACTCACCCCTGCCCGCCGACCTCAGACCGGAGCTCGCCGCCGCTCTCGAGTCGCGCGGGATCACCCGACTCTACTCTCACCAGGCTGAGTCTTATGCCGAAATACGGCGGGGCCGGCACCTGGCGGTCGTCACGCCCACGGCCAGCGGAAAAACCCTCTGCTACAACCTCCCGGTCCTGCAGCGGATGCTCGAGGACCCCCAGCGCCGAGCCATCTACCTGTTCCCGACCAAGGCCCTCGCCCAGGACCAGCTGGCCGAGCTCGGCGCGCTCAAGCGCGGCCTGCCCATCGACCTGCGAGTAGACACGTACGACGGCGACACCGCGCCCGGCCGGCGCACCGCGATCCGAGAGGCCGGCCACATCGTGATGACGAACCCCGACATGCTGCACACGGGCATCCTGCCGCACCACACACGGTGGCGTCGGCTCTTCTCGAGCCTCGAGTTCGTCGTCATCGACGAGCTCCACACGTATCGCGGTCTTTTCGGTAGCCAGGTCGCCAATGTCATACGACGCCTGAAGCGGGTTTGCGCCTTTTATGGCTCGCATCCGACGTTTATCTGCGCGTCCGCAACCATCGCCAACCCGCGCGAGCTCGCTCAGCGACTCCTGGAGGAGGACGACATCGCGCTGATCGACCGCAGCGGCGCGCCGCGCGGCGAGCGCCGCCTGATCTTCTACAACCCTCCGCTGCTCAATCGCGAGCTGGGCGTCCGCCGCAGCTCGATGCTCGAGGCGCGACGCATCGCCGCGCCATGGATCCGCGCCGGCATTCAGACCATCGTCTTCTGCCGCAGCCGGCTGCAGGTCGAGGTGATGCTCAGCTACTTGCGACAGGACCTGGCACCGCGGCTCGACGCCAACCGGCGCGTTCGCGGTTATCGCGCGGGATACCTTCCCCTGCATCGACGCGAGATTGAAGCGGGCCTGCGCGCGGGCGATATCACAGGCGTCGTCAGCACCAATGCTCTCGAGCTGGGCATCGACATCGGCAGCCTGGACGCGTCGGTGCTGGTCGGCTATCCGGGAACCATCGCGTCCACGTGGCAGCAGATAGGCCGCGCCGGACGCCGTTCCGGGTCGATCGGCGTCTTCGTGGCTTCGAGCTCGCCACTGGACCAGTTCATCGTTAGGCACCCCGAGTACTTCCTCAGCGCCGATCCAGAGGAAGGGCTCATCGATCCCGACAACCTGCTGATCCTCGCGGGCCACCTGCAAGCCGGGCTGTTCGAGCTGCCCTTCGAGGACCGTGAGCCGCTCGGCCGCGCCGACGTGCAGGAGCTGCTGCGCGTGTTCGAGGAGGACGGCTCGGCGACGCGCTCCGCGGGCCGCTGGTTCTGGAGCCGGCAGGCATTTCCGGCGGAAGAGGTGCACCTGCGGCGCATCGCGGCCGACAACGTCGTCATCGTCGACACCTCGCAGCCGCGACCCCAGGTCATCGGCGAGATGGACCAGTTCTCGGCGCCGGTCTTCCTGCACGAAGAGGCCGTCTATCTGCACGAGGGCGCGCAGTACCACGTCGAGCGTCTCGACTGGGACGAGAAGAAGGCATACGTGCACCCCGTCGAGGTCGACTACTACACGGATGCGCTCGCATCGGTGACGGTGCGCGTGCTCGACACGTTCGCCGGTCCTGATGAATTTCCGCTGGCGCGTCACCACGGCGAGGTGAAGATCACATCGCTCGCGAGCATGTTCAAGAAGATTCGCTTCCACACGCACGAGAACATCGGCTCGGGTCCCATTCACCTGCCGGAGCAGACGCTGCACACAACCGCGTGGTGGCTAACGCTCGATGAGCAGCAGTGGGTGGCTCTCGGTCGCGAGACTCTCGAGGCAGGGCTGCAGGGGATGGCGCACGCGCTGCGCCACGTCGCGAGCCTGCGCCTGATGTGCGACCCGCGCGACCTCGGCGCGGTGGCGGAGGTCCGCTCCGTGACGACGAGGCTGCCGACCGTGACCGTGTACGAGATCTATCCAGGCGGCGTCGGGTATGCACCGCGCATGTACGACCTGCACCACGAGCTGCTCGACGGCGCCGCCGCGCTCGTGCGTGACTGCCAGTGCCTCGCGGGCTGCCCTTCCTGCATCGGACCCCTGCACATGGTCGAAGGAGCGAAGGACGCATGTCTGCGGTTGCTGCAAGCAGGAGGTCGGCGGCGGGATGGCGACGAGAGATTCGGCGACCAGGTGTTCCAGCTGCTAGGCGCCACCGAGCAACGCAGCTAAGCGGATCCGTTGATCCGCGTGCGAGTAGCGCAGGTGGCAACGACGCAGATGGGGCGCATGGGCGCCGAAGATCCGTCGACACGCCCGCCGCCGACCTCCACACTCAGAGAGCGTCTTAGTCGTCTAGGCGGCATCTCGCAGGCGCATGCGAGGCCGCCACTCGAGATCCCGCGTGGGTTCGAGCGGGTCGAGACGCCATACGGCCCGGCCTTCCTGCGCCAGGACGTCCTGGGCCTGCCGCGTCTCGACCCGAACCCCGGCTCGATTGCCTACATCGACACCGAGACCACCGGCCTTTCCGGCGGCTCGGGCACGTATGTGTTCGCGGCAGCCGTGGCAAGACCGATCGATTCCGGACTCCGGCTAGCGCAGCTGTTTCTTCCTCAGCCGGGCATGGAGGCGGCATTCCTCCATTCGCTCAGCGACGAGCTCGCCCCCGCGTCGGGCGTGGGCAGCTTCAACGGAGGGTCGTTCGATCTGCCGATCCTCCGCACGCGATGGGTGATGGCCCGCATGCAAGGAGACCTGCAGCACCCACCGCACGTCGACCTGTTGACGCTCGTGCGCTCGCTGTATCGACACCGAATGGAGAGCTGCACGCTTCGCATGGTGGAAGAACGGCTCCTCGGCTACGAGCGCGAGGACCCCATCGCAGGTGCGCTCGCGCCGGACGCGTACTTCGAGTACGTGCGCCACGGGCCAAGCCGGCTGCTGGAGCTCGTGCTCGAGCACAACCGCCTCGATGTCATCAGCCTCGTACACCTGCATTCGCTCCTGCTGCGGCGACTGCGCGGCGCGGATGCGGACATGGACGCGTCTGACTGGCTCGCGCTGGGCCGGCATCGTTTCCGGCGAGGAGCGCGCGCTGACGGATGGCGTGCGCTGCGCAACGCGGCAGGTTTCGAGAAAGGCGATGACGCTGCGACCGCGTCGCTGTGGATCGCGCGCAGGCTGGTGCGGCGCGGCGCGATCACGTCGGCGGATCGATTGCTCGAGCGGATGGAGCAGCGCTTCGACGGCGACATCCGAGTGTCGGTCGCGCGGGCTCGTTTGCTGGAATGGAGGAGGCGAGAGCCGAGCCTGGCCTTGACTGTGGTGGAGGCCGCCCTGGACCGGATGCCCCACGCGGCAGCCGAGCTGGAACCCCGCCGAATGCGTCTCAGGCGAAAGGTCGAATCCCGAGCGCGGTCAGGCGGGCACCGCGATGCGAACGGTGGCCCCGGCCACGGCAGGCAGGGCCGTCGAGGGAAGGCCTGGCTCCAGGCTTCCTTCGACGACGGCGCGGGCGAGGGCTTCGACCAGGACCGGATCGAACTCTGAGCCGGCGCCCGCCTTCACGAGCTCCAGCGCCCTGAGCGGCGTCACCCGCTCGCAGCCGCGCCCCGCGGTCATGGCCTCGTAGCCCTCGGCCACCGCCAGGATCCGAGCGAGCTTCGGGATCTCCTCGCCGGCCGTGCCGTCGGGCTTGCCCTGGCCGTCCCAGCGCTCGTGATGGTGGCGCACCGCCGCGGAGATGACCAGCGGGAAGTGCGAGCCCGCGACGATCTTCTCGCCCTCCTCCGCGTGGCCCGGCACCTCGAGGTCCTGCGCGTCGCTCATCACCATGTGGCCGACGTCGTGAAGGTACGCGGCGGTGCGAAGGTCCTCGAGGTCGCTGCCGGGCAACCCCGCTGCGCGCGCGATGGCCTCGGCGATCGCCGCCACGCGGCTCGAATGTCCCTGCGCCGCGGCCGCGCGATGGTCCACGGCATGGGCAGCCGCAACCACCACCTGCGGACCGGCCTCGGCAAGCATCGTCATGAGATTGCCGTCGGCAAGCTCGAGCTCGGTCACAAGCTGCGGGAATGTGCACGCGCGGTCCTTGCCCTCGCGCTTGGCCAGATACAGGGCCTGGTCGGCCGCCGCGATCAGCTCGAGCGCGCCCAGCGCATCTTCCGGATATGTCGCGACGCCGACGCTGAAGGTCAGGGCCTTGCCGGGCGCCGTGGCCACCGCGGCAGCGTGCACCGCGTCGACGATTCGGTACGCGAGGCGCTGCGCTCCGACCCCGCTTGTGTCGACGGCGAGAATCGCCAGCTCGTCGCCGCCGTAGCGTGCGACCACATCCTGCGCGCGCGCCGCGTTGCGGGCGATCCGCGCGCCCATCTGCAGCACGAGGTCACCGTGCTGGTGGCCGAGCTCGTCGTTGACCGACTTGAAGTGGTCGAAGTCGATGAGCAGCAGCGACACAGACATCGTTGCCTTGTCCTGCCGCGCGAAGACCGCGTCCAGCCGGCGGCGCAACTCGCGCACGTTGTAGAGACCCGTCAATACGTCGGTGGTCGCCTCCTGCGTGCTGCGGTGGTAGCGCACGGCGTTTGCCATCGCCACCGCCGAGCTTCCGGAAAGCGCGTCCACCGCGAACAGGTCCTGGTTGCTGAATGCCCGGCCTGGGCGCTTGAGGCTGAGGAGCGCCGTGATGCCTTCGTTCGAGGCCATCGGGACGACCATCGCGCTCTTGTCTTCGGAGAACGACGCCTCGCCCGAACGTGCGACCTTCGCGAGCTGCGAGTCGTCGAGACCGTCAGGCGATACGCCGTCCGACAGGGGTTGGCTCGTCGAAGATGCGACGACGGCAAATCCGTCGGGAGACGCGAGCACCATGCTGGCGCTCGTCGAGCCGCTCATCTGCAGCGCGTGCGCGACGACGACCGCGAACACGTCCTTGATGTTGGTTTCGCCCGAGATGTCAGAGCTCACCTCGCGCAGCTGGTCCGCCTCCGCCGCGCGCCTCACCGCCTGGCGTCGCTCACGCTCCAGCTCGCGAGTCATGTATCCGGTCGCGAGCGCAACCACAAGAAAAAGGAAGACGACGCCGAACGCGGTGAGGCGGGAGTTGGGGTCGCTCGAGAGCGTCGTCGGGGTGAACGTGCCTCCGACGAACAGGTAGATGAACGCGATCGTCACCGCGGACGCGACACTCGCGATGGCGCCGAACCGTACCGCGTTGGTGATCACCGAAAGAAAGAGCGCCAGGAAGTAAGGGCTGTTGAATCCGTCAGACAGGTAGACCAGCCCAACCGCGAACAGGATGTCGAGCACCATCGTCGTCAGGCTGAACTGCTTCCCAGGCTTGAAGCCGCGAAAGAGGAGCACCGTGACCACCCCGGCCATGACCGCCCAGACACCGAGCACGATGTCGACCGTGTCCTTGGCCTGGATGCTCGTGATCGGGGTCAGGTTGATGAGCGCGCCAAGAACGGCAAGGAAGATCCATCGGAACATGACCGCAACGCGCTCGCCGATCGCCCGGCGCTCGGCGTCGAACTTCTCGTCCAGGACCTTGGCCCGAAGTTCCTGCTGACGTTGGTTGGGAGTGACGACAGCTGGGATGTTCATTGGAATCTTGCTAAGCCGCGGGCGAAGTTGCTCTCCGGAGGCTACCATTCACACTCGCGATTCGAACTTCTTTGCACGTTGTGGCGCACGAAATGAACCGGACCCTCGTTATTTCCCTACACAGGTGAGTCCCGCCTTGCGATCCGAGCATGCTGGCCGGCGGCCCAAAGCGCCGGCAGGTCGAACGACTGTTCGCCACCGTCAGGCGGGCCAGTCGCTTGTGGAGTTCGCCATCTCCTCGATCGTCCTTCTCCTCCTGGTGATGGGACTCCTGGATCTCTCGCGCGCGTTCTACTTTTCCGTGAACATCCAGGGCGCTGCGCGTGAAGGGGCCAGGCACGGCGCCTGGTTCAACACGGCAGCCCGGAACAACAACTTCCTTGACGACACCGACGTGATGAGCGCGGTCAATGCCGGCCTGAACGGCGCGGGAATCACCGCCAACCTGGTTCCGAGTGGCAGCTGCCTCTCGCCCTCTGACGGCAACGGCTTCAACAACAAGCCTTACTCGCAGGCCGCTTACCCGGTCGGCACGCAGCAGGTCAACGCCTACATCTGCTACACGTACCCGGGCGGCGCCTTCCAGACGGGCAGCAGGGGCGTTCCGCCGGGAGACAACTCGTGGCGGCTAGGCGACATCAATGTGTCGCTGCTGATGAACTTCGCCTTGATCACGCCGTTGATCCAGGGCCTCTTCGGCAACGGCATCGACCTCGCCTACAACGAGCACTTCACCATCCAGGGGAAGCCATGAAGCAGGGCTACTTCCACAGCCAGAGGTCGCAGGGCCTGACCGAGTTCGCCATCATCGCGCCGGTCATCCTGCTGCTGACCTTCGGCATCATCGACTTCGGACGCGGGCTCTACTTCTACATCACGCTGCAGCAGGCGGCCAACGAAGGCGCACGCGTCGCGGTGCGTGCCTCCTACTTCATCGACCCGGGCGGTTCAACTCACCAGTGGCCGACCGACGCCGACGTCGCCACCGCCGTCCAGCAGCACGCCGTGACCGAGAACCTCGCAAACCCGTGCCCTAACGGACCGATCCCCAACGGCGGCAACCCGGTCGGCTCGCCATCGTTGCCGCCCTCCAACACGGGCTGGATTTTCATCACAGATCCCAGCTCCGCGGGCAACGGGACCCCGAACGGGCCGCGCGGCGGCCTGGGCGTCCTACCTGCGCCCGGGCCCGGCTGCAATGCGATCACGCCCGCCGTCGGCAATGAGGCCATCAAGGTCACGCTCTGGTTCAACTTCCAGCCGCTGACGCCGCTCATCCAGCAGGCAGTCGGGAACAGGATCATCATCACCGCCTACGCGGTGTACCGCGCTGAGTACAGCAACTAGCAAGATGCAAGCCACTATTGCGTCTCTCAACTAACAACATGCGAATGTTCATGCGCA
>Ga0209057_1001566_pt1 | contig 18233 bp, 19 predicted proteins | sample GraSoiAngelo_146_FD_185903 | JGI IMG/M metagenome (GOLD analysis project Ga0209057, IMG submission 185903) | Grasslands soil microbial communities from the Angelo Coastal Reserve, California, USA - 14_1009_05_30cm (SPAdes) (version 2) | ecosystem: Environmental > Terrestrial > Soil > Grasslands ... | reverse complement strand
TTTAACAGTCATGGCCATGCTTTGCAGAATGAGCGCGTTCAAGAACGTCGCGTGCGCCCCGAGCGCGTAGAGTGCGATAAAAATTTCGCCGGAGCTGCCGATGAGCGAAACTATTGTCCAAATGCAACATGCCAGAACACCACGCCGACGTGCATAAAAGTCGCGCACGGTTTGGTCGAGCGTTTCTCCGCTTTGCACGAGCGAGCTCCATTCCGGCGACTTAACGAGACGTGTGATGATGACACTGACGAAGCGAAACATTCCCAGGCGCTGCGCAATGTAGAACCCGGCGATGGCAACGATCGCGAGAATGGCCCCGACCAAAGTTGGACCGACAAGACTGGTTCGACCGGTAGCCTCGACCAGCAGCACAAGTCCTAGCAGCGTGAATACGATTTGGGTAACGACGCCGAGGGTAACATCGACAATCACGCTTGCGGCTGCTGCGGCCATGGGAGTGCCGGTAATGGTGGAGAGGCGCGCACGCACGATATCGCCGCCAACGGCCGCGGAAGGAATGAGATTGCTGATCGATTCGCCGATCCAGCGCATCCAAAACAAGCTTTGCCAGCGCGGGCGCACCGCCTTCGGGAAAAGCACATGCCAGGCGATGGCATCGAGAAGGATCGGCACAAAATGAAATGCCGCGATAGCAGCAATGGCCCAACCGGCGGTCGCAACCGCGGTGCCCACCGCCATCACCCCTTGCCGAACGAGCAGGATAGTAAATAGGGCCGCGCCGGCGAAGCCAAGAATGTAAATGGTGAGTTTGATTTTACCGCGCGTTTTCATCGAGGGCCTGAAGAGTGATCGTGAGCACGACATGGCATGGTCGCAACTGACGATGCAAACGTGCGAGAGAACAAGAGCGGCGATCTTTAGATCGCCGTTTCTTAAACTCGGCGGCTTGGAAGCCGCCGCTCTTGAGGCGCAGCTTAACGCGACTACTTGTGCGCTACGATGTCCGCGACAAACGGACGTGCAGAAGCACGTCCCTCCACTGTAGCCGCGGTCACTGGCCGCGGCTCTTCCACCGCGATAGCCACTGGCGCTACCACGCGGCGTCGCATCGGCTTTAACAAGAGCGCACATATCATCAGCCAAAGAACGCCGAGAAATATCGCCGCAATGACGTCGGTGAGATAATGCGCGCCAAGAGCAATGCGGCTGAATCCAACCAGCATTACCAGCATCGCGGCGGAAAGAATGATCAATCTTTGCCGGCGCTTCGATTTCATCAGCGGCAGCAGAAACAAAAGCAGCTGACCGTAGAGCAAAGTCGCTCCGATGGTATGGCCGCTGGCAAAACTGTAGCCCGACCAATCGACGAACCAGCCATCGAGAAAGGGACGATGCCGATGGACCGCGAGCTTGAGTAATTCGTTTAGGACCATGCCGCCGGGAACGGCCACAATCATTGTGACAAGAGCAGTCCAGGCACGTTTCCACACGAAGAATATTACGGCCAGGAACAGGACGACGCCGATCAATTGGGCTGAGCCAGGCTCACTAAAAACGCGCAGGAGATTCACAAAGGCCTGGCTAAGATGGGCATGGAACCAGCCGGCGATTTGATGGTCCGCACCGGCTAACGGATTGACCATTGCCAAGGTCGCGCCGCTCTGAGGGGGAAGGGAGGCGTTAAACACAAAAAACGATGTCCACATAATATATGCGGGACTCCGCCTTCGTCCAATATTTGTTAGGCGAAATTTCAATTTTTTTTGCCAGGTGGTACAGGAACACCAGCCTGTGGCCTGTGCACCAGCGGGTTGAAACCCGCTGTGCCGTTTTATATTCACGCCACTCTTCCCGGAACAGCGGAGTAAAACTCCGCTGGGCGCACAGGCTTTCAAGCCTGTGTTCCTTCGCGGTTAATGCCGCCTGCTCGACACGGCGGCCACTAACGGCACTTTCCATGCTCCTTACTCCATGGCTAGAGCGTCCGGCATTACCTGACAAGCCTGTGAAACCCATCTTTCCGACAATCCCCCCTTGCTAACTCGCACTGAATCTTATACATCAACCGCGACTCGCACATCCGATTCACTCATGTCTGCTTACTCCAATTGGCTATGAATAAAATCCACCTCCGAAGAAATTTGCTCGTCTCATTGGTTTGGGGGCTATCGATCTTTGCGATTTTTGCCGGTGCCGGGGTATTCGCGGGAACCGAACCGGAAATACAGCAACCTGCGCAGCCGCAGGACGAAAATTCCCATGATATCTTTTCCTACGATTCGGTTTATACCTTCCGGAGCGATTTCAAAAACGAACCGCGACTCGGCGAGGGCGATTCTTATTATAACGATTTCAGTTACGACCATCGCTTTCTCATTACCGGCAAGTGGTATTTCCGCACCGGGTTTGAGTACGAGCGTTACGATTTTGGCGGCAGCAATGGGCTTCCCGACCACCTCCAGGCGTTATACGGACATCTCGCAATTGAATATGTGGTCAAGGATCACGCCGGCGCTGGCCTCGAACTCGACCCTGGCGTTTATTTTCAAAACCGCATCACAGGCGATGCCTTCGATATTCCATGGAAACTCTTTGTCTCTTTCCCACTAAAAAAAGACAAGATCTTCGGTGTCATCGGCGTGGGCGGTGCGCTGTATCAGGATCCGATTATCGCTCCCGGCGGCGGTTTGATCTGGCTGTTCAGCGATAAGTTGCGGTTGGAAGGGGTGTTTCCGAAACCGGCGCTGGTTTATAACTTGAATGACGACTGGCAAATCCGACTCGCCGGCAATCTGGTTTACGAAAGCTTCCGCACCGACGATGTGTTTACGCCGCTGCACAAACTGCGGCTCCACAATGCCGTCGTACAGTACAACGAAGATCGCGCCGGGCTGCAGGTGAGTTATTCCGGAATCAAGCACGTGAAAATTACCGCTGCGGCGGGTTGCACATTCAGGCGCGATTTCGATTTCTTCCGCGCCCATGTTAGTGAGAAAACCGATCCGGCGCCCTATTTGCAGCTAAGCGCCGAAGCGAAATTCTAGGAAATACAGAGCTCAAGCCCTGTGCGCCACGCCGGCCTGCGGCCTGTGTTCCTACGCGAAACTGCTCACGCGAAATCTCGCTCCTCGCCCGATGTGGAATAGGTTCATCGAGATCGCGACCTTTCGGACCTGCAAACTTCTAGCGCGGTTGTTTCCTCCGCAGCCAAAACCGCTACCACGCCAGGCGCGCCTGATTCTGGTTTTCAGCACTACTGGCCTTGGCGATGGATTGTTTGATTCGGCTGCGATTCGCAGCCTGAAGTTGGGTCATCCTGCCGCGAAGTTGATCGTGTGTGCACCGAACGCGGCAAGCGGTCGCTTTGCATAACCGGTGCGTGGACGAGGTCGTGCCATTTGGAAAATCCCCCCTTCGTCAATTAAAATTGCTCTGGCGCTTCCGACGTGACCGTCCAGATCTCGTAGTAGTGCTGCATGTCAATGAGGAGGTTAATCCCCTCGCTTACTGGATTAACCGTGATGCAGTAGTCCCCTTCACGAATTTGAGTGAGAGATACGTCTTTCTCGCTGCTCATCCCGTTAAAGTTCGAGATACGCAACACGCGGTCGTTTTGCCTCTGAAAGTAGCGCAATACGCCGGCGGCGCGACCGTCCCTCCGCGAATAATCTACGAGGTGAAGGCCGATGAACTCGCGGGCATTCGCGTTAGATTCGCCGACTGGATCGATCATCCCTACGTGGTTTTTCAAACAGGTGGAGGAAGGGCTTTATTCTGGCGAGATTGGCCCGTAGAAAACTACGTGACAGTGACCCACTGGTTTTCAGATCGCTTTGCCCACAAGGTCATTCTCACGGGCGGATTGGAGAACCTGGAAAGAGCCAACGCAATGGAACGAGCGTGCCCGGAGGTGATCAATCTTACCGGTAAAACCACGCTCGCTGAAACCGCTGCGCTACTTTGTCTCGCGAAGTTGTTACTCACTACGGACACAAGAATCATGCATTTCGGCTTCGCCGTCGATTGTCCTCTTGTTTGTCTATTCCACGATTTGTGCCCGGCCAAGGATTACTGCCCACCGGGTGAATCGGCGCGCGACGTCGCGCTGCAACTCAAGCGTTCGCACCCGCAACAGCCACTGAGCGCATGCGACATGGGGGCATCTCGTGTGACGAAGTTAAAGTGCCAATAGCCGGCATGCTCGCGATGATCGCCCGCAGACCACAAGATCTTGCGCATTGAGACTTCATCATTCCTTCGTCATTCGTCATTTGAGCTTCGTCATTCCCCTAGCGCCGAATGCGAAAGCAATCGGTGCTAGGGAAATATCTCGTCCAGCTTCCGCGCTGCGGCCTGACTGCCGTGAATTTTCAGTCGCCCAGTAAAAAACGCCCACTTGCCGCCTAGCGTGCCATTGGAAAGGGCCACCCAATTTTTGTCACTGGTGATAAAGGTGACGTCGGGCTTGTCTAGTTTCCCCCGCCCCATTTCGAATTTGCCGTCATTCACTTCGATCCACCATTCGCCACCATTGGGACCGCTCAGTTGCCATTGGTAGCGCAGATGAACCCCTTTCGCTTTATCCGCCTGAAAACTCTGCCGCATCCCATCGAACACCTCTTGTGGCGTCGAATTTGGCGGCTCGTTCGACGCGGCCATGATCGAGCCCAAGCCAATTGCAACAGCTATCATCGCGATTCTCAGCAAGGGCACCCCATTCATCTCTTCAATTACTTAAATCAGAATCGTTCCCGTTGCTTCGATCGGTTGCTCTGGCTGGCGCTACTCTTCGATCCGTCGCAGTAAAAATGCGGCGCCAATGAAGGTCACGAGCGCGCCGGCGAATAGCACGATGAGATCTACCAGGTAAAATCCTGCTCCGGCGTGATACATATTTACCAGCCGGAAAGCGCGGCAGAAATGTGTCAGCGGGAAAACTTCCGAAAGGTATTGGATTGCCTTTGGCAACTGTTCGAGCGGGGCGAATGCGCCGGACAAGACAAAAACTGGCAGCAAAAAGAAGACGGAAAATTGAATCGCTTGCGTCTGGGTCTTGGAAAAGGCGGAGATAAGCAGGCCAAGTCCGAGGGAACAAAGCAAAAACAATAGACAGATCAGCATGAGGGCAGGCGGTTGAAAAAATTGCACGTGAAAATGAAAGCCGGCCACCAGCGTGATCACCGCGATGAGGACAATCGAGACCCCGAGGTAGGGCAAAATTTTCCCGATCACAATTTCGCCGCGCTTCAAGGAAGTAACCATCAATTGGTAAAGTGTCCCCGACTCGCGTTCGCGTGCGATGGTACAAGCCATAAGGGTGACGGTGAGCAATTGTAAAATCAGACCGATGATTCCCGGGATAACGTAATCGATAAAGCGCGATTTCGGGTTGTAGAGAATCTTGCTCTCCGCCGACCACGCTTCCATTAGCGAGACAAATTGTTTGCGGATCTGCACCGGCAATTTTTTCCCGAGCTCGATTACTTCGTCCGGGAGCGTTTCCACGATGATATCGCGCTCTTTCACTTGAAAATCGGCCAGGCTTTTTTGCACCCCGCCTTCCGCCGCTGACGCCGTATTGATGTCGCTACCGTCGAGATAAAGCGGGAGCGGCTTCGGGTTCCCCGCGCTCAACGAATCGCTCCAACCCTGCGGAATGACGAGCGCGGCTTGGACCCGGTTGGCGAGGAGATCGGACTCGTTCGTGATCTCGGGCGACGCCTGTCCCCAGCGAAAGGTTTTGTTTTGCAAAACGATATCGATGAAACGCTGCGTCCGTGAGTTGTTGTCGCGATTGATCAACATTGCCGGCACATCGCTGATCTCGCTGGTTTCAAAAGCGTGACCGAAGAGCAAGACGAAAAGCGGCGGCAGAATGAGGAGCAAAAGCAACACACGCCGGTCGCGATAAATGTGGAGAAACTCCTTGTAAGCGACACTGGCGATGGCATGGAGGGAAGAAGAGTTCATGAGGTCGTCGTCGGGAAATGCGTGCCAGGACCGAAGCTGGTAAATAGTCGAGCGGCGAACGTGTGAGAGATCGAAGGGAACAAGGGAAAACGCCCAACCTCCAACGCCCAACGCCCAACGCTCAATGAGGAGAACCGCGAAGTGAAAAAGCAAAGCGTTGAACAGCGGGACTCCGCGGACTCGACTTCGCCATGATGGCCGTAGGGCGATGTTCCACACCTGAGAAGTTGTCCCGCAATGTCATTGCCTGCTCTTGTGTTGGGCAAGTCATCCGTCAGTTCAGCAACTGCAACGGCGAACTCCAATAATCTGTCTTCGAGGTCGTACTTAATTTTCTTCGGCGCGGCATACTCGGAATTCGCCTCATTGACCCCAAATGGCGGCACTTTCCGTTCGGCGTTCGATGTTCGGCGTTCGATGTTCGGTGTTTTCCTTTTGGTCCTCATATGAATCTCTTGCGTCGTACGTTCGCGTTCGGTTTTCGGCCTTGAATCTGTTTGGCGCATAGCTCCGTACACCGGCACGTCATCCTTTACGCGGCCCTCTCCCATCCAACGGATAATTCGGCGTGGGGTGTTCGGCGTTTTTCTTTTCATATCACGTCGATGGCTTGAGCACGGCGTCGTAGCCTTGCGAGTAGGCGGTGAAAACATCTTCCATATCCGGTTCGACCCACCGTTCACCTATCAATTTCAAATCCGGAAACGGCCAGTTCGTCTGCCAGATCGCGATCAGTCTTTCCGGATCGGGCGCATAAATTCGCAATGCGCCACTGCGCAAGGAAACGCCCAGAATCTCGGGAAGATTTCGCAGCCGGACCAGCGCCGGCATCACCGGATCGACATCGATTTCGAGCAGCTTGGTGCGAAAGCTCGCTTTCAGTTCTCGCGGGGGCGCTTTGGCCAGCAGTCGGCCGCTTTCGATGAAGCCCACCTCGGTGCAACGCTCCGCTTCATCCATGTAATGGGTGGTAACGAAAATTGTTTTGCCATCGTTACTCAAATCGTAGAGCAAATTCCAAATATGCTGCCGATGCACCGGATCGAGCCCGGACGTCGGTTCATCGAGGAAAAGCAGAGGTGGATCGTGCACCAATGCGCAACCAAGCGCGAGTAATTGCCGCATACCTCCCGACAAACTCCCGGCTGGGGTGTCGCGTTTTTCTTCAAGATCGGTCAGGCCCAATAAATTCCCGATTCGTTCCTCCAATTGCGTAACCGGCACCCGACAAGCGCCACCGAAAAAGCGAAAATTTTCCTCAACCGTCAGATCGGGATACAAACTAAAACGTTGCGCAACGTAACCGAATTTCGCTCGCACCAGCTGTCGCTCCTGCCACACGTCGTGGCCAGAGATCGTCGCCCTCCCACCAGTCGGATGCGTCAGCCCGCACAACATCCGGATCGTTGTCGTCTTGCCTGCACCATTGGCGCCGAGAAATCCGAAGATCGTTCCTGCTACGATGGTGAGAGAAACGTCCCGTACGGCCTGAACGTCGCCGAAACGCTTGCTCAGCTTGTCGAGCACGATCACCGGTTCACTCATTTGCGAAACGTTATTGCGATGGCAGAGCAAGATTTGCAACCCGGCGACGTGCCGTTAGAAGTGTGGGCATGAGAAACGGCTGCCTGCTTTGTCTTGCCCTGATCGTTTCGGCGGGCGCCGGCATCGCATCAGCCGATCCGGTTTCGGAACTGAGTAGCTTCTCTATTTTCGATAAAGTCGATCTGTCGCAATTGGCGAAAAGCGACGCGAAAACGGCGCACGGCCCGCCAATGAGCAATCCGCGGTTCCTCTCCGTGCAAAGCGTTTACGTTATGCCCGGCTCGCCCGCGCAACATTTGGAGGCAATGCGCAATTGGAATCCAGCCGAGCATCACGAACCCAAAGTTTATCTGCACGGTGATCTTCCCGGTTCACCAAGCGAGGCTGCTTTTGCCAAGCTCAAAAGCGCTCCGGATAACGCCCCGGTTCGCGCGTTAACGAACGCGACTGCCAAAATGGCAAATGAATTGCAGCTCAGTCGCGAGGAAGGGGCGAAATGGAAAGGAGGCAATGGCGCACTTTCAGGTGCCGGCGGCGATTTCTGGATCGGCGTTCTCGCTGCGCGTACCCGCGCCTTTTCAAGTGGCGGAACTTCGGCGCAAGCGCCCTACGATCACGCCGGACCCGCGGTGCGACCGGGCGAAGAATTGAATGGCCTGCTTCGCGAGCAAGGCAAAATCCGCAAGCAATTCGCAGGTCTGCTCGAAAGTACCGGCATCGGCCGCGGCGCTGGATCGCTCAAACCGGATTTGTATTGGGAACTGCTAAATGCCGATGACGTTGCAGTCGCTACCCTCGGCGCCTTTTATTCGCGCAACACCGGTGGAAACGCCCAGGCCGCCGATACTTTTTACTACGCTAGCGGCGGTTACTACGTGACACTCACTCTCCATCAAATGTGGCCAGTGGATGTGAATGGCAAACCGCATACGCTGATCTGGCGCGGCGACATGGTTTCGTCTGCTTCGCTCGCTGATTTACACGGCGTCGAAAAACTCGGTTCGGAATCGGCGATGATGAAGGACATAGCCAAATCCATCGCGCTTTTCCGCAGGGAAAGTGCGCACTGAATCGTGATGCTGCGCAATTTCAATCGGCAGTTACTGGTCGCGATTTTCCTGACCGCGGCCACAGGATCATTCGGCAGCGACTTTTGGCCGGTCGAATATTCGTTCGAGGAAACTTATGTCGGCGAGGCCAGCGTGGCACGCGGACCCCATCGCGTGGAGGATTTCGATGAGAGCGATACCTTGCTTCGTTTAGTTCTCACTCCGCGGGTGAAGCTTGGCGTCTTACGACTCGGTTTCGAATATGAACAATTCTCCTTCGGGTTGAGCAAAAATGCGCCCCTTCCCAATACCCTCCAATCCGTCGCCGCTGTCGTTGGAATCGATACTCAATTCTCCGATTCAATTCTCGTTAGATTGGAAGCTACCCCCGGCGTTTATAGCGAAGCTTTCCGCCCCGGATCGACCGATTTCAACATGCCGTTCGAGATCGGCGGCACCTATATTTATAATCCCGATTTGCAGTTCGTAGTTGGCGTCAGCATAGACGTGGAACGAAAGTATCCCGTCATTCCTGGCGGTGGTATCCGCTGGAAATTCCAGCCGAAGTGGGTGCTCAACGCCGTTATGCCCACACCGCGCCTCGAATACGAATGGAATAAGAACCTGACGTTGTATGCCGGAGCCACTCTGAAGGAAACGAATTTTCGAGTGAGCGATGAGTTCGGGCGCGACCACGGTATTCCCAGATTGAATCATGCTGTGCTAACCTATAGCGAAGTGCGAGCCGGTGGCGGCATCGACTGGAAGGTCACAAACTGGCTATCCGTCAATGCGGAGGCCGGCTATCAACCATATCGCAACTTCGACTTCTATCGCGCCAACATCCGCTTCCACGAAGATGGCAGCGCACCCTACGGAATGATTGCGCTGCACGGCGCGTTCTAAGCGAGCTGGACTGTCGTTCTTTGCTCGGGACGACGGAACAACTGCAGCTGCAACTATCTCGATAGCTACCTCGAACGTGCTTCCGAACCTCGCCAGGTCCCTCGATCCGAGCCGGACTGGCGGTGTCTGCGCGGGTGACGGGTAACGCAGCGTCTTGTTGAGACGCAGTTGTGCGCAGACGCCGCTAAGCTGAGACTGCAAACATGCGGCGCCGACAACTTTCGAAACTGGACGAGTGCCGCGACTGCGTTTGTCTGGCCATGCGCACGGCGACGCGCCGAATCACACAAGGATATGATACCGCGCTGGCCGGAACCGGCCTGCGGGTCACGCAGTTCAGCCTGTTGGTGATGGTGCATCACCTCGGCGCGCCGACAATGAAAACCCTCGCTCGCATGCTCGATAGCGATCCCACCACCATCACGCGCAACATCCAAGGGTTGAGCAAGCGCCGGTTGCTCACGCTTTCTCCCGGCCAGGATTTGCGCGAGCGCAAAGTAATACTGACAAAGCTAGGCCGGACCATGCTCCTGCGTGCTTTTCCCAACTGGCGCAAAGCGCAGAGTGATGTCGTGGCCAGTCTCAATCGCGCGGAACTAACAAATTTGCGCGCGTTGCTCGAGCAAGTTGGTCAGCGCAAGAAAACAGCGTGATCCGGGACCGCTGCAGTGAACGGAGCTGGCGTCGTGGCAAGGAGGCTCCCTACGCTTCCAAATCTTCTTACCGCTGATATTAGTGCCAACTCCGAAAGTGCTGAGACACGCCAAGCGTACAGTTTCACCCGCCCAATACGCTAGCGGACGCTAAAGTAAGCAATATTTCTTTTTTTGACGTCATTTCGCGCCCATCGCGCCGTGCTCGGGCGACTCCGGGACGAAGGCCGGTGTTTGGCAAATCATCCGTTTCAACGCGCGCAATCCGCGATTGGATTTCTTTCTCGGCTGTAATTTCCTTTTTTCAAATCCGAGCCGGGCCGGACCGGGCTCAGATCAACGCCTGCGAACATCACTGCCGAAAAGAGCTCTTGCACGTTCCTTCTAATAGTTGTATATACAACTATGAGGCAAGCCGACCTGTCGTCCCTGCCTTTTTCTTAATCGCGGCACGGCTTTTGTGATCTTCGCCGTTGCCATCTTCATTGTTGCCGCGCATACCGCCATTGCTGGAATGGCAGCTCCGCGCGCTTCGCTGTCGCAGAGAACCAAGTCCACCATCCCGTTTATAATCGCGGCCTTCCTCGGGTCATGGCTCGCGATTGCGTTTATCGTGGGCGACGGCGCCAATTTCCCCATCTCGCTGGAATCTCGTCGCTCGGCCAGCGGCTTAGTCGCGTTGATTCCATTCCTCATTGCGGTGATGGCACTGTTCGTTTCCAAATCGCTCCGCGCGATCAATTCCGCGATGCCCAGCGCTTGGCTCATTGCCATTCAAACCTATCGCGTCGCCGGCATCATGTTCGTATTCCCCTTCCTCACTGATGGAATTCTGCCGGCCGGCTTCGGCTGGCCTGCCGGAATTGGGGATGCCATAACTGGAATCTTCGCGCCGGTGGTAGCGCTGATGGTGGCGCGCAACCGTCCGAATGCTTTCAAATGGGCGGTGGCATGGAATCTTTTCGGCACGCTCGATCTGATCGTCGCCCCGGCCACCGCGCTCTATTTCGAGGCGCGTGTCCTGAGTATCTATCCGCTCAATCTGGTGCCGCTCTTTCTCGGCCCGCCTATCGGAATTCTGACGCACATTTATTCGCTCCGGAATTTGGCCGTCAACACAACGGCCTAAAAGCCAGGCGTCAGCGTATCAGCGCCGCACAAAACGGAAGGCCGCCACCGACAGTTAACAGAAGTCGTCGACGCTCTTTTAATACAGATCTTGCCGGCGATGATCGAATACCGCCATGCGAGCGCGAATGGAATTAATGATCTCTTCTGAAATCTCAGCTTGAATCAGTTCTTCGCGATCGGCGGAGGCGGCGGCAACAATGACGCCGTAAGGATCGATGATTACGGATGTGCCACAGAAAGTGACTCCGTCGTCTGTTCCGACTCGATTGGCCAGAACAAGGTAGCATTGGTTTTCAATCGCGCGCGCCAGCGCCAGAATCCGTAAATGTTCAAGGCGCGGGAATGGCCAGGCCGATGAATTAACGAAGAGATTCGCTCCGCGTTCCACCGCGAGGGCGCGGCACACCTCCGGAAATCGAAGATCGTAACAAATCGTTAGGCCGAGATTGAACTTATCGAGCTTGCAACTCGCGAATGTGCCGCCGGCAGCAAAGACGGGGCGCTCGTCCAACGGTGCAGCTGTCACCAAATGCGTCTTGCGATATTTGGCTCGGATGTTGCCGCCAGCATCAATGAAAACCTGTCCGTTATAAATGCGCGGACCCTCGCGGTCCGAAACGCCAGCGATAATCGCAAGCGAAAATTGCTTTGCCATTTCTTGAAGCTGCGGAACAGCGCCTTCAGTCCACGAAGTTGCGTGCTTCTGAATCACCGGCATCGAATAACCGGTATCGATCATTTCAGGGAAGACGATCAGCTCCGCGCCGGCGTCTTTGGCACGTGAAGCGAAATCGTTAATCGTGCGCAGATTCGCTTCCAGATCTCCCGGCGTGCAGGCGATCTGGGCAGCGGCAATTTTCATCGCTTCTATTTGTAGGGCGTTTCTGTGAAACGCCAAGTCGCGAGGCGGCCGCACCGACGGTGATTCTTCGTCTTGCACGCGTTCTCATTTTCATCGCGCGTCATCCTGAGCGAACGCGAAGGATCTCACAAAATTCGAGCGCGTCTTCGAACATTGCGAGGTCCCTCGCCATCTGCGCGGCTCGGGATGACTGATGAGTGTCAGCGCAACGTCTTATCCAATCTTCCAATCTTCAACGTTTCCGGCCACCACTTGGCGACGCCGAGGACGACGAGAATAGTTCCGATTCCACCGCCGACCACAGACAGAACCGGGCCGAACAACGCGGCGGTTAGACCGGATTCAAGCGCACCGAATTCATTCGAAGTGCCGATAAAGATGTTGTTCACGGCGGATACACGACCTCGCATTTCATCGGGCGTGACCAGTTGCACAATGGTACCGCGTATGATTACGCTCACGCTATCGAACGCGCCGATCAAAAAGAGCATCGCGAGGGAAAACCAAAACACGCGCGACAATCCAAAGAGAATGGTGGCGATTCCAAAACCGGTGACGCACCAGAGCAAAGTCGCGCCGGAACGTTTCATCGGCGGCAGGTAGGCAACCAGCAGTGCAATGCCGAATGCACCGATCGCAGGCATGGCCCGCATCCAACCGAGCCCGACAGCGCCGACATGCAGAATTTGATCGGCAAACATCGGCAATAAGGCGGTCGCGCCCCCGAGCAACACCGCGAACAAGTCGAGCGTGATGGTTGCGAGAATAACGTGTTTACTCAGAACAAAACGCATCCCTGCCTGCAAGCTGCGCCAGGTATTTTGTTCCTCGCGTTTTTCCCGGGCCGGTGCGCGCGGGATCGGCATCACGAGAAGAAAAAAGAGAAACGAGCAGATAGCGTCGATGATGTAAACGCAGGAAAAACTAACGTGGGCGACGATGAAGCCGCTAATGGCCGGGCCAACAACCGAGCCGATTTGAAAAACGCTGCTATTCCAGGTGACAGCATTGGCGAAAGCGTCCCGCGGCACCAGCGTCGGGAAAAATGAACTACGCGCGGCCCAGGCAAAGGTTCGGGCCGTCCCGGAAACAAAGAGCAATAGATAAATCAGCGGCACCGAAAAATCGTCGAAGTGGAAGGTCGATTGATGACGCTCGAAAATTCCGGCGATCCCGCGCAATAGATTATTGCCGTGCTGTAAGATCGGCCATGCCGGAATGACGAGATGTTTCCAGGAAACGATGGCGAGCGCAGCGGACGCGATCGCGCTGAAAAACTGCGCGATCATGATGATATGTTTGCGGCTGTATTTGTCCGCCAAATGTCCCGCCGGCAGCGACAGACAAACCACCGGAACCGCGAGCACCAGGCCGACCAATCCGAGCGCGGTGGCCGAATGTGTGCGCCGGTAAATTTCCCACTCCACTGCTACTGCCAACATTTGGCGGCCGACGATGGCGAGAAGATTTCCCGTCATATAAAGATTGAAGTTGGCAAAGCGAAAGGCGGCGTAGGGGTCGTGCGATGGAGGACCAATTGGCGGAATAGCCTGCGACGCTTGGTCGTGATTCATGAAAGTGCGCGCGTTTAGAAATGCGCTCGCGAGAGGCTAGCGTCGCGATTTGGTGTCGCAAGGCAGGTGTTAAACAATGAGCGGGCTTGCTCCATGCATGTCGTCCCGAGCGCGAGAGGGGACCTCGCCTAAACTCTTGGATCAGACAAGCTAACTTGGGTGTTCAACACTGTACTCGTGAGGTCCCTCACCTCGCAAGCATTCGGGGTTCGGGATGACACGCGCCATGTTGCAATTGAAGGGCGATGGTCAATTTGATTTCGCCGTAGGTTGAAGAACTACCGCAAGGAGTTTGTACCTAGTTAGAGATTTCTCGGTCCGAGCCGGACTGGCGTATTCGCTCGAAATGACAGACGTGAGCACTTGCCATCATCCGTGACGCCGAGTAGTTGCAAGCAATGACGTCGGTCTATTCCCGCACTAATCCGTTTCCCGGCAAAATGGTCGTTAACCGACGGCTGAATGAAGGAAATCGGAACAAGGAAACGCGGCATCACGAAATTTCGCTGGCCGGTTCGGGGCTGACCTTCGAACCGGGTGATTCGATGGCGGTTTGCGCCTCGAACGATCCGCCGCTGGTCGAAGAGATTATTCGTGCACTCGGCGCTACTGGTGATGAGATCGTACCAGCGGGAAAAAACGAAACAGCGCCGCTGCGACAGGCCTTGCTACGAAACTATTCCATCACCACGCCGACCCCGAAATTCTTGAAAGCGATCGTCGAGCGGGCCTCGGCTGCCCCGTTGCTAGAAGAGTTGCTTCGCCCCGATCATAAACACGATCTGCAGGTTTATCTCTGGGGAATGGAAGCGATCGATTTCCTTCTGCAACATCCTTCGGCGAAATTTACGCCCGAGGAGTTCGTTGGCCTGCTAACGAAACTGCAACCGCGTCTTTACTCGGTGGCGAGTTGTTTGCGAGTCTTTCCTGAGTCCGTCCACTTCATCGTCGATGTCATTCGCTATGAATCGCATGGACGCCTTCGTAAAGGTGTGGCTTCGACCTTTCTGGCGGAGCGCTGCAATGATCAGCCCGTCCCGGTTTTCCCCAGTGTGGCTAAGCATTTTCATCTACCGGAAGGCGATGCTGATATTATTATGGTTGGGCCCGGGACCGGGATCGCGCCCTTCCGGGCTTTCTTGCAGGAGCGTCGCGCGGTCGGCGCACGTGGGCGCAACTGGCTCTTCTTCGGCGCACAGCGTTCCAGCTATGACTACTATTATGGCAAGGAGTTCGAAGAGCTAAAGAAACAGAACATTCTTACTCATCTGCATTGCGCCTTCTCGCGCGATCGGGAGCACAAAGTTTATGTGCAGCATCGGATGCAGGAGAACGCAGCTGAACTTTGGCGCTGGCTCGACGCTGGAGCGTATTTTTACGTTTGCGGCGATGCGTTGAAGATGGCGAAAGACGTGGACGCGGCCTTGCGTACCATCGTGCAGGAGCAGAGCGGCAGGTCACCGGAGGAAGCGCAGGCTTACGTCGAGCAAATGAAGGCGGACAAGCGGTATAAGCGGGACGTTTACTAGCGAGTTCTTGTTTCAATCGGTTTCGCTTGCACGCCGTAACGCGGAAGTGAAGGCCTAACGCCGAGTCTTCCCAAGGGCGACTTGAGTATGTGTTTAGCGCCAAAGGCGCGGTTTTCATTTTAGCCTGGGGCAACGCCCCAGGGATTTGTGTGATGCCAATTCCCAGCGCTGAAAGCGCGAGTCATTTCGGTGCCTTGAGTCGCGCCTTCAGCGCTATTTGAGCGTTTGGTCCAACGTCCCTGGGGCAATGCCCCAGGCTCTCCAATGATAAAGCGCCGTTGGCGCGAAACACAATACCGACTTGGAAGTCGCCCCTTCCAGTTAAAGCGCGGCCACCGCGCGCGCTAGAGTAAATCCGATCAAGCCAGTGGCCGGGAGCGTCAGAATCCAGGCCCAGATGATCCGTTCCACCACGGTCCATTTCACGCCGCTGAATCGTTTGGCCGCGCCTACGCCCATGATCGAGGTTGAGATCACGTGCGTAGTTGAAAGCGGAATGCCGTAAACGCTTGCAGTCTGAATGATGAGGGCCGCACTCGTTTCCGCGGCGAAGCCGTGCACCGGCTGAAGTTTTACCATCTTGTGCCCGAGGGTGCGGATAATTCGCCAGCCGCCCGCGGCCGTGCCCGCAGCCATGGTGATGGCACAAAGAATCGTTACCCACGCGGGAATGGCGGCGAAGGCCGGCGTTTGCAAAAAAGTCAGCCAGCCTGGCAAATGATCGAAGCTCCCCGCCTTCGTCCCGGTAAAAAGCGCGAGCGTGATGATGCCCATTGTTTTTTGTGCATCATTGCTGCCATGTGAATGCGCCATCCAGGCCGCGCTAAAAATTTGTAACTTGCCGAAGACGGAATGGACCGCACCGGGCGTAAAGCGATGGAAGAGCGCAAAAAGCGCGAACATCACCAGAGCGCCGAGAAAGAAACCGGCAAGTGGCGATGTAATCATCGGGACAACCACCTTTGGCCAGAGTCCGGTGTTCCATTTCAATACCGACCAGTTTCCGCGGGCGGTCGCGAGTGCGGCTCCGCACAAGCCGCCAATCAGCGCATGACTAGAACTCGACGGGAGACCGACCCACCAGGTCGTAATATTCCAGGCGAAGGCAGCGATGAGAGCGCACAACACCGTCGCCATGCTCACGACATTGGTGTCGACCAAACCTTTGCCGATGGTGGAAGCGACTGCGCCGCCCAAAAGGGCGCCGGTTAAATTGAAAATCGCCGCCATCACAATGGCTTGCCGCGGGGTAAGCACTTTGGTCGAGACAACAGTGGCGATGGCGTTGGCCGCATCGTGAAACCCGTTGCTGTATTCGAAAACAATCGCCGCGAAGACAACGACGAAAAACGTGATCATCGGTAGATGCCGACTACGCGTATTTCAAGACAACTTGCAGGATGATGTTGCCGGCATCGCGACAGCGATCGATCACTTTCTCGAGTAATTCGTAAAGATCGCGCAGGAAAATGATGTGCTTAGGCGTGTAATCGCCGTGATAAAGATCGCGCAACAGTTCGAGTTCGAGTTTGTCGGCGTCGCCTTCGATTGTTTGCAAACGCGCGTTCATCTCGCGAGCAGTGCGGATATCCGTGCCCTTGCGCAATTCTTTGACCATCGCCAAGACTGCTTCGGCCGCGCGGTCAAGGAGTTCGACCTGACGCCGGAAATTGTGCCCGTGCAAGTCCTCCGGACAAATCAGAATCCGCTCGCTGATTTTCTCGACTGTCTTCGGAATTTTGTAGAGCGCACTGGCCAGCGCCTGAATGTCTTCGCGCTCCAACGGAGTGATGAACGTTTTCGAAAGTTCCTCGGTTAGTTGCTGGGTGATTCGTTTATCTTCGCGGCGGCTCTCGGCAAATGCGTTGAGGTTGCTCGACGATTCGCTTTTCTCCAGGTTCGCCAGCAGCTCGATCAAGTGGTGAACGCTGCTGTCGGCTTGCTGCGCGCTTGCCTCGAGCAAGTCGAAAAACTTTTCGTCGTGGCCGAGAAATCTACTGATTGAGAACATGGTGCCTCCGTTGTAGCCGCGGTCGCTGTCCGCGGCCAGTGATTTATTGACGAGCTGCAATCATCGCCTGTGGAACACGCAAACGCCCTGGAACACAGGTCTCTGGCCTGTGTTCCTGCCGCGGCCGGCGACCGCGGCTACAGTATAGCGCCGCGCATGATCGCAAACGCAATGTTGAAATAAATCACCAGCCCAATTCAAGAGTGTCGCTTACGAATGTGGCTCGTGCTCGCGGCAATGCTCGGTCTCGATAGTAAGATGAACCAGCTCTTCGTGCTCTCGAAGCAGCTCGCGGTATTCATCAGAGCTTCTTGGTTCATGCGCAACGATCGAGACGATGGCGGCGAACTTTCCGGTTCCAACCTGCCAGAGGTACAGATCGGTTATGAGCGAATCGCCATCCCTTTCCACAGCGCGTCGGATTTGATCCGGCAGATCTGACGAAGACGGCGTCCGATCGAGCAGAATTCCGCTGGTATCGCGCATTAGGGCGTAAGCCCAGGAAAAAACAACGCCGCTGCCTACGATTCCCATGATTGGATCGAGCCAGGACCAACCGGCAAACTTCCCGCCAATCAGCGCAATGATGGCGAGAACGCTGGTGAACGCATCGACCAGCACATGAACGTAAGCGGCCCGCAAATTCAGATCATGATGGTGTCAGCTGCATGACTGTGACCGTCATGATGATGGTGATGCGAATCGTCCTTCAGTAGAATGCGCAACTCAAATTCACAAGCAATCCAAGAGAGCCAATACCGATTGCTTAGTAGGCCATTGCGGTAATAAGAAACGCGATCACATGAGTACTCATGTGCCAGCCATCGGCCTGCAAAGCCATCGAATGCGAGACAAGGCCGACCGCAATCTCGAACACCATCATCACCGCGGTGATGCCGATCACGATGCGGGTGCGTCGTTCTGCGCCGGAGAAATCAGGAACGAAATTGTAGGTATGCCGAAGAGGCGAATCATCCGAACGATGCATGGTCAACTTCGTCGAAGTTTTCACGAATAGTCAGCTACTTTTCACTTTTCTCTA
>Ga0209057_1001565_pt1 | contig 18236 bp, 14 predicted proteins | sample GraSoiAngelo_146_FD_185903 | JGI IMG/M metagenome (GOLD analysis project Ga0209057, IMG submission 185903) | Grasslands soil microbial communities from the Angelo Coastal Reserve, California, USA - 14_1009_05_30cm (SPAdes) (version 2) | ecosystem: Environmental > Terrestrial > Soil > Grasslands ... | reverse complement strand
TTCTCGCCCATCTTGAATCGCGCGTCGCGTGCCCGCTATAGGTCCTCCCGCCATGAGTACGACGAGCATGCGCGCGGAAGGATTCGAGGCGATCGCCGACACCATCATGTATCGCTGGTCGGCCGAGCGCGACGTGTGGGTGAGCCCGTCGGAGGTCGAGCAGGCGCGCGCATACCTGCAGCGGGTCGGCGTCGCAACCTCGCCGCTGCCCGACGGCCGCTTCGCGGTCGGCGGGAGCACGGCGGCGACGCTCGCGGCCACGCGTGTCGTGCTGCTCGGCCTGCGCCACCTGCACTCCACCCGCAGGGGCAGACGGCCCGCCTGAGCGCGGGGCGCGCGCTGCCGGGATGCTCACGAGCGCCCGTGCCGCGCGGCGAGGGCGCGCAGGCGATCGCGCAGCGCAGCGCCGGTGCGGCCCCAGAGATCATCCACGGTCCACGGCAGGCGATAGCCCCAGTTCGGGGGCCCGACCGTACCCGGCACGTTGATCCGCTCGCGCCCGCCGTACGCGTCCGGAAACGGGAGGACGACCAGCGCCGAGCGCGCGCCGTAGAGGCCGTCGAGCAGCGCCTCGTGCACCCCGGGCGTGAACGCGGCACCCGCGCCGGCGAGCCTGCCGAACGAGGGCACGGCCGCCAGCGCGCGGCGGCCATCGGCGCCGAGCTCCTCCTCCCACCAGATGGCGAGCGCCGAGGTGTCGTGCGTCCCGCTGGTCGCCACCGAGAGCGGCGGGAACCCGGCCGGATCGCGGAAGACGCCGCCGTCGCTCTCCCAGCGCAGCACGCGGTAGCCGGGGATGGCGAGGGTCGCGAGCGAGCGGCGGACGAAGTCGGGCACGACTCCGAGATCCTCGCCGGTCACACCCGCCGACCCCGCCGCCGCGCGCACCACCCCGAGCAGGCGCTCGCCGAGCGCGAGCTGCTCCGCCTCCTCCGCGGGCACGAAGTGGCGTGGCCCCGCGGACGGGATCACGAACTGGCGATAGAAGCCGACCACGTGATCGAGGCGGACGGCGGCGAAGAGCGCCGCGGCGCGCGCCACGCGCCCGCGGAGCCAGGCGTGGTCGTTCCGCGCCATCACCTCCCAGCGGTAGACGGGCAGGCCCCAGTCCTGGCCGCCCAGGTCGAACTGGTCGGGCGGGGCGCCGAGCGATGGGTCGCGCGCGAACTCGTCCTGGCGCGCCCACACGTCGGCGCTGTCGGCCGACACCATGAAGGGAAGGTCGCCCATCAGGCGGACCCCGTGCGCCGTCGCCTCGCGCCGCGCCGCCGCCCACTGCTCGGCCGCAACCCACTGCACGTACTCGTGGAAGAGGCGCGCAGGCGCGAGCGTGTCGCGCGCCTCGGCGAGCGCGGCCGGCAGGCGGGCGCGGAGCGACGGCTCCCATGCCGTCCACGACCGGCCCGCGTGCCGCTCGCGGAGCGCCCGGAAGAGCGCGTAGTCGTCGAGCCATGCGGCCTCCGCGGCGCGGAAGCGACGGAAAGACTCCGCGCGCGCCGACCCGTGCTCCCATTCGGTCGCCACGAAGCGCGCGAAGGCGACCTCGAGCGCGCGCCGCTTCGCCGCCCGCACGGCGTCGTAATCGATGTCACCGCCCGCGTGGGCCGACTCGCGCGCCGCCCCGAGCGCCGCCTCGCCGCCCGCGGCCGCGAAGTCCTCGACCGCGTCCAGCGAGAGGTAGATCGGGTCGAGCGCGAAGGCGGTGAGCGCGGCATAGGGGCTGCGCTCGCCGGCCGACGTCTCGAAGGTGGGCAGGAGCTGGAGGACGCGGTGCCCGGCGTCGGCGAGCCAGCGGCAGAAGGTGGGCAGGTGGCCGATCTCGCCGACGCCCCAGTCGCGGCGCCCGCCGAGCGCGAAGAGCGGGCAGAGGATGCCCGCCGCACGCTCAGCGGTGGGCACGGCTCTCGGCGACGCCGTACAGGCGGCGAAGGTCGGTGATGCCCAGCACCTGCCCCGTGAACTCGGGCGGCTGGGCGAGCATCCAGAGCGCGCCTGCGGCGCCCACCTCGGTCGGCTCCCAATCCGACTTGTCGAGCTCGGGGGCGTTGTAGACGAAGCCCTCCGAGGCGATCGGCACGTCGATGCGGAAGCAGTTGACGGCGACGCCGTGCGTGCGGACGTTCTCGGCGACGCCGGTGGTGAGGCGCTCGAGGCCCGCCTTCGACACGCCGTAGACGAGCAGGCCGGGGACTGGCATCCGCGAGGCGGCCGAGGAGACGTTCAGGATCGCGCCCCGCCGGCGGGCGATCATGCCCGGCAGCGCGGCCTTGATGGCGAGCACCGGCGCGCGCAGGTTGACCTCCATCACCAGGTCCCAGCGCTTCATGGCGAGGTCGATGTCGCCTGCGAAGGTGATCGCCGCGTTGTTCACGAGCACGTCGAGGCGACCGAAGTGCCCGATGGTTTGCGCCACCATCGCCTCGACCTCGGCCGGCCGGGAGAGGTCGGTCGGCACGGCGAGGCCGCGCCGCCCGCGCGCCTCGACCTCGCGCGCCGTGGCGTCGATGGTACCGGGAAGCTTGAGCGGGCTCGAGTCGGTCGCCCGTGCCGCGCACGCGACGTCCGCCCCGGCCTCGGCGAGCGCGAGCGCCATCGCGCGCCCCACGCCGCGGCTCGCGCCGGTCACCAGGGCCACCGCGCCGCGCAGCTCCATCGCGGTCGCATAGCACGACGGGGAGGTCACCCCAAGGGTTCGCCCGGGCGGTGCGACTGGGCTAGCGAAAGCTCGCCGAGCGCGGGTGCAGGAGGAGCAGGGCGACGAGACCCCAGACGAAGAAGAGCGGCTCGAGGCGGCGGGCGACGAGTCCGATCACGAGCCCGTAGAGCGCGATCGCCTCGCAGAGCGTCCAGCAGACCACGTGCATGGTGATGGCGCGCTGCGGGTCGACGCGGTTCGCGGGGTCGCGCGCGCCGGACGGGGCGACGACGCGGTTCCACACGAACCAGACGGCGAGCGTCTGGCCGACGGCGAGGACGAGCAGGATCGTGCGCAGCGAATCCGCGAGCGCCGGCTTCGGGCCCCCCGCTCCGGAGCGGAGGAGCAGGACGAGCACGCCGCAGTAGAGCGCGGGCGCCACCAGCAGGGACCCCCACACCAGGCGGGCCACGAGCAGCGGGTCTCCTGGAGCGCGCGTCGTCATGCCCGCGCCCGTCGGGTTACACCGCGGACCCGGGAGGGGTCAACGGAGTTGAGCGAGCACGGAGTTGCGCGACCAGGTGAGGGAAGGATGCGACCGGATGGGCTGGCGACGCGCCGTCGTTCCCGCGCGCGCGCCTCGGGTCGTTCCCCGGCTCCCACTCCGCCGCGAACACCCGCTGCAACCCGGCAAGCCCTTTGAGCTCCACCTCTCGCCCGCCATCGAAGGCGAACTCCTCCGCGCCCGCCGTCAGCTCCCGCACCAGCGACGACACCAGGATCTCCCCGCTCCCCGCCGCCGCCGCGATCCGCGCCGCCACGATCACGCTGCGGCCGAAGAAGTCGCGGCCCTCCTTCGTCGCCTCGCCGGTGTGGAGGCCGATGCGCAGGCCCACCGGCGCCTCCGCGTGCTCGTCGTACGCGGCCATGGTCCGCTGGATCCTGACCGCGCAGCGCAGCGCGCGCCGCGCGCTCGGGAAGGCGATCATGAAGCCGTCCCCCTGCGTCTTCACTTCGAAGCCCCCGTGGACGGCGATCTGCTCGCGCACGATGGCGCAGTGGGTGTGGAGGATCTCCTGCACGCGCTCGTCCCCCAGCCGCTCGGTCATGGCGCTGAAACCCACGATGTCGCTGAACATGATGGTGACCGTGCCGCGCGCCTCGCGCACGATCCGGCCGTCGCGCAGCTCGACCGTCCGCTGCGCGTGGCTCGCCGCGAGCGCGCTGTGCGTCACCAGGACGACGGTCAGGTGCCGCTCGGCGTTGAGCTCCCGCAGCAGCGCGAGGATCGTCTGCCCCGTCTCCGAGTCGAGGTTGCCGGTCGGCTCGTCGGCCAGGACGAGTCGCGGCTCGGTCACGAGCGCCCGCGCGATGGCGACGCGCTGCTGCTCGCCGCCGGAGAGCTCGGCGGGGCGGCGGCGCGCGACCGCCGGCGGGAGCGCCACCCGGGCGAGGGCCTCGCGCGCGCGCCGGCGCGCCTCCCGCCAGCCGACGCCGAGGAACTCGAGCGGCCAGGCCACGTTCTCCTCCGCCGTGAAGGTGGGGAACAGGTTGAAGCTCTGGAAGACGAAGCCGATCTCCCGCAGGCGGATGTCGCTGCGGGCATTGTCCCGCAGGTGGGCGAGGTCGCGCCCCCCGATCAGCACCCGCCCGGCGCTCGGCGAATCCAGGCCCGCGATCAAGTTGAGAACCGTGCTCTTGCCGGAGCCGCTCGGGCCCAGGATGGCGACGAACTCGCCCGCCGGGATGCGGAGGCTCACCTCACGCAGGGCGGCGACCGGCTCGGGCCCGGCGTCGTAGCGCTTGCTCACCGCTTCGAGAGCGACCGCGATAGGCGTTTCCATCGTCCTACTCCTCCCGGAGCGCCAGGCCGGGCTCGAGCCGCGCGGCCCGGCGGGCGGGAAGCATGGCCGCGGCTCCGGCGACCGCGATGGTGAGCGCGGCGAGCACGGGCAACTCCCGGTACGGGAGGTGGAGCTCGAGCACCCAGCCGAGGAGGTACGGCAGCGTTTCGTGCACCCACAGCGCGGCGAGGCCGACGCCCGAGATCACCGCGAGCGCGAGGCCGAGCCCGCCGAGCAGGAGCGCCTCGAGGAAGACCATGCGCACGAGCGCCGCGCGGCGGATGCCCACGGCGCGCGCCGCGCCCAGCTCGCGCGTGCGCCCGAGCACGGCGGCCAGCAGGGTGTCGGCCACGCCGAGGAGCGTCACCAGCAGCACCGTCGCCGAGAGCACGTGGAGGGGGGCGAAGGCGCGACCGACCTGCGCCGCGTAGTACCCGATCAGCTCGCGCGCGCTCAGGATGCGGAGGTCGTAGGCCGGAGCCAGGTCGCGGGCGATCGCCGCGCGCACAGCGGCCACCTCGGCGCCGGGCGCCAGCTGGACGCCCACACGGTTCACCTGCCGGTCCCGCCAGTAGCGGGTGAACACCTCGCGGCTCATCTGGAGGGTTCCGGCCGGCGACTCGAAGGCGGCCGTCGCGCCGCCGATCACCAGCGCGAGCGGGCCGCTCGGGGTCTCGAGCACGACCGCGTCGCCGACACGCGCCCCGAAGTTCACGAGGAAGTTCGCCGACACGATCGCTGCCTCGCCGCCCGCCACGCGGTTCCACACGTCGGTGATCTGCTGCCGCGCCAGCGGCCAGCGGCCGAGCCCGGCGTCCGCGAAGTAGCGCGCGTCGACCGCCTCGATCGCAATGCGGCGGCCGTCGTGGGGCCAGTCGACCACCCGCGCGCCGATCACGGCCGCCACGCCCGGCACGGCGGCCAGCCGGGCCGCCACCTCCTCGCTCACCGGGGCCTCGACGTAGCCGCTCGTCACGTGCGCCGAGGTCACCACCAGGTCGGCGCGCACCGCCGCGCTGAGGGCGTCGACGAGCGAGGTGCGGAAGCTCTGCGCCATCGTCCAGAACCACACCACGCACCCGAGGCCCACCCCGAGCGTGGCCACCGTGAGCGCGGTGCGGCGCGGATTGTGGAGGAGGCTCGCGGCGGCGAGCCTCCCGACCGGCCCCGCCAGCCGCCGGGAGCCGGCACCCAGGAGGAAGCTGGCCGCGTGCACCGCCGGGCGCGCGGCGAGGGCCGTACCGGCCGCGACCAGCGCGGTCGCGAGGAGCCCGCAGGCCGCCGAGGGGTGGCGCGCCTGCGCCGCGAGCCCGGCGCCGACCGCGGCCAGCGCCAGGCCGCGGAGCACCCACAGCACGCGGCCGCCCCCCCCGGGTGACTCGCTGCCGCGGCTCCGCATCGTCTCGGCGACCGCCACGCGCGCCGCGCGCCACGCCGGGAGCACGGCCGCGAGGACCGCGGTCACGAGCCCGAGCGCACCCGCGACCAGGAGCACGCCGGGCTCCGGCGCGAGCGCCGCCGGCGGCGCGACCAGCTTGTTGGCGACCGCGCTCGCGGTGGCGATCACGGGCACGAGGAGCCGCCCGAGCCCGAGCCCGAAGGGGATGCCGAGCGCCACGCCCGCCGCCCCGACGAGCAGGCTCTCGCCGAGGAGCGCGCGCCACACCGCGCCGGTGCGCAGGCCGACCGCGCGCAGCACGCCGAGCTGCCAGGCCCGCTCCTCGAACACGGTCGAGAGCCGGTTGAAGGTGATGAGGAAGGCCGCCACGAGCCCGAAGAGGCCGAGCGCCTGGAGCGCGACGCGCAGCGAGTCGGTCACGCGGCGGAGGTCCGCCTGCCGCTGCGCCGGCGCCTGGACGCGGAGGCCGGCCGGGAGGAGCGCGACGATCACCTCCGCCACCTCCCGCACGTCGGCGTCGGGTGCGACGACGACGTCGACCCCGGTGATGAAGCCCCGGCGGGTGAAGAGCTCCTCGGCGGCGAAGAGGTCCATCACCGCCACGTTGCCGCCGTAGGCCCGCGCCACCCCCTCGGCGTCGAGGAGACCGCGGAGCGTGAAGTTGCGCCGTCCCGCGGGGGTCGCGAGCTCGAACCGGTCGCCGAGCGCCAGCCCGTGCGCGGCGGCGAAGGGGCGGGCGAGCGCGATCGAGTCGGGGCGCGCGAGGAAGACGAGCGGATCGTCCAGCTCGAGCCGCGCGCCGTAGACGCGCTCGGGTGCGTCGCCCGTCAGATCGACGCCGTACACCGTGAGCAGCTCGCCGCCGTCGGCGTAGGCGGCCCCCTTCACGGAGGGCACCGCCGCCTCGACCCCCGGCACCGTACCGACCGTGGCGGCGACGCCCTCGGGGAAGAGCCCGCCCTCGCCCGCCACCACCTCGAGCGCCGCCCGTCCGGCCATGGTGTCGATCACCTCGACGAAGGCGCGCAGCACGGCACGGTTCGCCAGCCAGACGCCCGCCACCAGCGCCACGCCCCACGCCACGGCGAGCACCGTGAGTGCGAGGCGGGCGGCGCTGCCCCGGGTGAAGCGTCGCGCCATGCGGAGCCACGCCATCTACCACACCATGGTCATCGCGGCCGCGCTCACGCCGGAAGACGGGGCGAGCACGAGGACCTTCGCCCCCGCGGCCAGCGTCCCGGCCGCCTCCGCCTCCGCCATGGCGAGCGCCAGGCTCGTGGTGCTCGTGTTCCCGTAGCGCTCGGCGGTGCCCCAGAGCTTGTCGGCCGCCCGGCCGAGGTCGCCGAGGAACGGGATCGCCTTCTCGACGAAGCGCTTCGTCGGCTGGTGGCAGAAGATGACGTCGAGCTCGTCGTAGCCCCAGCCGGTGCGCTGCATCACCGTCTCCATGGTGGGATAGAGGAGGCCGAAGGCGGCGGCGAAGAGGTTGCGGCCGTCGCAGTGGAAGGTGCGGTCGAGGAGGCCGCCGCACAGCTCGCACGCCTGCGTGCCGGGGCGGAAGCGGCCGCCGATCGCGTGGCGCCACTGGGTGGCATCGCTCCGGAACTCGCGTGCGCGGAGCCCGCGGCCGGGGTCGTCGCTCGGCTCGAGCACGACCGCCCCGCCGCCGTCGCCGACGACCAGGCTGGCGACCGCCTGGAGCAGCTCCTCCATCGTCCGCGCCTGCCAGTCGATGGCGAGCGACGCCCGCTCACCGGTCGCGACCAGGACCCGCTCGGCCTTCCCGCAGCGGATCAGCGAGTCGCCCACGTCGATCGCGTCGACCAGGCTGTTGCAGGCGTTGAGCAGGTCGAAGACGCGCGCGTTGCGCGCGCCCAGCGCATCGGCGACGAGGTTCGCCGTGGCGGGCTCGAGGCAGTCGCGCGTGATGCCGGCGAAGATGAGCGTGTCGACCTCGAGCGGGTCCAGCCCCGCGCGCGCGAGGGCCTTCCCGCCCGCCGCGGTGGCGAGCTCGCTCGGCTGCACCTCCGCCGAGGCCCAGCGGCGCGTCCGCACTCCCGTCACGTGCTCGAGCCAGCCCGGCTCGAGGCCGAAGCGCTCGCGGAGCCCGGCGCGCTCCTCGACCTCGGCCGTGGTGACGACGTCGGCGGGAAGCTCGACGCCGATGCCGGTGATGCGTACCGTGCTGACGGATGTCATGGGTGATCCCTCCTTGGGGTCCTGCACGCTCTCCTGAGCCGCCACGCGGTCAACCCCAGCACGCCAACCAGCGCCACGACCACCCGGTACGAGAGCGAGGGTGGTCATCGTCCCGCTCCGAGCGCAGCGCACGGCATCGCCGCCTGCGGCGCGCGCGCCGCGGCCACGAACAGCGGCACGTCGATCACCACGATCGTGGACGCGAGCGGTGCGCCCGCCGTCGCCAGAGGACCGATGGGCGGGAGAGTCGTCATGCGCGGATGCGTGAGCAACCGCCGCGCCAACACGTGAGGCACGGCTTGCTGCAACATTGTCCCCCGGGCGTCCGCCCGGGTGGACACCGGAGGCGGGAGCCGTCCAGCCGGTTGGACTCCCTCGAGCCGTAGCCCACGGCGGCGGGCACGGCCGGCCGGCCCGCTTCTTGCCTTTGCATTCTAGAGGATGGTTGGTCTAGTAACGACGGTCGGGATGGCCGCCGACGACCCCGACGAGCTCGCCCGGGTCCAGCGCGAGCGGGACCTCTACCGCCGGCTGCTCGATCTCGGCCGCCACGACGAGCCCGAGCCCTTCCTGCGCGAGGCGCTCGGCCTGATCGTCGAGGTCACCGGCGCCCGCCAGGGGTACGTCGAGCTCCACGACGACGACCACACGGGGGCACCGCGCTGGTCGCTCGCGCACGGCTTCACGGCCGAGCAGCTCGCGAGCGTGCGCGCCGCGCTCTCGCGCGGCATCATCGCCGAGGCGCTCGCGACCGGGAAGACGATCGTCACGCCGTCGGCGCTGCTCGACGAGCGCTTCCGCGAGCGGGAGAGCGTGCGCATCGGCCACATCGAGGCCGTGCTGTGCGCGCCCATCGGCGACGATCCGCCACGCGGCGTCCTCTACCTCCAGAATCGCGTCGGACACGGCTTCTTCTCCGAGGACGACCGGGCGTGCGCCGAGACCTTCGCCCGCCACCTGGCCCCGCTCGTCGACCGCGTCCTCGCCCGCCAGCGCGAGCGCGCCGGCGCGGACCCGACCACGCCCGTGCGCGCCACGCTCCGTGCGCCCGACGTGATCGGCCGCAGCGCGGCGCTGGCCACGGCCCTCCAGCACGTGGCCCTGGTGGCGCCCCTCGACGTGCACGTGCTCCTGAGCGGCGAGACGGGCACCGGGAAGAGCCAGCTCGCGCGCGTGATCCACGACAACGGGCCGCGCGCCGCCCACCCCTTCGTCACGCTCAACTGCGCGGCGCTGCCCGAGACGCTCATCGAGAGCGAGCTCTTCGGGGCGCTCCCCGGCGCGCACTCGACCGCCACGCGGCGCATCGAGGGCAAGGTCGAGAGCGCCGAGCGCGGCACGCTCTTCCTCGACGAGATCGGCGAGCTGTCACCCGCCGCGCAGGCGAAGCTCCTCCACCTCCTGCACGCGAAGGAGTACTACCCGCTCGGCGGCACGAGGCCGCTGCGCGCGAACGTGCGGCTCATCGCCGCGACCAACACCGACCTGCAGCAGGCGGTCGCGGAGGGCCGGTTCCGCGAGGACCTCTTCTACCGCCTGCAGGTGCTCCCGGTCCGCGTCCCGTCGCTCGCCGAGCGGCGCGAGGACATCCCGCTCCTCGCCGCGTTCTTCTGCGCGCAGGCGTGCCGGCGGCATGGCCTCCCGCGGCTCGCGCTCTCACCCAACGCGCTGCGCGCGGCCGAGTCGGCCGAGTGGCCCGGTAACGTCCGGCAGCTCGAGAACGCGGTCGAGGCGGCCGTCATCCGCGCGGCGGGCGAGCACGCGAAGCAGGTGGAGCGCGTGCACCTCTTCCCCGATTCCGTCGCGGCGGCGGAGCCGGACGCGGCGGCCACCTTCCAGGAGGCGACTCGGCGCTTCCAGGCGCGCTTGCTGCACGACGCCTTGGAGGCGCAGGGCTGGAACGTGGTCGACACCGCGCGTCGCCTGGATCTCGCGCGCTCGCACATCTACAACCTGATCCGGGCCTTCGGGCTGGAGCGCGGGCGGCGGTGAGCGCGGGCGACTAGCGGAGCTCGGCGAGGAGCGCCGCCGCCTCGCGGACGTCGTGCGTGTCGTGGCCCTCGGTGAACCAGCCGTACACCGGGGCGAGCAGGTCGCGCGCAGCGTCGCGCTTGCCCTGGTCGCGCAGCAGCCGGGCCCAGCTCATCGCGGCGCGCAGCTCGTACGACCGCGCGCTCTGCCGGCCGGCCAGTTCGAGTGCCGCGCGGAACGCGGTCTCGGCCCCGGCCTCGTCCCCCCGCCGGCGCAGGAGCTCACCCTCCAGCCGATGCAGCTCGGCCTGGTGAAAGCAGTCGAGTAGCGTCTGGCAGCGGGCGAGGGCGTCGCGGACGATCGGCAGGGCCTCGTCCGTCGCGCCCCGGGTGAGGTGCGCTTCGATGAGCGCCGAGCGATGGTAGTCGTACGTGCCGTGGACGCCGGCTCTCTCGAAAAAGGTCAGCCCCTTTTTCATCTTGGCGATCCCCGCCTCGACATCGCCCTGCTGGACCGCGGCCCATCCCTGCGTGCAGAGAGCTGCTCCGAGCCAGGAAGTGGACAGCGCGAGGCAGCGTGCCGTGAGCTCGGGCACTCGCCCGAGCTCGCGGCGCGCGCGCGCCAGGTTCGCCGCGTACGCGAGCGCCGCCGCCAGCGCGCCGGGGTTCGCCGTCCGCTCCGCGATCGCCAGCATCGCGTCGCAGGTGTCGCGCGCTCGCTCGGGGTAGCCCAGGATCCAGAGCGTCCACGCGAGGATCGCGTAGACCAATATCCCGCCATCGTATCCGTACTGCTCGACGAAGGACCGGTAGCCTTCCGTGTGATACCATTCGGTGGCCTTCGTCATCTCGTCCCGCGCCTCGACGAAATCGCCAAGGTAGAAGGCCCGGACCCCCGCCCAGCCGTGCAGCGAGAGCATCGTCACCGGGTCGCGGAACCGCTCGGCCCGCTGCCGCATGTTCTCGACGAGAATTGCTGTCGCCTGGCGATCGCTCCGCGCGATCTGAACGTTCCAGACGCCCGCGAGGACGCGTAAGGGCACGTCTTCGCCGCCGAGGACTTCACAGAGCCGGAGGGCGTGGGTGAACTTCTCCTCGACCTCGGGTGCTCCGAAACCGCGCGTGAGGAGCAGAGCCGTGCCGAGCGACTCGGTGAACCCCAGTTCATGCTGCGTCCGCTGGCGCGACTCGGGCAGACGCTCGAGCAGCGCCAGGCCGCGCTCGAAGAGCCGGATCGCCTCCACGTAGGCGCCGCGCACCATCGTCCGGTCCCCGGCGCGATTCCAGTACGCGACCGCCGTGTCGAGGTCCCCGCCGTGCTCGAAGTGCAGCGCCAGGATGTCGGGCTGATTCCGCTCGACCTCTGGAAAGCGCTCCCGGAGGGTCGTCGCCACCCGCAGGTGGAGCCTCTGGCGGGCCGAGCGGATCATCGATTCGTACGCGGCTTCGCGCACGAGCGCGTGCCTGAACACGTAGCTCTCGCTCGGCGCGCTGCGGCGGTGATAGACGATGCCGGCGTCGAGCAGCTCGCGCAGGTCCTCGCGCAGGATCGCCTCGTCCTCGGTCGCCGCGGCCCGCAGCATGTCCCCGCGGAACTCGCGGCCGAGCACGGCGGCGAGCTGGGCGGTCGCGCGCCCGGTCGGCGAGAGCGCGTCCAGACGCGCGCTGAGCAGGTCGCGGAGCGTGCCGGGAATGTCGAGGCTCGCCACGTCGAGCACGGCCCCGTCGGCGGCTCCCGTGGCCACGCCACTCTCCATCAGCACCCGCGTCACCTCCTCGACGAAGAGCGGCACCCCGTCCGTCCTCCGGATGACCTCCGCGATCACCGCGCGCGGCAGCGGCCGTCCGCTCGCGAGGCCCGCGTTCACCATCGCCTCGACCTCGTCGCGCTCGAGGCGTCCGAGCGGGATCGGTGCGACTTCGCCGACCGGCCACGGCGAGGTGAACTCCGGGCGCGCGGTCGCCACGAGCAGGATGCGGGGCGCGTCGGCGCCGACGAGGTCGCCGCTCCCCACCTCGCGCACGATGAGCGAGAGCAGCTCGAGCGTCGTCGGGTCGGCCCAGTGGACGTCCTCGAACGCCATCACGACCGGCCGGTCCGCCGCTCTCCGGACGAGCAGGCGGAGGAGGATGTCGAAGGCGAGCTCCTTCTCGCGCTCGGGTGTGAGCTGGGGGCGCGGCCAGCGCGGGTCGAGCGGCAGCGAGAGCGCGGCGGCGAGCGGGGGCAGGGTCTCGGCCGGGTCGAGCCCGCGGCGCCGGAGCATCGACTCGAGCGGCTCACCGATCGCCGCGATCATGTCGGCGATCGGGCGGAGCGGGCTGTCCTGCTGCTCCGCGACGCAGCGGGCCTCGAACCAGACGTCGGCCGGCACGCGCCGCCGCAGCTCGCGCACGAGGCGCGACTTGCCGATCCCCGGCTCGCCGGTGACGAGCACCGCCCCGCCGCGGCCCGCCTGCATCCGCCGCCAGGCGTCGAGGAGCTGGGCGAGTTGCTGGCGCCGCCCGACGAGCGGCGTCTCGCGCACGAGCGGGATCGAGTCGAGGCCAGCGCGGGGCCGCAGCTCGCCGGTCACCCGGAACACGGGCAGGGCGCGCGAGAGCTCGGGCAGGCGGTGCTCGCCCGCCGGCTCGACCGAGAGCGCACCGCGGATGAGCCGCTGGGTGTCCTGGCTGGCGAGGATCTCGCCGGGCTGCGCGAGCTCCTGCAGCCGGGTCGCCACCTGCGGCGTCACGCCGACCAGGTCGAGCGCCTCGCCGTGGAGCCCCGGCCGCGGCTCGTGCGCGATCACGAGACCCGTATGGATGCCGATCCGGACCTCGAGCCTGAGCCGGCGCTCCGCCGCGAGCCGCGCGCTCGCGCGCTCGACCTCGCCGGCGATCCGGAGCGCCGCGTGCGACGCGCGCCGGGCGTCGTCCTCGCGCGCCTGCGGGTAGCCAAAGGCGAGCAGCACGGAGCCGCCGCCGACGGCGGCCGCCACTCCACCGCTGCGGGCCGCGAGCCGTGCACAGAGCGCGTGCTGCGCGTGCAGGAGCTGGTCCAGCTCCTCGAGGTCGGGGGGCGCGGCGTCCGTGGCGGTGACGGTGAGGCCGCAGCTCACGACCGTCAGCTGGCGGCGCTCGCCCTCGGGGGCCCGCTCTTCCAGCGTCGCCGCCGGCGGCTCCGGCTCGATCGCGCCGAGGGCCTGGAAGAGCGCCGCGATCGACACGTCGCGCCGCTCGGCCTGCTTGGCCGTGACCGTCTGCAGCAGCCGCCGGAGGCGGCGGTCGCGGACGCACGCGGGAATCGGGACCGGGTCCGGAGCGAGCTGCTTCAGGATGATCTCGTGCACCGAGCCTCCGCCGATCGCCATGGCGCCCGTCAGGCACTCCAGGAAGATGAGCCCCCACGAGTAGAGATCCGAGCGGGGCGACGTCGTCTCGCCGCGGAGCTGCTCGGGCGCCGCGTAGCACGGCGTTCCCATGAGCTCGCACGTCGCGGTGAGGCGCGGCAGCGTCCAGTCGCGGGCGTCACGCGACAAGCCGCCCAGGCCGAAGTCGAGCACGAGCGCGTTCCGCCGCGCGCCGGTCTTCGTCACCATGATGTTCTCGGGCTTCAAGTCGCGGTGGACGACGCCGCGCGCGTGCGCGCAGGAGAGCGCGTCGAGCACCTGCGTCATCAGGTGCACGGTCTCGCCCCAGCCGAGGCTGCCCTCGCGGGCGAGGACCTCCTTCAGCGTCGAGCCCGGCACGTACTCGAAGACCGCGAAGAGCCGGCCGTCCTCGGTTTCGCCCGAGTCGAACAGACGGACGATGTTCGGGTGCGAGAGCCCGGCGCTGAGCCGCATCTCGCGCCGGAAGCGCTCGCTCTGGTTCGTGACGTCGGCAGGCCCGTCGTCGCCCCAGAAGCGCAGGACCTTGATCGCGACCGCCTGCCCCGTGGAGCGCTGCCGTGCCTTGTAGACGCGCCCGAAGGTCCCCGAGCCGAGCTCGGCGAGAATCTCGTATCCGTCCTGGAAGATCGACCCCGCCGGGAGGACGCCCGGCTGCCCTGACGGGGTCCCACCGATCGCCGTCATGCTCGCCGTCTCCCTACCACGGCTGCAGCGCGGGCGGCGAGAGACAGCAAAGAGGCGCGGCCCGTCCGGCGCGTCCCCCCTCGCCGCGCCGCCGGTACGCCAAGGCGTCGCCGGACTCAGCCCTGCCGGAACCAGCTCTGCATCGCCGTCGCGATCATGACGTCGCCCTGCAGCTTCAGCTTGCCGGTCATGAAGGCCTCGACCGGAGGCAGCTTGCCGGCGACGAGGCGCAGGAAGTCGGGGAGGGACAGCGTGAGGGTGACGCGCGGCGGGTCGGCGCGACCCTTCACGACCTCGCACCTCCCGCTTCCGATCCTCAGCTGGTAGGTGCGGGGGGCGCCCGCCACGGTCACGTCGTACTGCACGACCGCGCTCTGGCCGGCCGCCTTGTCGGGCAGGAACGCCTCCGCCATGCCCTGGAAGATACCGTCGAGAACGCTCTCGACGCCGCGCTCCTCCACGCCGCGCGTGATCTCCTCGTCCGAGCGCCCCTCGATCAACGCGGCGAGCTCGGCCCGGCGGGCCTCGATCGACTGGTCCGGCATACAGCGCTCCTTGCCTACTCGCGCGCGCGCGTCAAGACGGTGGAGAGCGATGGCTGGCGCGCCGCGCGTTGACTTTCTGCCCCAGGGAGTGGATCGTGAAGCGAAGGAGGCCTCATGGCAACAGGGCACTTCGCTCCGTGTCCGCATTGCAAGGCCCCCCTCTCGTACCTCGAGGGGGCCGCTGGCAGCACGATGACCCCTGCGTGTCCACGCTGTCACCGGCCGATCACGGTCTCGCGTGCCACCTTCTTGATGGCCGATCACTCCCGTCCGACTTCGAGAGCACCCAAGAGCAAGTAGTAGCGCTGGCGCGCCGCACCTCCGGCGCGGCGCGCGCGATCGCGGAGCCGATGCGCTATCGCCCAGGCGGTCGGAGACGTCCCACGCCGGGCACGAATCGCCCGACGCGCATGGCATAGCGGACGTACTCCTCTCCGTACGTCCGTGCGAGGTAGGCTTCCTCGTCCCGCACGTGGCGCCCGATGCCGAGCGCCGCCCCGATGAGCAGCGTGAGCGAGATCCAGTTCGGCAAGAGGAGCGTGAACCCGAGGAGCGCCGTCAGCATGGCGACGTAGATCGGGTTCCGCGCGTAGCGATACAAGCCGCCCGTCACGAGCCCCGGGCGCGCGCCTTCCTCGATGCCGACGCGCCACGAGGCGCCGAGGTCCAGCTGCGCCACGAGCATCAGCGCCGTGGCCCCGAGGACGAGCACGGTTCCCGCCACGCGCAGCGTGGCAGCGGCGGCGGGAGCGAGCGGCACGAGGTCCGGGAGCCGGCGCGGCGCCACCGCGGCCAGGGCGGCCTCGGCAAACAGCGCCACGGCGAGCACGAGGAAGAGTGCTTCGCGGAGGTGCTGCCCGGGCCGGCCGGAACGGAAGAGCACGATCCCGGAGGAGCCGTAGCGGCGGAGCTGCAGCCAGCTGCGCCAGCCGAACCCGAGTCCGGAGAAGACGAGCACCGCGAGCAGCGGCAGCGCGCCGGCGAACACGGACGAGAGCGATAGCGGCGAAGCGCCGGGGAGCGCAACCGGGCAGCGCGCGACTATATCTGCCCGGTCAGCGGGATGACGATGGCGCCCTGCTGCGGCTCGTTCGTCTTCACCGTGATGCGCGAGCTCACGGGACCGCGGCCCGGCTTCCCGGTGTAGCGGACCGCGAGGTCGTACTCGCGCCCCTCCGCTACCGCGGTCGTGGTCGCCCTGAACTCCGGATCGCTCGACGCGACGCCGAGGATCTTGAGCTTGCCGCCGCGGGGCTTCGTGATCTTCACGTGCAGCACGGGGGCCTCGGGCCCGGGCCGGACCACGAGCTGCGGCGGCGTGACCTGCACCTGCCCCGCCACGAACAGAATCGCGCGGATCGGGACCGCTTCCGCCTTCGGCCGATTCGTGCTGAGCGTCACGTTCGCGACCGAGGAGCCCACCGGCGCCCTCGGCGTGGGCGTGATCGTCACCAGATAGCGACGGCTCCCGGCGGCGACCGGCCGGCGGTGCGCGCGCGGCACCGCGCGGCCCGCTGCGTGCACCGGCGGGTCGGGCCGGACCGTCACCCGAACCGCAGGGTCCGCCTTCACGGCGAGGATGTCGAACGCCTTGCCGTCGCCCGCCGACACGGTGAGCTCCGTCGGCTTGGGCTCCCCGGCGGTCGTTCGGAGCACGGGCGTGTCGGTGGGCGCGACGTCGATCAGACCCACGATCTCGGCTTTCAGCAGCAGCACGACCGGGCGCGCGCCGGGATCGCCAGTCGTCACCTGCACGCTCTTCGTGATGGGGCCCTTGTAGCGGGACGTGTCGAGGCTCGCCGTCACCTTTCCCACCCCACCGGGGGGGATGACCTTGTCGAACTCGGTCACCGTGCAGCCTCAGCCGGGCTTCGCGTTGATGCTCAGCTCGGCCTGCCCGATGTTCTTGAGCGCGAACGCATGTCGGAGGGTGACGCCGCGCTCGACCGTACCCGCGTCGTACACGGGCTCCGGCACCTCGAGGCTCGGCGCCGGCGGCGCCGGCGCGCCGCCGTCGTCGGCGGGCGCCACGCAGGCGAGGGAGAGGAGCACCAGTGCCGCGAGGCCTGTCTTCATCGCCATGCTTTGTAGGCGCTGCGACGCATGCGCGTCAACCCGCGGGTCGCGAACGCGGCGCGCGAGCCGGGGACTGCGAGCGAGGCGGCGTCACCTCGGCCGCGACGCGCCTTCCCCGGCTACTTGCGCGAGGCCGCCGACCCCGATGGCGGTTGCGGTGCTGTCCCTGACCCTCACGGCGGTCATGGCGACGCCATCCGCAGCCGCCGCGGTAGACAGGGTCGGTGGTGGGGTCGGTCGTGAACTTCCCGTTGTCGTTGCTCAGGTGGCTCGCGGCAAGCATAGTCCCAGAATTGCCGGTAGCCCGTCGGGATTTAGACGTGAGACGTCACTCGGGGTGAGCAGGCAGTGACTTGCGGGGTGCGCCGTTGACGTCTCGCCCTCCCCGAGTATCCTCACGTCCGCTCCGCTCCATTCACGCCGTCACAGTTCAAACGAGTGCCCCCGTTCACGCCCGACGGAACCGGCGCGTGAAGGGCTGACGTGACAACGGGTTGGAAAGCCAGCTCACGGTCACGAACATGGAGGGCTTCCGAATGAAGGCTCGCAATGTGTTGCTCGCGATCGCGGTGGTCGCGGTGGGGCTGTTCTCCAGCGCTCTCGTCGCCAGGGCCCAGTGCGCCGGCCGCTGCAACGAGCAGTGCGACAAGGCGCGGGAGTCGTGCAAGAAAGCCGCCGACCTTCAGCGCGCTGTCGTGAAGGGTCGCTGCAAGCTCGACGAGCGCTCCACCCGACAAGGGTGCGACGAAGCCTTTGCAGGCACGCTGATGACCTGCTTCCCCCTCTGCCAGGGAACCCCGGAGCGGAAGCGATGCGAAGCCGATGCGCACGCAACGCTCGAGGCATGCCGGAAGACAGCGAAGGACGCACGCGAAGCGTGCGAGAAGGCGGCGGATCCGGCGCACGACACGGCTCGGCACGCCTGCGATGCGGCGCGTGATGCCTGCAGGGCAGCGTGCCCGAAGAGCTGAGGTGGACGGGCCACCCAGGGCGTCAGTCGCGGCGGTGTCGACTTCTCACCACTGATCGCGGCCAGTGAGAGCGGGTGACCGGGGTCGAACCGGCGACCTTGTGCTTGGCAAGCACACGCTCTAGCCAACTGAGCTACACCCGCAGAGCGAGGAAGCCTTGTAGCTTCTCACTTTCGGAGGGTCAACCAGCGGCCCCAGTCGTCTGCCCTGACCCCTCGAGCGCGACCACGCCACCGCTCCTACGCGCCGCCCCCCGCCGTGACCGTCCGTCGGCAGCCGGCGAGCTCGATCGTCATCGGCCCGTCGGTGTCGACGTGCAGGTCGACGCCGCAGCCGACGCTGGCCCGCTGGACGTTGATGGTGACGGCAGCGATGTTCCGCGCGGTCAGGTCGATGCGTTTCGCCCGCGGAATGCTCGGCACGGGGCCCCACGTCCGGTACTGGCGCGTGTAGACGAGCGGCGTGGGAAGGTTGCCACCGGTGAGCGTGCCGCTGCCGAACTGCGTGGCCGACGGGGTCGGATCACCGACGCCGAACCCGTA
>Ga0209057_1001563_pt1 | contig 18250 bp, 17 predicted proteins | sample GraSoiAngelo_146_FD_185903 | JGI IMG/M metagenome (GOLD analysis project Ga0209057, IMG submission 185903) | Grasslands soil microbial communities from the Angelo Coastal Reserve, California, USA - 14_1009_05_30cm (SPAdes) (version 2) | ecosystem: Environmental > Terrestrial > Soil > Grasslands ... | reverse complement strand
CGTGTCGACGACGAGTCGCATGGACGGTTCCGGAGGGAAGATCCACTCCTTCTGGGCCTGATATTCTTTCAGGATGTCGTTCTGGATCGTGCCGCGGAGCTTCGACATCGGGATGTCGCGCTCCTCGGCCGCCACGAGGTACATGGCCCAGATCACGGAGGCCGGACTGTTGATCGTCATCGACGTGCTCACCTCGCCGACGTCGATCCCACGGAAGAGGAGGCGCATGTCCTCGAGGGAGGACACCGCGACACCGCAAGTCCCGAACTCCCCCTTCGCCTCCGGCTCGTCCGTGTCGTATCCGTACAAGGTCGGCATGTCGAACGCGACACTGAGGCCCGTCTCTCCGTGCGCGATCAGATACTTGAACCGCCGGTTCGTGTCCTCCGCGCTCCCATAGCCGGCGAACATCCGCATCGTCCACAGGCGACCGCGGTACATCGTCGGATGGATCCCGCGGGTGTAAGGGAACCCACCCGGCTTCCCGAGGCGCTCCTCGTCCGTCTTGACTCCCAAATCGAGGGGCGTGTACAGACGTTTCAAAGGGCGGCTCGAAGTCGTGACGAATTCCTTTCGGCGTTCCGGGAGAGACTCCACGGCCTTGCGGAGGGTCGTGTCCTCCCACCGTTTCCGTTCTTTCTCGAGGGCCTTCCGGTCGTCCTCGGCCCGCATGAACGCCTCGGCGCTTTCAAACGCCCGTGCCTATAAGATGGTTGCGCCCGTCGACGTGGTTCAACTGGACTGGCTCGACTCGACGATCGTCTTCGCGAGGCCTTGGAAGGCCACCTCGACGTTGTCGCCGGTCTTCGCGGACGTGTAGAGGATCGGGCACTCGTACGAACGAAGGAGGTTCGACGCGTCCTCCGGGGTCACCTCGCGTCGGGGGGTGAGGTCCGTCTTGTTGCCCAGCGCGTAGACAGGGATCGGGCCGACGGAGTCCCGGACGCCGTCGATCCACTTCGACAGATCTCGGAGGGAGGCCGCGCGGGTCGTGTCGAACACCGCGAGGACGCCCTTGGCCCCGTGGAAGTACGCCTCCTTGAAAAGCTGGAGGAACGTCCGCTTGCCCATGATATCCAGGATCATCATGTCGACCTGGACGGGGCGGCCTTGCATCGACCCGATGGCCACGGTCTTCTTCGAGACGACGGCCCCGAGCGTCCGGATGTACGATTCGTCGAAGGCCCCGGACACGAACCGGTGGATGAGGCTCGTCTTCCCGACGCCCTCTTCGCCGACGAGGCAGATCTTGAACTTGAACGTCTTCGCCTCGGGTTCCACCGTCGGCTTTCGCAGCATAATGCGCGCGGTACCCAGGAAGGGGGTTATCAAGCCAGCGGCCCGATTTTCAGAATCAGGAACCGACTGGCTCGAACCCCTCGATGTCCGTGATCGCGCCGACCCGATCCTCTCGGGCTTTGAGTTTCGGCCGGACCGCCAAACCCACGCGCGCTCGGCCGGGGGGGACCAGAAGGCGATGGACGAGACCGCCGCGGATCCCTTGGAACGTCACGAACGCCCAGACCTGGGGGCGGGAGAGTCGGACGCCTTCGCGGTCGAGATGCGCCACGGTCAAGGCAGCGACTCGCCCCTCTTGCGGGACATCGACGAACTCCGTGAGTTCTGCGAAGCAGTCCTCGCAAAAGAGCCGGGCCGGGAGGTAGTCGAGGCCGCAGGCGGCGCATCGGGAGGCGAGCATCTTCCCCTGGTCTCGCAGGGCAACGAAGAACCGCTCCCCCGCCACCCCGGAGGTGTAAATGTAGTCCGCCTCCATGTTCCCTTCCCAGTGGCGGAGCTTCCGGGCATCGGTCGTCCGTTCGAGGAACGTCATTTCTTTCCCTCCGGCAACGGCGCGAAATACTTGATGTCCAAGACGCTGCCGCGACGCTCCTCCCACGGTTTCCAGACCGCCTTGACCCGCATCCCGATCCGGATTTCCTCTTTCGTCATCTCGCCGAAGTAGTGCATCATCCCCATTTTCGGGGAAGCGCCGTCCAGACTGATGACGCCGACGAGGATCGGATCCGGGATCCGCTTCGCGTCCGTGTCAAGATAAGAGACGGAGAACGTCTCGATCGTCCCGGTGTCTTGAATGTACGTCCATGTGTCCGTGGGCCGGAAGCACTCCTCGCAGAACATCCGAGGCGGGAACAAGGTCCGCTTGCAGGAATGGCACGTCCGAGCGATCAGTCGTCCGTCCTGAAGCTCGGCGAGGAATCGCGACATCGCCTCGCCCGCCGACCACGCGTACTTCGCGTTCGGTCGGAACCGGGTCTGCGTGACCTTGCCTTCGGACAGGTCGGCCGCGCTCAGCTCGACCCCGGGCCACTTCGTGATGCGTTCGCTCATGACGACATCACCACGACGGAACCGTACTGCATCAGATCGCCCCAGGCCTGGGCGACCCCGGTGTGAACCTCCTGCGGAATCTGTCGCTTCCCCGCCTGGTTCGTGAGTTGCCAGAAGAGCTCGCCGATCTTCTGACCCATAGTCGCGGCAATCGGATTCCCCACTCCCATGAGACCTCCGGAGGGACAGACAGGAAGGTCCCCGTCCCGCTCCGTAACGCCCTCACGGGTCAGGATCGGCGCCTCTCCTTTCCTCGCGAGCAGCAGGCCCTCGAGGTGGTGCAGCTCCTTGTAGTCGAAGGGATCGTACGGCTCGGCGAAGTCGATCTGCCTTCGCGGGTCCGAGATCTTCGCCATTTTGTACGCCTGCTTCGCGGCCCGCGCCACGTATTCCGGGAAATACAGATCGCGATCCGTCCACATCGTCGAGTCGATGCACCAGCCGACTCCGGAGATCCACGCACGGTCCTTGATTTTCCGGCGCCGGATGAAATCCTCCGACGCCAGGACGACCGCCGAGGCCCCGTCGCTCGGAGGGCTGATGTCCAATCGCTGCACGGGCCAGGCCATCACCTCGCTCGCGAGGACGTCGTCCACCGTGATGTTCGGGTCCGCAAGCTGGGCGCAGGGATGGCCGACCGCGTTCCGCTTGTTCTTGACCGCGACCCGTGCGATGTCTTCCTTCTTCACCCCGTGGACGTGCATGTAGCGGTTCATCTCCATCGCAAAGATCCAGACCAGATTCGGCTTCAGTGGCCGGTCCAGGATCGGGTCCCAGATGTGCGCGAACACGCTCTGCGGGTGCGGCTGGCACGAGGACATCTTCTCCTCGTTCACGACGAGGACGACGTCCGCGAGGCCGGAGGCGACATGCCACCATCCCGCGATCGTGCTGAAGACTCCGGTCCCCCCGCCGGTGAAGACCCGGGTATACGGCTTCCGGTAGCCGCCGCAGCCGTCCGCGAGGTACTCGCCCTTCATGTGGACGCCGTCGAAGGCGTCCGGCGCGGTCCCGTTCACGACCATGTCCACGTCCGCCCGGGTGAGGCCCGCGGAATCGAGGGCCATCTTCGTGGCCTCGAAGCACATCTCTTTGCCGGTCTCCTGCAACCGCCGGCGGAAGAGGGTCATCCCCGCGCCGATGACCCCGACCGTCTTCATCTCCCGACCCCCAGGACGGCCACGGCACCGGTCGAGCTCGGGACGAACCGCCAGGACTGGGCCACGCCGACGCGGACCCCGTCCAGCTGGTGGGTCCCGGCGTCCCCGCGGAGCTGGAGAGCGACCTCCGCGGCGCGATGGAGTCCGGTCGCCTCGAAGACGTTCCCGCATCCGAGGGATCCGCCGGAGGCATTCACGGGGAGGGGGCCCGCGAGGTCGTGCTCCCCCTTCGACGCCTTCCGTCCTGCCTCGCCCCTCTTCGCGAGTCCGATCGCCTCGAGGTGCTGCAGTTCCTTGTAGGAGAATCGATCGTCCACCTCCGCGAAGTGAATCTCCGAGGTGGGTCGGCGGACCTTCGCGAGGCGATACGCCATCCTCGCCGCGAGTTCCGCGTAGGTGGCCTGGACCCAATCCCTCGTCTCTAGGCCGGGAGAATCCGTCGCCCATCCGATGCCGCGGACCCAGACGGGATTCGCGTGGAGTCGCTTCGCCGCGGCTTCCGAGGCGAGGACGAGCACGACGCACCCGTCCGCGGGATTCGCGATGTCGAGGGCCCGCAACGGAGCGAAGCGTTCCTCGGATCGCAGGACGTGCTCGGGGTCGACGTCCGCGCCGTACGCGGCGAGCGGATTCCGGAGCCCGTTCCTCCGGTTCTTCGCGACGACGGCGGCGAGGGCCTTGGGGGAGGTCTTCGTGCCGCGCAGGAACGCGTCCGCCTCGAGGCCCGCGACCACGAACGGATGGGCTCCCAAAGGCTTGTTCCAAATCGGGTCGAGGGCATGCTCCACGATGCCCTCGAGCGTGATGAGATCGGAGGCCTTGCTGTGCGCCTCGACGACCGCGACCTCGATGAGCCCCGTCTGGATCTGCATGAAGGCGTTCGCGAGGCCCTGGAGGCCGTCCCCCGTCACGGTGCACACGCGGCGCAGCGCGCCGCCGAGTTGGTCCGGGGTGAATTCGTCGAAGATCCCGAAGCCCTCGTAATAGTCCTCCGCGCACGTGATGAACGAATCGACTTGCGTCCGGGGATCGACGTCCGCGTCGGCATAGGCGCGGGACGCGGCCTCGAACATGAGTTCCTTCCAACTGTACTCGGGCGTGGACGGACGGAACGCCGTCATCCCGATCCCGATGATCCCGACGCGCATGTCCGCCCTTCTCCCGCGGGTCCGTTCGCGGGAAATCCGAGACCGCACAAAAGACTGTCGCACGCACCGTGTAGTCAAAGGCCTTAAGCCCGGTGCCGGCGATGATTCCCGCGGAACGGGTTCCGTCTGCCTCTCTACTACTTCGACATCGAGACGACCGGGGACGATCCCCAACAGGACCGGATCGTAACGGTCCAGTACCAGCCCCTCGACGACGACCTCTCCGCGGTCGGTCCGTTCCAGGTGCTGGCGGAGTGGGAGTGGGGGGAGAAGCAGGTGGTCCAGATGGCCCTCGACAAGGGCGTCCTCGAGCCCACCTGGGATTTCGTCCCGGTCGGGAACCGGCTGCGCTTCGACCTCACGTTCCTCATCGAACGCGCGACGAAGTGGAAGCTGATTGAGTGGGACCTCGCGAGGCTGAAGTACTACTGGTTCACGAAGCCCTATGTGGACCTGGGGCCAATCCTCGTGATGCTGAACCGCGGCTCTCTCTCGGGATCGAGCCTGCACAATTTCTCGGACAAGGAGAGCGGCGCCCGTGTGCCGCGGATGTACCTCGCGGGCCGGTATTCGGACATCATCGACTACGTGACGCGGGAGAGGAACGCCGCGGTCGACCTCCTGCGGGAAGGTCGGAACGTCCTCGGGGCGATGGGCGATCAACGACGCAGGACTCCGAGCCTCCCGGAACAGGCTCCCGGTCCCTGACCTGTCTCCCCGGGGCTGGCAGAGCGAAATCCTAAGAGCGCGGCCGTGCTAGACCGGCAGAGACACGATGGATTTCGAACTCGACTCCGAACACGAGATGATCCGGCAAACGGTCCGAGACTTCGCGGAGAAGGAAGTCCGTCCGGTCGCGGCCCACGTCGACAAGACCGGCGAGTTTCCGAAGGCGACCGTCGCGAAGATGGCGGGCCTCGGTTTCCTCGGTGTGGCGATCCCGACGGAGTACGAGGGCGCGGGGCTCGATGCCCTCGCCCTCGCCATCGGCATCGAAGAGATCGCGCGGGTGTGCGGCTCCCACGCGCTGATCATGGCTGCCCACAACTCGCTGTGCATGGGCACGATCTGGCTCGCGGGCACGGAGGCCCAGAAGCGGAAGTACATCCCGGATCTCGCGAGCGGACGGAAGATCGGGGCGTGGGCCCTCACAGAACCCACAAGCGGTTCCGACGCAGCCGCGATGGTGACCACGGCCAAACGCAAGAAAGACGGATGGGTCTTGAACGGCACGAAGACCTTCTGCACGAACGCTCCGGTCGCGGGGACCTTCGTGATCCATGCGATCACGGATCCCGCGAAGGCGAACCGAGGGATCAGTGCGTTCATCGTGGAACGGGGGAACCCCGGACTCTCGATCGGAAAGGTCGAAGACAAGCTCGGGGTCCGCGGCAGCGCCACATCGCAGGTCATCCTGACGAATTGTCAGCTCCCGAAGGACGCTCTCCTCGGGAGCGAGAACGACGGATTCGTCAATGCGCTGAGAATCCTCGACCGGGGTCGAATCGGCATCGGCTCCATGGCCGTCGGAATTGCGCAAGGCGCCTTCGAAGAATCGGTGAAGTACGCAAAGGAACGAATCCAGTTCTCGAAACCCATCGCGGAGCACCAGGCGGTTCAGTTCATGCTTGCGGACATGGCGACTCGAATCGACGCGGCTCGTATCCTGGTGCGACGGGCCGCCTGGCTCATGGACCGAGGCCTCCCCTTCAAGAAAGAAGCGGCGATGGCGAAGTTGTACGCGAGCGAGATGTCCTCCTTTGTGACGAACAGGGCCGTTCAGATCCATGGAGGCTATGGGTACATCGCGGACTATCCGGTGGAACGGATGCTCCGAGATGCGAAACTGACGGAAATTGGCGAAGGCACCAGCGAGATTCAGCGCATGGTAATCGCCCGCGAATTCCTCGGCAGCTGACGAGCCTTTTTGTAGAACCTTTCAAAAACGGCCGGATCTCGAGTGGCGTCTTTTTGTAGGATTCTACAAAATTCGGACGGGCTTGTAGATTCTCCGAGAGCTGGTCCGCCAGAGGCAATACTATGTTTTGAAGAACTCTTCAAAAATCGAGGGACTGGTCCCGATTCGTTTTGAAGACGTCTACAAACCGAATACTTTCGGTCACCTCCCTTCGCGGCGTTCATTAGGAGGGAACACCTCGTGATAGCCATGCGGGGAATGCGCTCCCACCTCGTGAAGGATCGACTGCGATCATTCGCGTCCGCGCAGCGCAACCGGGGACTCGAAATCGTCTCGTACGACATCGCTGGACACGACAAGCATACATCGATCGAGATTGCGCGTTTTGTGTTTGGAACCAGGACCAAAGCGCGGATCCGTGGCGGCATCAAGGAATATCGATATCCCGGGTTCATCGAGCGGGACGGAGTCGTTTGGCTCGGTCAATCCGTCTTCCTTCTCACGCCAAGAAGGTCGCGGGAACTTCGGGACTTCCTCGGGACTCGAAGTGTGGCGTACGGCCATCTGGGTGTCCGAATCGATTAGTTCTTCTTTTGAAGAATCCTACAAAATGCCTGCGAGGTCTCCCACTCGTTGGCCGGAACACAGATCGCTCCCGTGGTCTTGATACATCTTTATATCGAGCGCGTTCATCCAGACGCGAATGCCTGAGAGTGAATACGAGGTCGAGCTTTTCAGGAAACAAGGATTCACGCGCCAAACTTGTGCGAAGTGCGGGAAGGCCTTCTGGTCCCTCGGACATCACGAGACGTGTGGGGAGGCGCCATGTCAGGAGTACGACTTCATCGGCAACTCGCCGTTCAAGAAGAAACTCACGTACCGCGCCATGCGCGAAGATTTCCTTTCCTTCCTCGAGCAAAATGGCCATGCGCGGGTGAAGCGCTATCCAATCGTCGCGCGGTGGCGGGACGACGTCTTCTTCGTCCAGGCGAGTGTGTATCCGTTCCAGCCGTGGGTGATCAGCCGGCAGGCGAGCCCACCCGCGAATCCCCTTGCCATCAGCCAGCCATGCGTCCGGTTCATCGACATCGACAATGTCGGGAAGACGGGCCAACACTTCACCCTGTTCGAGATGATGGCGCATCACGCTTTCAACTTCCCCGACCATCCAATCTATTGGAAGGATCACACGGTCGAGTTGTGCCAGCTCTTCCTGACGGAGCGGCTCGGCGTCGATCCCACGCTCGTGCGGTACAAGGAGGCCTGGTGGGAAGGCGGCGGGAACAGCGGGCCCTGCCTCGAGGTCGTCTTCGGCGGGGCCGAGGCGGCGACCCTCGTGTTCATGCAGAACCGGGACGTGAATGGCCACCGCGTGCCGATGGACACGACCGTGGTCGATACCGGCTATGGGCTCGAACGGCTCACGTGGCTCTCGCAGGGAACGACCTCGGCGTATGAGGCCGTCTTCGGAGATGCCCTCGCTTACCTGAAGAGGGCGACGGGCGCGAAGCGGGTGGACGACAAGGTCCTCCGAGAATATTCCAAAGTCGCAGGGATGCTCAAAGTGGAGGACCTGGCGGACATCCGGGAGATCCGACGCCAGACGGCCGAACGGGTCGGGATTTCCGTGGAGGACCTGGTCGCGCAGGTGTCGCCCCTCGAGGCCTTGTACACGGTGTGCGACCACGCGCGCGCCTTGATCTTTCTCCTCGGGGACGGCGTTGTCCCGTCCAACGCGCGGGAAGGGTATTTCGCCCGCCTCTTGGTCCGGCGCGGCCTTCGGGCGCTGAAGGACCTGAACATCACGTACACCTTGGCCGACACGGTCAGTTTCATGGTCGACCAGATGCGCGAGGACTATCCGGAGTTCTGGTTCAACAAGGGCGACATCTTGAAGCTGCTGAAGGTCGAGGAGGCCCGGTACCGGGAGACGCTCGAGAAGGGCCGCACCACGGTCGCCAAGATCGCGGAGGACCTCAAGGCCGCCGGCAAGGGATTCGACGTCGACGCTCTGATCCAGCTATATGATAGCCATGGCCTGAATCCCGACGTCGTCCGCGAATTCACGGACGTGCCCGTCGAAATCCCGGATGACTTCTACGCGCGGGTGGCGGCCCGCCACGACCGGCCGGCCGCCGCGGAACCTGCGAAGAAGATCGACATATTGCGGGACCTGCCTCCGACGAAGCTCCGCGTGTACGAGGACAAGCGGAAGCGTTCCTTCCGCGCGAAGGTCCTTGCCGTCGAGGGCGAAGCGGTCGTCCTGGACCAGACGTACTTCTATCCGGAGGGCGGAGGCCAGGAGGCCGACCACGGGACCATTGCCGACCGCGAGGTCTACGACGTCCAGAAGGTCGGGCCCTCCGTGCTACACTTCGTGCGCGGCGATGCCGCCCCGCTCCTGAAGACCCGCGTGACCTGCGTGATCGACGGGGAACGCCGGGAGGCCCTGATGCGGAACCACACCGCGACGCACATCGTCCTCGGCGCAGCGCGCAAGGTCCTCGGCAACCACGTCTGGCAGGCGGGGGCCCACAAGGCCCCGGACCTGGCGCGGCTCGACATCACCCACTACGACGCCCTCACGGAAGCCGAGGTCGCGCGGATCGAGGAACTCGCGAACGCGGAGGTCCTTGGCCACCATCAGGTCCGCGCGAAGGTGATGGCCCGCGACGTGGCGGAGAAGAAGTTCGGGTTCCGATTGTACCAAGGCGGCTCCGTCCCCGGGGGCGAGTTGCGGGTCGTCGAGATCCCGAAGTGGGACGTGGAGGCCTGCGGCGGGACCCACGTGTCCCGGACGAGCGACGTGTCCCTGATCAAGATCCTCCGGTCGACGCGCATCCAGGACGGCGTCGTCCGACTGGAATACGCCGCGGGCAAAGGAGCGCTCGACGCGATGCGGAAGCAGAGCGACGATCTCCGGCGCGCCGCGGACATCCTCAGCGTGCCGCCGGACCAAGTCGTCTCCGCCGCGGAACGGCTCGTGGCGGAGTGGAAGGAGTTGCGCAAGCTCTCCCAGCGGACGACGAACGAACAGGCCGCGGCGAAGACGCGGGAGGAGATCGGGACCGCGAAAGGCGCCTGGCCGATCGTGAAGGACGAGGTCGCGCAGGGCGTCGGCTTCATGATGTCCATGTCGAAGGCGACCGCGTCGGAGTCGCGCGCGACCGGCATCTATTGGGCGAAAGCGCCGAACGACGTGAAACTCGTCGTGACGCGAGGGAGGGACGTCCCGATCGACGCCGCGGAGCTCGTCCGGACGGTGGCACCGGAATTCCACGGGAAGGGCGGCGGGAAGGAGGACTTCGCCGAGGCGAGCTTCCCGAACGTCGATCAGGCGAGGGCGGCGGCCACGAAACTCGAGGAACTCATCCGGACGAAGCTCGGGATCCAGAGCGGATGACATGGACCTCCGCGCCTGGCGCCGTCGACTCCGGGAGTACGACGAGATCACGAACGTCGGGCCGATCATCCGCCGCTATTTCGTGATCGGGGCGTTCGATGGCGCGCTGACCGTCCTCGGCATCATCATCGGCGCATCCGCGTTCGGGACCCTGGAGGAACACAAGGCGCTCGTCCTCTCCGCCTCCTTCGGCGCCGCGATCGCGCTCGCGGTGAGCAGCGCCGTCGGCGCGTACGAAGCGGAGCGGGTCGAGAAGAAGCTCGACATCCGCACGATCGAACGGGCCATGTTGGCACGGTTGAGCGAGGAACATCGGGAGGCGTTCCAGTTCGCGGCGATCCTGAGCGCTCTCGTCCACGGGATCGCGCCGTTGATCGCCGGACTCCTGCCGATCATTCCGTTCGTTTTCCTCGAAGCGCGGACCGCCACCGTCGTCGCGGTCGCGATCACCCTGGTGATCCTGTTCCTCCTCGGCGTCTACCTGGGGAATCTCGTGCGGGAACGGGTCCTCGTCACGGGGTTGCGGTTCGCCGCGGCAGGCATCGGCACGGCGGCAATCCTGTGGCTTCTCGGCGCTCGTCCGGTGTAACCCGCGCACCTTTATCTAGACGGGAAGGTTGGCCCGCGCCGTGCTCTCCGCGGAGGCCGAGGTCGAGTCGATCCGGACCGTGGTGGCGAAGCATTTTGATGTGTACGGCGTCATCGTGACGCCGCTCGCGCTCACCTTCCAAGTGCGCGTCCCTCCGGCCGGGGTCGACGCGCCCTTCGACGGACTCCGCCAGGAACTGGTCCCGAAGGACTACATCCCGACCATCACTCAGGAGAAGGGGGAGACGCTGGTGCACGTCCAACGGCGACCGAAGGGGCGCTTCGCGGGCGTCCAAGTGAACGTCGCCTTTCTCCTCCTGACGGTCCTCACAATCGTGTTCTTCGGCGGCGCTTGGAACTGGGCCGACTACTCGGGCAAGCCGATCCTCTCGGCCGAATCGATCGGCTACGGCGCCGTGTTTTTCTCCCTTCCCCTCTTCGCGATCCTCGGATGCCACGAGATGGGCCATTACGTCGTCGCCAAGCGATATCACGTCCGGGCGTCTCTCCCGTTCTTCCTGCCGTCGGTCCCGCCCCTCGGCACGCTCGGCGCGTTCATCAGCATGCGCGATCCGATCCCGAACCGGCGGGCCCTCCTGGACATCGGGGTGTCGGGACCCCTCGTCGGATTCGCGATCGCGATCCCGGTCACGTTGGCGGGCCTGGCGCTGTCGACCGCGTCGACCGCCGCCCTTCCGCCGAACGCGGTGGGCGAGGCGATCCGGCCGTCGATCCTGTTCTCCTTCCTCTCCCTCTTCTTCCCGCTTCCGAGTTCGTTCTCCCTGCATCCGCTCGCCTTCGCGGGATGGGTCGGGCTGTTCGTGACGGCGATCAACCTCCTGCCAGCGGGGCAGCTGGACGGAGGCCACGTCGCGAGGGCGCTTTTCGGGAAGAAGCAGTTCTATGTCTCCTGGGCCGCGGTTCTCACCCTTTTCGCATTGACCGTCTTTCCTCCGCCAGGATATCCCGGCTGGTTTGTCTTTGGGTTCCTGATACTGATTCTCGGTGTGCGGCATCCGCCGCCGCTGAACGACCTGACTCGTCTCGACCCGACCCGGAAGCTCGTCGGCATCGTCGCCGTCGCGATCCTGATCGTCACCTTCGTGCCCCAGCCCTTCGCTCCGGTCGGGACACAACGGGACCTCGCGTTCGAGGCCGTTCCTGGCTTCCCGTTCCCGATCAATGCGACGATTGCCCTGGCCACGTCGATCCGTTTGGTTTTCGCACTCAACGATACCGGGGCGGCGCCCGAGAATGTCGTCGTGAACCTGAGAGAGAACAACCTCAACGAATTCGGTTTCGTGATCCGATTCACGGCGCTTCAGATCGGCACCGCCACGACCCCCGAGAACACGGACACCCTAACGTTCCGGCTGAATGTCTCCCAGCGCGCGGTCCTTGATCTGAACGTGACTGCGCCGGCCTCGTGGGGCACCTCCTCCCTCCCGGCGACGGTGACCTTCGAGGTGCACGCGACGACACCGGACGGCGCGTTGCAAAAGAACCTGGTCGTCATGTTGCAGGTCACGAGCTGACGAAGACGCAGAAGTGCCGCACCAGGGACCGGTGGACGCGGAGGGCGTGCGTCTCGATCAACGCGAGATGCTCGGACGCCAGGTCAATCATGGCCTCGTTCGGGAGGACGATCGCGACGTGCGCCGCGGAGGGCAGCAGGTCTCGGAACGCGCGGAACGCCCGACCGTAGAGGCTCTCGATCGATTCACCGCGCGTCGAGGCAGCCCTCCCGTAGGGAGGATCCGTCGCGATCCCGTGGACGCTCCCCGATCGCAACGGAAGGTGGCCCGCATCCGCCATCGCGAGGCGATCCTCGGCGTGCACATCCCGTAGGGAGGAGCGGCAGCCGAGGACCATCCTCCGGTCGCGATCGAGTCCGACCGGACGGAGTCCAATCGCCGCCGCCTCGAGGAGGACGCCGCCGGTGCCGCAGAAGGGATCCAGGACCGTGCCGGCCATCGGCACCCGCGCGAAGTTCACGAGCGCGCGCGCGAACTTCGGGTGGAGGGAGATCGGGAGGGAGAACGACCGATGGGCGACCTTCGTCGCCTCGAGGCGCGCGCGGTCCACCCGGTGGATCACACGGCCCAGGAGGAATTCCTCGCCGATGAGGAGGCGGTAGTCGACGGCCGGTTGATCAAGGTCCACCCGGCCCGTGCGGCCGAAATCGGACCCGAGGGGACCTTCCACGGCGAGCGGATCGACGTCGATGCCGAGGCCTCGCGATCGGACGCGGAAGGTCCGACCGTGGAGGTCGACGTCCTGGGCGAACGCCCGGATCGCCTCGAAATCGCCGGCGGCGAGTTCCTCTGACACGTGGTGGGCCAAGCCGAGGCGATGGGTCGCCCGTTCGACCGGTCCGACCGCATCGATCCGAAGGACCTGGTTATCGAACGAGGCCGTCCGGACCTCGACCCGCTCGGATGCAAGGGCCGCCAGGGCCTCCGCCCGCGGGAGGGTCGGATGTTCTCCGGACAATTCGATGAACGCCCGCACGTCCGTCCAACGGTGGCGCCACGGATGAGTCTGCCGACGACCGGCATTTTGAAATCGAACGGACCCTTCGGCCGCGCCGTGCGCATCCGCCCCTTCGTCCCGAACGACATCCCCGCGGTCGCATCGATCGTTCGCGAGGCGCTGCGCGAGAACTATCCGACCTCCTTGTACCTGGACATCCACCGCTGGTGGCGGGACGGCTTCCTCATCGGGGACCTGGACGGGCATCCGGTCGGATTCCTCGCCGCGGTGATCAGCTCGGACGGCCAGGCGCGGATCCTGATGTTCGCGGTCTCCGCCGGGTGGCGGCGTCGCGGGTTCGGGCGCCAGATCATGGACGCGTTCGTCCAGAGGTGCGCGATGCGCGGCCTGCGGCGGATCGAGCTCGAGGTCCGGATCTCGAACGAGGAAGCGATCCGGTTCTACAAACGCTACGGCTTCGACATCGCCGCGGTCCTTCCCAAATTCTACACGGACGGGGAGGACGGCTTCAAGATGGTGAAGCACTTCTGAGCCCGCGGCTCACTGGTATCCCTGGACGTCGTCCGCCTTGTGCTCGTTCCAGTAGTGGTACGGCGAGGCCTCCCGCTGGGAGGAGGACATGTCCGTCCCGACGCCGGCGGAATACGATCCGTATCGCTCGCGGATCTGGTCCTCGATCGTCCGCGAGACCTTCACCGCGCGACGCACATGGTCCGCGTCGATCACCTTCGCTTGCTCCGTGACCGCGATGTCGCCCGCGGAGCGGATCAGGCCGCCGAGTTCTCGGAGTCGCAGGCTCAGCCCTTTCTCCTGGTTGTCGAGGGTCTTCGCGCGACGGTGGGCTTCCTCGATCACGACGCCGACCGCGTCGCGGGAGGCGGGCGGGATCCGCTTGTCGACGGCGATCTCCTGCGCCACGAACTGGGCGAGCTTCACCCGGTTCGCATCCGTGTCGGGCATCGTCGTCTCGACGAGCACTTCGTAACCGGCTCCCGTGATTCGAGACCGCAAGGGGGACAGGAGATGGGGCAGGTCTTGGATGTTGCACGCCCCGACGAAGATGAAATCGCAGGGCACGCTCTCGACCTTCACGCTCGCCCCCGCGCTCTGCGGGTTCCGGCCGGAGATCGGGAAGCGCTTCTCCTGCATCGCCGTCAAGATGAAGCGCTGCATGTGTCCGAGTTGCGGGAGTTCGTCGATGAACAGGACGCCCTGGTGCGCCTCGTGGATCGCCCCCGCGACGACGCGGTCGTAGGGCTGGGTCCCGAGCTGGGGATGGCCTCCGTACGGATCGTGCCGGACGTCCCCAAGGAGCTCGGTCTCGCTGGCTCCCGTGGCGAGGACGAACGGCCGCCGGGTGATCGGGACGAGGACCTTCCGCGGGCTCTCCTTCTCCACCTCGCGGCGCTTCTCAAGGGCCTTCTGATCGAGCACGCGGATCATGTCCCCGGCGCGCTCGTAGACGACGACCTCTTCCTTCCCGAATTGCTGGCGCGTCGTCGTCACCCGATCGCGGCCGCCGAGCTGCGCGAACGTGACCTCGAAGATGCCGCCCAGGAGATCGCCGAAGGGATTCCCGGCGTTTCCCTGAGACGCCGCCTTGGGCCGCCCGCACTTCGGGCACATCCGGTCCGTCGGCGAGGAATAGGTCCCGCAATGGACGCACTTGTATCCGAGACGCTCCGCGACGTTGATCGGCGACTCCTTCGGATCGATCAGATCTCCCTCGGCCCCGGCGAGGCGGTTCTCGTCCGTCAGGACCTCGTCCCGCTGCTTCACCTCGACGAGCGGGCGCTCCGGGTTCTCGGGGTTGTGGACGACCCGGATCTCTTCCGTGACCGACGGCAGATGGAGGGACAGGGCCTGGGCGATCATGGACTTCCCCGTGCCGGGGGGTCCGACGAGGAGGAAGTGACGCCGCTGGTTCGCGGCGATCCGGGCGAGCTTCACCGCCTCATCCTGGCCGACCACGCGTTTCAACGGGTCGTCCGGGATCGCGATCTCCGCGGTCGTCTCGAAGTCGTCGAGGGCGAATCCCTCGTCCGCCGCGAGCAGCTTCGTCCGCGCGATGAACGCCACCTCGCCTATGGAGCCAGATCGCTCCGGGTCCAGACGACGACGCCGGTAGGCTGCTTCGTGATCGTCCCCATCTTCGTCCCGACGACGGAGTGCATGTTCATCTCCGCGGCGATGTCGAGGATCCGCTGCGTGATGATGCCGTCGAAGACGACCGCCCGCGTCTGCTTCGCGGTCTTCAGGGTCTCCACGAGGTCCCGGACGGGGACCTCGGTGACGACGCCGTCCCCCTCATCGAGGAGGCGCGCCGTGGAAGAGCCTCCGAGCTGGAGGAGCATCTCGCGATACTTCTCCAACTTCGGGTTGAGGACCTTCGTGGTCGGCGTGAGCGGCGCGGGTGCGACCTCTCGGAACTCCCGCGGCTCGCCACGGGGCTCGGGTCGCGGTTCCGGGCGGGGCTCCGGGCCTCGCTCGGCCCGTGCAGGCGGCGCCCCCGCGGGGCGAGCCTCCGGAAATTCGGACTCCGGCTTGTACAGTTGGCCCGAGAGCCCGTACATCTCGACGTACTGGTCCGCGGGGATCTTGTTCCGCAGCGCCTTCATGATCTGCTTCTGCGTGAGCTCCTCGACTTCCTTCCCCCGCGGCGCGCGGGCGATGAAGTCGACCTCGGCCACCTGGAGGAGTTCCTTCAGGATCAGGTCGCCACCGCGGTCGCCGTCGACGAACGCGGTCAGGGCCCGTTCCTTCGACAGCTCCTGGACCGTCTTCGGGACGTTCGTCCCCTCCACGGCAATCGCATTCTTGATGCCGGATCGCAGGAGCGTGAGCACATCCTGCCGTCCTTCCACGATGATGATCGCGTCGCTGTCCGCGATGTTCGGTCCCGCGGGAAGCCGCTCGGATCCGAAGGACACGATCTCGGACACCTGGACGCTCTGTCGCACTTCGTCCAGGAGGTCGGAGCCGGAGGTCTTCGAGTCCTCGACCATGGACGCAAGGAGAGCGCGGGCCCGCTCGATGATCTTGTTCCGCTTCGTCACACGGACGTCCTCGACCTTCTCGACCTTGATCGTCGCCTTGCACGGGCCGACGCGGTCGATCGTCTCGAGGGCCGCGGCCAAAATGGACGTCTCCACCTGGTCCAGCGAGGACGGGATGAGGATCAAGCCCTCGCTCCGTCCCTTCTTGCTCTGCACGTCGACTTCGATGCGTCCGATGCGGCCGCCTTTCTGCAGGTCGCGCAAGTCGAGCTCTTCACCCAGGAGCCCTTCCGTCTGGCCGAAAACGGCGCCGACGACGTCGGGCTTCTCCACGATCCCTTCGGCCTCCATTCGGGCCTGGATCATGTATTTAGTCGTACTTGGATCGATGTTCATGTTCACACGTTGTCCGGGTTCGGCCCTCCGCGCCTCGCCATCCACCGATCCGCACAACGCTGCCCCGCAGGGCCTTTCGACCTCCCTTCAAGGAGGCAGGTAAGCATGATTCGGATGAGTGGGACGGATGAATCGCGGTTCTGGCCGCTATCCCATTTCCCCACTGGAGCCGGCCCTATTTAAAGATTCTTCGGTGCCCATTCTCACTTCTGAGACCGTCGTCGATTGTCCCTGCGGAACACCCGCTCCGAGTACCATCGTTTCGAGTCCCGGTGGTGGTGTCCCGAGGACGCATGGTCGGAGACCCGCTCGACGAAGGTGTGAAGCGACTCCACATCCGTGATGTCCTTTCGGCACAGGCGGGTGAGTCGGGCCCGGAGCTCCTCGTCGAACCGGACGCCATTCGCCGCGAGCCCGTCTCGGAGTTGCCGAGCGAGTCGACCCCCGCGGACGTCCCAATCCGTCAGGATGATCGCCTCTCGGTGGCCCCCCGCGATGGACTCGCACAGCCCGAAGATCGTCGAGCCTTCGTTGATGAGCCGGATGTCCCCGGTCAGGCCGAGGGCCCGCAACGCGCGTCGATCGTATTCTCCCTCCACGATGATCGGCGCGAGCCGGTTCTTCTCGGTGAGGTCTTCGATCACCTTCTCGAGATCCACGTGAAGCTGTTCCCAGTCCATCAGACCGCCTCCGGGAACGGGCTTTTGCATAGGCTCGTCGGGTGCATCGCCAACGGACACGAACCCTGCGAGGACAATAAGGGTTGCGCGGCGACGCCATCATATATCGGCCGCTGGATACTCGCCGCGTGCCCGGTGAGGAGGAGGTCAATTTTGAACGCGTCACGAAGGTGTACCGGGAGGAAAGCGGGAAGAAGACCCTGGTGAACCTCGAGGCGGATTTCTACGACAAGCTCGCGGCATACGTCGCCCGCCTCGATGGAGGTGCGAATGCGGAGGCCCAAAAGGACCCGAACTCTCCGAAGGCCCTGCTCCTCCAGGACGAGCTACGCAAGGTCCGGAAGCGACGGGACCAGATCTTCACATACCGGGAACGAAAGCTCGCCCTGCTCGCCTCGAGCCGTGCAAGCGGCGCCGAGGTCGAGGTGCCGCACCTGACGACGCAGGAATCCGCGTTGTTCGAGAGCATGGTCGCCCTCCTGAAGAAATCCCGGGCCGATGCGTTCGGCCCTCTCCCGCACCCGGCCGAAGCCACCGGAGCCACCCCGTCAAAGGAGCCCCCGCGACCGAAAGGTCCCGCCCCTTCGAAGGAACCGGAACGAATGCGGGTGGTCCGCGCCGAAGACACGAAGCGGGCGCCGGTCACCCCGACGCTCAAGGATCACGTCCTCGTGCACGTGCTCGAGGACCTGCCGCCGTTCGCGGGAATCGACACCACGTATCGCCTCAAGAAAGAAGATGTGGTCACCCTCCCGAAGACCATTGCGGAGATCCTCGTGGGGCGGGGGAAGGCGAGAATCGTCCAAGTAGCCGGTGGGCGCGCGTGAATGAGTTAAAGGGAATCGCTCCCGTCGATTCGTCTTCGCTGTTCTTGCCGCAATCGCCCTGGGAATACCGGGGATGGTCGTCGTCGCAAGCGTGTGGAGCGGGATCTTCTGGCCGTTCGTCCCGATCCTCTTGGGCGGCTGGGTCCTTGCACTGCTCGTCATCCGGTCCTTCGTCGTCTACAAGATTTACCCGGGTGCGTCCCCCCGAAAACAAGGGCAAAGCGCTCGGGAAGAAATCGGTCGGCTCGAGGCTCGAATGGACGAAGCCCAACGGAAGGCCGGAGACAAAAAT
>Ga0209057_1001562_pt1 | contig 18256 bp, 19 predicted proteins | sample GraSoiAngelo_146_FD_185903 | JGI IMG/M metagenome (GOLD analysis project Ga0209057, IMG submission 185903) | Grasslands soil microbial communities from the Angelo Coastal Reserve, California, USA - 14_1009_05_30cm (SPAdes) (version 2) | ecosystem: Environmental > Terrestrial > Soil > Grasslands ... | reverse complement strand
CGTCACATCGCGGAGGGAGGGGTCCATGACCAGGCTCGACACTCGGTCGGCCTTCCAGTACGGCCTTGCGATCTTCACGCTCACGGCACTTCTCGGTCTCGCGAACGCGACGCAGCTGTTCGGCCCGCTCAATCGTGACGCGCTCCTCACGCACCTGCACTCGGGCACGCTCGGCTGGATCACGATGGGCGTGATCGGTCTCTCACTGTGGGTCTTCGGCGGACGCGACATGAACATGGCCGTCCGCATCAGCGCACTCGCGACCGCGGCGTACGTCCTCGCGTTCTGGTCGGGGAACTTCCAGGCGCGCGCGGTCTTCGGCGTGATCATGCTCGGGGTCATCTACTTCTGGTGGTGGTTCGTCGTCTCACCGGGTTTCAAGGACGGGTTCGCGAGCTACGACGACGTGAAGCTCATGATCGGCTTCGGTCTCACGACACTTGTGCTCGGCTCCACGATCGGCGTGATCGTGCAAGTGATCCTCGGGACCGGTAACTCGATCCCAGCGACGACGGATCTCGTGGGCGCGCACGCGTCGGCGCAGACCGGCGGTTACCTCGTGCTCGTGTCGGCGGGATTCATCGAATGGCAGCTCAGGGGCGGCGGCCGGCGCACCAACCTCGGCCTGACGCAGATCGGGCTCCTCTTCGCCGGTGGCTTCATCCTCGCGTTCAGCGTGCTGCTCGCGCAGCAGCTCGGGCCGGAGGCGGCCCAGGCGCTCCCCGGCGTCGCGACGCTGCTCACGCTCATCGGCACGATCCTCGTCGCGGTCCGCAACGGGCGCGCCGCGATGGCCGTCTCGTGGACGGCTGGTCCCAAGCGTCACATCGCGATCGCCATCCCGTGGCTCATCGCCGCGGTGGTCTTCCAGTTCTTCCTCGTGCAGCAGTTCATCGCCGCGCAAGGCGACGTCACCAAGGTCTCGGTAGGTCTGTTGCATTCGCTCGACCACTCGTACTTCGTCGGTCTCATGACGAACATGCTCTTCGGATCGATCCTCTTGTTCCTCGGCGCGCGCATGGCGCAGTGGCCGTGGGCCGACAACGTGATCTTCTGGGGCCTGAACGTGGGTGCGGCCGCGTTCGTCGCGGTGCTGCTCATCGTCGGATCGGGCGAGGGCAAGGCGGCGTTCACGCATCCCGTCGCGTTCGTCGCACCGATCATGGGTCTCTCCGCGCTGCTCGGCGTCGCGACGTTCCTCATGCGCTTGCAAGGTGCGCAGGCCACTGCCCCGGCGGTGGCGCACGCGCGGTAGACGCATAGCCGTTCTCGCGACGATCTGTTCGGCGGCCGTCTCGCCCTAGCGCAGACGGTCGCCGGCAGCGTCGCGCTCCTCGTCGCGACGACGATCCTCATCGGCTTGCCGCAGTGGCTCCAAACGCTGCTCGTCGCGCGCCCGCTCGTAGAGGACGCGGACGCGGCGGGCGTGCCATACGGACTCGTCGTCTCGCTATCGATCGTCTTCAGCGTCGCCGCCGCGCTCTCCTTCGTCGCCGCGGCGTCGCTCATCGGCTGGCGCAAACGACGCAGCGCGTTCGCGACGTTCGTCGTCGTCGCGCTGCTCCTGCGCGCGCCGGGCTTCGTCACCGAGATCGCCTCGCTCGGTGATCGCACGCCGGAGTGGGCAGGGCCGATGCTCGCCCTGCGCGCGCTCGACGCGATCTGCGCGCTGCTCTTCCTGTACGTGTTCCCGACCGGGACGTTCGTGCCTCGACGCGCTGCGGTGCTGTGGTCCATCTGGGCCGCGTGGGTGGTCGGCACGCTCGCGACGCCGTCGGTGAACCCGGCACTCAACCTCGACCAATGGTGGGCCGAGGTGACCGTCTCGCTCCTCGCGCTCACCGGGCTCGCGGCGCAGGTCTATCGCTACCGCGTCGCATCCACGCCACGCGAGCGACTGCAGACGAAGTGGATCGTCTACGGACTCGCGGCGTACGTCCTCGTGTTCGCCGTGCAGCAGCTCGTGCCGGTATTCGCACCCACGGTGCGCGGCCCCGGCGCGGCGCGGCTCTGGTACCGGCTGATCGGCGACACCGCCAACGATGCCGCGGCCATGCTCGTGCCCGTCACCATCGCCGTCGCGATCCTGCGCGCGAAGCTGCTCGGCATCGACCTCATCATCAATCGGACCATCGTCTACGTCGGCGTGACCGCGGCACTCGCCGCTGTGTTCGCCGGTGCATCGAATGCGGTGCAGTACGTGCTCGGCCAGCTCACCGGTCACGGATCCGATGCCGTGTCGATCGTCCTCGCGATGCTCGTGGCCGCGGCCTTCGCGCCGGTGAAGTCGTACGTGCAGCGCGTCGTCGATCGCCGGATGGCCCGCGCGCAACCGCGCGCGTAGGTCAGCCCACCCACCACTCCTCGACGTTCCAGGTCACCTGATCCCATCCGTTGCTGCGGACGCCATGGAGCCGCGTCCGGTATGCGTCGAGACGCCCCCGATCGTAGAGAAGGATGTCGATGACCTGATTCGAGACGTTCGTGAGCGCCGGCCCGAGCCGCTCGCGCTGCTGCTCGCGGTCGAGCGTGGCCGCCGCGTCGGCGATCGAGCGGTCCGTGGCGGGATCGCAGTAGCGCTCGTAGTTCGCACCCGCGCCGCTGTTCGCCGCGCTCGGGATGCTCGCGCAGCGGTGCCGCTGCGTGAAGTAGCCGATCGGGTCGGAGCCCGCGGTCCCAAGACCGGCGTTCGCGATCAGTAGGTCGAACGCCCCGCGCTTGCGCACGCCGCCGGCCGCGTACGACGCGGTCAGCACCGACGACGGCACGTTGGCGATGCGGATCTCGACGCCGATCGCCCTCCATTCGTCGACGAGCACCTGCTCGATGCGCTCGCGCAGCGCGTTCCCCGTCGTGCCGACGAGCTTCAGGCTCATACGCGTGCCCGCCTTCGCCCGGATCCCGTCCGACCCGGCCGTCCAGCCCGCGCCGTCGAGGTCGCGCGCCGCCGCGACCGGGTCGTACCCGTCCTGCACGAGACCGTACGCGGCCCAGCCGATGGGGATCTCCGCCGTGCCGGCGCGCGCCCGGCCGAAGAGGAGCGTGTCGACGATCCGCTGCCGCGGCGTTGCGAGGAGAAGTGCGTGCCGCACCGCGCGGTCGGAAAGGATCGGATGCGGGCCGGTTTCGGCACCCGCGTCCGATATCCGCGCGAGGTTGAAATGCACGGTCTCGACGACAGGCGACGGCGCCTGCGCGATCGCGACCTGTGGCTCGTGCGCAAAGTCGGGGACGTCGCTCTCGAAGATGCTCGGCGCGATGTCGGCCTCGCCCGCTTTGAGCTGTGCCTTCGCGACGTCGAGCGAGGGCGTGAAGCGGAAGATCACGCGATCGAGATGCGGACGAACGCGCGCCAGCGGATTCCGCTCCGCCGTGACGTGATCGCCCGCCGCGAACTCGGTGATGCGGAACGGCCCCGTCCCGAGCGGCGACCGGCCGTACGCGACACGCACCGCGTCGGACGCGCCCTCGAGCAGGTGTCTCGGCAGGACGACGTCGAAGCGCATCGTGTACGCGGCGTCCAGCGATGCGTAGTGGACGACCGCCGTGAGATCGTCGGGCGTCTCGACGTCGGCGATGCGGTCGTAGCCGTCACGGCTCGAAACCTTCGGGTCGCCGACGATGGACTGCCACGTGAAGCGCACGTCCGCGCTCGTGAGCGGCGCGCCGTCAGACCACCTCACGCCCTCCCGCAGGCGGTAACGCACGGTCATGCCGCCACCCGCGAGCGCGATGCCGCCGTTGGCGAGCGTGGGCACCTCGCGCGCGAGGGCGGGAATCTCCGCGCCGTCCGGCCCCACCCTCAGCAGACCTTCGACCGCGACTCGCGCGATCGTCGCCGCGGACTGCACGCCCGGCGCGTACAGGAGGTCGAGGGTCGCCGGTTCCTGCCACGCGACCAGCGCGGTGCCGCCATCTGCCGGCGTCGCGACCGGCGTGATCGGGCCACCGGCGCACGCGCTGATGACCAGTGCGATCACGAAAGAGGGGAGCCGGCTACCCATCCGCTCTATACTGTTGCTACGTCGCACGGGCGGTGCGGCGATTCTTTTTGTCAGGAAGCAGGTCGTTCCGTGTACGCAGTCGTCCGCAGCGGCGGCAAGCAGTACCGCGTTGAAGAGGGCACGCAGCTGACCGTCGCCAAGCTCGCCGGGCAGGCGGGCGACAAGGTGACGTTGTCGGACATCCTCTTCGTTGCGGACAACGAGGCCATCAAGGCGGGCCCGGCGGCACTCAAGGGCGCGCGGATCACGGCGGAGATCATCGGACACACAAAGGGTCCGAAGATCGACGTGCTGCGCTACAAGAACAAGACGCGCCAGCGCAAGACGCGGGGTCACCGCCAGGACGAGACGACCATCAAGATCCTGAAGATCGAGGGGCTTCACTAATGGCACACAAGAAAGGCGCGGGCTCGACCCGCAACGGTCGCGATTCCGCCGGGCAGCGTCTCGGCGTGAAGGAGTACGCCGGCTCGCTTGTCGAAGCCGGGACGGTGCTCGTCCGCCAGCGCGGCACCAGGGTCCTCCCCGGTCAGAACGTCGGCGTCGGCAAGGACCACACGCTCTTCGCGCTCGTCGCGGGCGAGGTGAAGTACGGTCCGGCGCGCGATGACCGACGGAAGGTTTCCGTCGTCCCGCAGGTTTAGGTAGCAGAGGCTGACGATGAAAGAAAAGATCCACCCCAAGTACATGCAGGCGAAGGTGCAGTGCGCCTGCGGCAATACATTCATGACCGGATCGACGAAGCCCGAATTACACGTCGAGGTCTGCGCGAAGTGCCACCCGTTCTTCACCGGCAAGCAGCACATCCTCGACATCCAGGGTCGCGTCGACCGCTTCAAGAAGCGATACGCGAAGGCAGAAACGGCCGCCGCGTCGGCGGAGGCCGCCAAGAGCCGTTAGCTGAGGCCCATCGCGGCTTCGACCCGTCCCGGGCTCGAGGTCATCGTGGGCCCGATGTTCAGCGGGAAGAGCGAGGAGCTCATCCGCCGCGTGAAGCGCGCGGTCATCGCGCGCCGCAGCGTCCAGGTGTTCAAACCGGTCATCGACGACCGTTACGGCGCCCTGGTCGTGCGTTCACACGACGGCGACTCGTTCATCGCGCGGCCGGTGCGCACGAGCGAAGAGATCCCCGCGCTCGTTGCACTCGACACGAGCGTCGTGGGCATCGACGAGGTCCAGTTCTTCGATCCGGGCATCGTCCATGTCATCCGTTCGCTCGTCGCGAACGGACGACGTGTCATCTGCGCGGGCCTGGATCAGGACTTCCGCGGCGAGCCGTTCGGCCCCGTGCCGACGCTCCTCGCGCTCGCCGAGCGCGTCGAGAAGCTGGAGGCGATCTGCGTCGTCTGCGGCGAAGCGGCGACGCGCACGCAGCGGATCGTCGACGGCATCCCCGCGTTCTACGACGACCCGATCATCGTCGTCGGCGCGAAAGAGGCGTACGAAGCTCGCTGCCGCTCCTGCCACGAAGTCCCGAGGCGTATGCCTACGCCGCCTTCCGAACTGAAGTCGAGCGAGGAGCGGCTTCGCCGCGACGAGCGAGTCCTGGATCTCGAGTGACAACGAGAGAGAAGACTGGGCGTAAGACGCCGCCGGCGGCTTACGGTGGTCAGGCAGTAATCGAAGGGGTGATGATCCGAGGGAAACGGACGGTGGCGCTGGCGTGCCGCAAGCCGGACGGCGGGATCTATCGCTACCGCGAGCCGCTCGACTCGCTACTGCAACGCTCGCGCATCGCGCGCGCGCCGTTCGTTCGCGGCCTGGTCGTGCTCTGGGAGAGCGTCTCGTACGGCGTGCGCATGCTCATGCGTTCCGCGGAAGTCCAGCTCGACGAAGAGAGCCGCGCATCGGCGGGCGCCACGAACGGAGTCGCCATGGGGCTCGGGCTCCTCGGCGCCCTCGCGATCTTCATCGGTATCCCCTACGTCATCACCCAATTCGTGCACTCCGCCGTCCCGTCGTCGCTGCTGCTGAACTTGGCGGAAGGCGCGATCCGTCTGCTGCTCTTCCTCGGCTATCTCGCGCTGATCTCGCTCATGCCGGAGATCCGCCGCGTGTTCGCGTATCACGGCGCGGAGCACATGGCCATTCACGCCTTCGAGCACGGCGACCCTCTTACCGCCGAGCGCATCGAGCCCTATCCGACCGCGCACCCGCGCTGCGGCACCGCATTCCTCCTTTTCGTCGTCGTCGTCACGATCGTCCTCTTCGCCTTCGTGCCGCGCACGAATCTCGTCGTCGATCTCATCGCGCGCCTTTTGCTCGTGGTGCCGGTCGCGTCGATCTCTTATGAAGTCCTGAAGCTCGGCGCGGCCCACGAGGCGAACCGGCTTGTCCGCGTCATCGTCTGGCCAGGCCTGCTCCTGCAGCGCATCACGACGCGACGACCCGACCGCGGCATGATCGAGGTCGCCGCCGCATCGCTCGAGGAGGCGATCGCCGGCGACGGCGACGGCGCTGGCGCTGGCGCTGACGCGAGGGTCGGGGGCCAGCGTGCCTGAGCTCTTGACCGCCGGACTGCGCCGGCGTCTCGAACAGATCGAGGTGCGCTACGACGAGATCGGGATAGCGCTCGCCTCGCCTGAGGTGACGAGCGACCCGAAGCGTATCCGCGCGCTCGGACAGGAGCTCGCGAGCCTGACGCCCATCGTCGAGACCGTACGCGAGCTGCGCGCGTCCGAGGCGCGAGCCAAGGAGGCGCAGGAGCTCATCGAGTCCGACGACGGCGATCTTCGCGATCTGGCGCGCGAAGAGCTCGCGACCGCGTCGAACCAGATCGATGCGAACGTCGGGAAGCTGCGGACCCTGCTCGTGCCGCGCGATCCGAACGACGAGAAGAACGTCATCGTCGAGATCCGCGGGGGCGAGGGTGGGGAGGAGGCGGCGCTCTTCGCGCACGATCTGTACCGCATGTACACGCGCTTCGCCGAGCGGAACCGCTGGAAGGTCGAGATCCTGTCGCAGAGCGAGTCCGAGAAGGGCGGCTTCAAGGAGATCATCTTTCGCGTCGCGGGGCGCGCCGCATATAGCAAGCTCAAGTTCGAATCGGGTGTGCATCGCGTTCAGCGCGTGCCGGCGACCGAGGCGCAGGGCCGCATCCATACCTCGACCGCGACGGTCGCGGTGCTGCCGGAAGCGGAGGAAGTCGATATTCAGATCGACGAGGAGCGTGACTTGAAGATCGACGTGTACCGCGCCGGCGGGAAGGGCGGTCAGGGCGTGAACACGACGGACTCCGCCGTGCGCATCACGCACCTGCCGACCGGCCTCGTCGTGGCGATCCAAGATGAGCGCTCGCAGCTGAAGAACAAGTCCAAGGCGATGGCCGTACTGCGCGCGCGCCTGCTCGCGCTCGAGGAGGACCGACGTGCGACCGAGGAGGGCGACGTGCGCCGCGCGCAGATCGGACGCGGCGAGCGCGCGGAGAAGATTCGCACCTATAACTATCCGCAGGACCGCATCACCGACAAGCGGCTGGATGGAAATCTCTCGGGTATCGAGCGGCGTATGGATGGAGACATCGGCGATCTCGTTGATGCGCTCGTGACCGAAGATGAAGTCGCGCGTCTGACGCGGCTCGAGGAGGAACAGAAGTGAAGATCATGACCGGACCGCTCGGCGGGCTCACCGCTGTCCTCGCGCTGCTCTATTTCGGCGCCTCGCTGTTCCACAGCGGCATCGTCGTTCGCGGCAGCGTCCTCGACGCGGCGACGATCCCCGAGGCGCTCCTCGGGCTCGTCCTCGTCGCGGGGCTCGTCGGCCTCATCCGCTCCGCACTCGCGACCTACCTCATCGTGCTCGCGGGCACGCTGTTCGGACTCACCATCGTCGTGCTGCGCGGCGCGCTCGGCGTCGATCTCTGGATCCACGTCGCGATGCTCACCGGTCTCCTCGTCGGCCTTGCGCTCATCCTCCGCGAGCGCGGTAGGGCGGTACGGGCCTAGCGGTCCGCGGCGGCACCGTCGTCACGGCGCGCGGTAGCGAGCGCGCCGACGTGCTCGTCGAGGGCGAGCGCATCGCGCGTATCGGGCGCGTTCCGACGCAAGACCGCGAGATCGACGCGACCGGTCTCCTGGTGCTGCCCGGATGCGTCGACCTGCATACGCACCTCGCACCGACGGCGAAGTGGCGGCCGATCGACGACTGGGAGCACGGCACCGCGGCCGCGCTCGCCGGCGGCGTCACGACCGTGCTCTCGATGGTCCACGTGCCTGAGGGCAGCTCGCCCCTCGGCGCGATCGAGGGATGGCAGCGCGACGCCGAGGGATCGCGCGCCGACTACGCCTTCCACATCGTCGTGAACGATCCGCCGCGGGCGATCGCTGAGCTGCCGGAGCTCGTGCGCGCGGGCTACGCCGGTCTCAAGGTGTTCATGGTGGGTCCGCGTTTCGTCGAGCAGACCGAGCAGTACCTCGGGCTGTACCGCGCCGCCGCGAAGCTCGGCGTCGTCGTCGCCGTGCACGCCGAGGATCGCCTGCTCATCGAGCGAAGTACCGCGGCGCTCCATCTCGCGGGTCGGACGAGCGTCCGCTATTTCCCGGCGAGCCGGCCGGTCGAGGCCGAGGTCACCGCGGTCCGCGCCGCGCTCGGCCACGCCACCGATACCGGCGCCCCGATGTACCTCGTGCATCTCTCATCGGCCGCAGCGCTGGAGCAGGTGCGGCGCGCGAAGGCGAGCAGCCGCACGCGTGTGTTCGGCGAGATGCGTCCGCTGTACCTCCACCTCACGCGCGAGCGCTTCGATCGCGCGGATGGCGCGCTGTGGGTCGGGCAGCCACCGCTGCGCGAGCAGGCCGATGTCGATGCGGCGTGGCGCGCGCTCGCCGACGGCACGATCGACACGGTCGGCACCGATCACGTCCCGTACACGCGCGCGCGTAAGCTCGAACCGGGTCTGCCCTTCGACAAGATCCCGCCCGGCGTCTCGAACCTCGAGACGATGCTGCCGATGCTCTACTCCGAGGGCGTGCGCAAGGAGCGGCTCACGATCGAGCGTCTCGTCGACCTCCTCGCGACGACGCCGGCGCGCATCGCGGGACTTGGGTCGAAGGGCGACATCGCCCCAGGGAAGGACGCGGACCTCGTGCTCCTCGATCCCGCGAGGACGCGACCCGTCCGCGCGGCCGAGATGCACTCGGCGTCGGACTACGACCCGTACGAGGGCTGGGAGGTCACGGGCTGGCCGCGCGTCGTGTTGCTGCGCGGGCAGGTCGCGTACGACGGGAAGATCCGTGCGTCGACGCGTAACGGTCGCTTCGTCCCTCGCTCGCCGCTCGCGTAGCGGGAACCGTCGCGCGGCGCGCTTGTAAAGAGGAGCGAGATCGCCGGGTCGGCGTGGCCGACCGAACAGGAGGGCGTGTCATGCGCCGATCGATCGTCTTCGCTGTCGCATTCGTCGCCTTGTCGCTCGGATCGCTGAGTTTCGCGGCCGCGGGTGGTGGCTGTATGCCCCCCAGTGGGACGACCGAAGGCAAAGGCGTCGAGGTGAAGGTTGCGAACTGCAGCTTCATACCGACGATCATCCACGCGCCGGTCGGCGCGAAGGTCACATGGTTCAACGGCGACTACCTCCCCCACGCGATCAACGGCCTGGGTTGGAACGCGAGCGTGCCCGGCATGCCGACGAATCCCGGCACCAACGTCTCACAGACCTTTTCCCAGCCCGGCATCTATCCCTACATGTGCTACGTGCATCCGGGCATGGCTGGCATCGTCGTCGTCGGCGATGTCGCCCTGAATCCGAACGCCGATGGCGGACTGACGACGCCACCCGTTGCGAACGTCCCTGCCGCGCCGATCGCGGCTGTCGCGTCGAAGGCGCCCACGCCATCCGTCGCGACCGCGGCGACGGCGGTCGAGATGCCGATCGTGATCGCGCTGACCTTTGCTGCGGGCGCGGCGGGCTACGCCTTCGCGTCGATCCGGCGCTACCGTTGGCTCGATGGAGCGCTTGGTATACGACGACGACACGGCGTTCACGCTCGCTGACGATGCGGCGACCGTCTCGCGCATCGTCCGCACGACGACCGTCGACAAGCTGCGAGCCATGAAGTTCGATCAGTGGACCGCGCTCGAGGTGCTCGGCCACGTCGCGGATATGGCCGACGTCTTCGCGGAGCGCGTGCGGCGGATCGTCCGCGAGCAGAAGCCGGCGCTGGCAAGCGTCGATCAGGACGCGGTGCACGCGCAGCGGCGCAACAACGAAAGAGATCCGATGGAGTTCGCCAAGCGGATCCAGGCCGCGCACGGCGAGATGGTCCGTCTTCTCACAGACAAGGCGAATCGCGCGCGGACCGGCGTGCACGCCGACTGGGGCGAGGTCGACGCCGCGCACGTCGCCGCGTATCAAGCGAGGCACGCGCACGAGCATGTGACCGACGTCGCGAAGCGATTCCCGCCGAGCAACTAAGCACGCGCTGCGCAGAACGCAACTCGTATCTATGCCGTAATACGTAGTTGTGGAGGACATCCGAGGGCAGGCCCTCGCGCCGCTCTCGCGCGCCGACGCCGAACGCCTCCTGCCGGAGCTGACCGCTGGACGACAGACGCTCGAGCGTCGCCTCCTGCGGGCGCGATGTCTCAAGTACCTCGAGTCGTTCGACATCGCGTGGGCCGAGCTCACCGCGGTCCTGCCGCTGGTGAAGGACGCGCTCATGCAGGCGCGCGTCGCTGTCGACCTCATGCATCTCTCCTATTACCTTGTCCGGCGCGAGGACTTCGAGCGGTATCGGGCAATGGCGCAGCAGCCGGCCGCGGGCGATCCGCTGATCTTTGCCGAGTGGCACCTCGGCTGTTCCATCGTCGACACCGCGTCGAATCTCATCAGTCAGGCGCTGATGCACGCGCGCCAGTCCGAGGACGCGCTGCAGGTCGCGCCGAAAGGCCGCGGCCGCGACCTCGTGACGACGCGCGTGCAGCGGCAGCTGGCGCACCTGCTGTCGCACGCGGGCGACTACATCGGGGCCCGCGCCGCCGCCGAGCAGACCGTCAAACACGCCGCGCGCCTCTCGGATCCGGCCGAGGCCGCGTGGGCAACGTACACGGTCGGGTTCGTGGACTGGTTCGGCGGACGACTCGACGGCGCCGTCGACGCGTTCACCAAGGCCGAGGCCGAGCTCCGTCAATACGGATCGTCGGTCTGGCGGCACACGCTGCTCTGTCTCGCACGCGCGAAGCTCGAGCGCGGCGAGCTCACGGAAGGTGAGCGCCTCGCGAAACAGAGCGCGACCGGAGCAGCGGAGGATCACGGCCACATCGCGCTGCTGCGCAACGAGGCTGAGGTCGCCGACCTCATCCTGACGCGCGCCGGGAAGGGGCTGCCCGAGGACGAGCAGTTCCGCGACTTCGTGCGCGCGATCGTCACCGCGAAGAAGGGCGATCCGCGGAGGGGCGTCCGCATGCTGGAGCTGGCGACGCGAGAGTTCGAGGCACGCGGCATGGACCACTGGGCGATCGGCGCCGCGGTGCACGCGGCGTTCTGGCGAGAGTCGATCGTCCGCGGCGGCGGCACATCGCGCGCGGCCGCGCTCGTGCGCGACATCGGCACCCGCGGCGGCGAGGGATTCGCGTACTACCTCCCCGACGTGGCGGCGTGGCTCGGACGCGCCGCGGAGCGTGACCCGCAGGCGAAGGCGCTCGGCCGTGCGATCCGGGCGCGCGCCGAAGCCGCACAGCAGCGCGCGAAGGCCGACGCTGGCGAAGGTGCGGGCGCCTCGGCGCTCGACGAGGCCACGTTCGGTCTGCGCGCGATGGGCCTCACCTGGCGGGAGATCGGGATCCTGCGCGAGATGGAGCAGCTCTCCCGCGACGGTAAGCGTCTTGACCGCGACTCGCTCGCGCAGCGGCTCGGGGTCTCGCCAAACACGCTGCGCGTGCACCTCACTCGGATCCGCGCGAAGCTCGACGTCGTCGAGAAGCGAGGCGACGAGGTGCTGCTCGAGGCGGCGCTCTCCCGGCGTCCGGGTCTCGTCGCGCCCTAATCGAGCGTCACTGTCTCTCGCCACGCGGGGACGTGTGTGTCGAAGCCGAGCGCCCGGACCTTCGGCTCGAGCGCGGCCTCGGCGGGAGGGTCGCCGTGGACGATGAAGACCCGCTTCGGCCGGCGCGTCCCGCGTCGGAAGTTACCGACCCAGTCGAGGAGCTCGGTCTCGTCGGCGTGCGCCGAGAAGCCCGAGATCGACATCACGCGGCACCGCACCTCATGGGTCTGTCCGTCGAGACGGATCTCCGTCGCGCCGGCCTGCAGGTGCGCGCCGAGAGTGCCCTGCCCTTGGTAGCCGACAAAGAGGAGCGTCGCGGCTGGGTCGCCGACGATGTTGCGCAGGTGGTGGAGCACGCGCCCGCCGGTGAGCATGCCGTTCGACGCGACGATCATGTACGGCCGCGGCGCGACCTTGATCTTCTTCGAGTCCTCCGCATCGTTCGTGATCTGCGCGCCCGGGTAATCGAGGGGATCGTCGTCCCGCGCGAGCAGCGCGCGCGTCTCCGCGTCGAAGTACTCGCGATGGCGTTTGTAGATATCGGTCGCTTTCGACGCCATCGGCGAATCGAGGTAGAGCGGCAGCTTCGGGATCTGCTTCTGCGAGAGGAGCCGATCGAGCTCGAAGACGACCTCCTGCGTGCGCCCGATCGCGAACGACGGCACCAGGAGAACGCCCTTCGCGCTCGCGACGGCGCGCACCGTCTCGGCGAGTATCCGCACGGCCTCCTCCTGGGGATCGTGCTCGCGTCCGCCGTACGTCGCCTCCATAAGGACGTAATCGGCGTCGGTGAGCACCGTGGGATCGCGAACGATCGGCGTGCCTGGGCGTCCGATGTCGCCCGAGAACAGGATGATCCGCTCCGGCGTCCCATCGCCGTCATTCGCGACGACCCGGATCATCGCCGACCCGAGGATGTGTCCCGCGTCCAGGAACGTCGCCTTCACTCCGGCGGCGACCTCGATCTCGGCGCCGTAGCCGATCGCGTGGAAGAAGCGGAGCGAGGACTGCGCTTCCGCGGCGGTGTACAGCGGCTCATCGATCGTCGTCGTCGCGGCCGCGCCCTGCGCGAGAAGCGCGCGCTCCGGATCGCGTACCTCGTTCGTGTTGTCGCGAGAGGCGACGGCCTCCTCCTCATCGCCCGACGCCGCGCGTGCGGCTCGCTGCGCACCTCGCCGCGCGCCGCGCTCCGCGAATTCCTCCTGCAGCTTCCCCGAGTCGAGCAGCACGACGGCCGCGAGCTCCACCGTGCCTGCCGTCGCGAAGATCGGCGCGTGCATGCCCTGCTTCACGACGCGCGGGATGAGTCCGCAATGGTCGAGGTGCGCGTGCGTCAGCAGGACTGCGTCGATCGTCGGCGGGTCATACGCGAGCGGTGCGCGGTTGTGTTCGATCTCGTTCGGGTTGCCCTGGAACATGCCGCAGTCGATGAGGATCTTTGCCCGCTTCGTCGTGAGGAGGAACTGCGACCCAGTCACAGTGGTCGCGGCACCGAGGAATCGCAATTCCATCTTTCGCTATTCTGCGTGCCTCGTGTTCGGACCACTTCTCGTGGGAGAGCGTGTCACGCTGCGTCCCGCGGACGACAGCGATCCACCGCGCTTCGTCCCATGGTTCGCCGACATGGAGGTCACGCGCTGGCTCGGTCGCCGGAGCGCTGCGGCCCTCTATCAGGAGCTCGATTTCTTCAAGAAGGTCGGCGAGTCGAAGAACGACATCATGTGGATCATCGACGTGGCCGGCGCGACCGTGGGCGGGATCGGCATACACGAGATCGACTGGCTCGATGCCCACGGCGTGACCGGGATCCTCATCGGCGACAAGTCCTACTGGCGTCAAGGCATCGCCTCGGAGGCGATGCAGCTGCGCACGCGTTACGCGTTCCGCGAGCTGAACCTCCGCAAACTCACGACGGAGGTCTACGTCGACAACGTCGCGAGTCGCCGCGCGCTCGAGAAGGCCGGCTATCGCACCGTCGGGATACAGAAGGAACACTTCTTCAGCGGGGGTGGCTGGCACGACAAGTGGATCGCCGAGGTGCTCCGCGCGGACTGGGAAAAGGCCCAACCGGTGACCGTCGCGGCAGGCTGACACCGTAGTGCGACCCGGTCGGACAGCGCCCCTCTGCTAGCCTGACCAGCGGGCGGGTTGGTAAAGAAACGTTGAAAAAGCTCGCGCTTCTGGTCGTTCTCCTCGTGATCGTCGGCGGTGCCGCGTTCCTGTATTACCCGCGCGGTGCCAGCCTCTCGTCCGCGGTCGCGGCGACGCTCGCGATCCTGAACACCGACATCACCGCGCAGCGCGGCGGGACCGGCGACTTCGCCACAGCACTCGACGGCGAGCTGTTCGCATCGGGTGACGTGGTGAAGAGCTCCGAGAACGGACGTGCCGTCCTCACGTTCTTCGACGGTTCGACGCTCACCGTCGAGACCGGCTCGATGGTGAAGGTCACGACGCTCAACCGTCTCGACACCGGCGGCATCCAGCTCACGATCGAACAGACCCTCGGGCGCAGCTGGGCGTCGGTCTCGAAGCTGAAGACGGCGGACTCCAAGTTCGAGATCAAGACGCCGACGTCGACGGCCACAGTACGCGGCACCGCGTTCGAGACGATCGTCGTACGGCGCCCCGACGGCGGCGTGACCGTCACGTACAAGACCGACGATGGCAACGTCCTCGTGACCGCCGACGCCGGCGGACAGACGAGCGTCACCGCGAACACGCAGGTGACCATCGATCAGAACCAACCCGCCCCGAACGCCTCGACGCCCACCCCGCCCGGTCCGGGCCTACGGCTCACCGCCGCGGCAGGCCTCGGCTTCGCGGTCATGAGCCCGACCGGCGCGACGTGCGGCTCCTTCGGCAATCGCGCGGAGATCCCGGGCTGCCTGGTGAACGGCAACGTCGTGACGATCCGCGAACCGGTCGCCGGGCGGTATGCCCTCCTCACGACGGCCGCGGGGGCGCTCCCGAACGCGACGCTACGCGTCGAAGCGCTGCGCGGCACGGCTGTCGAGTCGACGCAGACCTTCACGCGGAACTTCGCGGCCGGCGATCTCGTGCGCGGCGCGTTCGCGTACGGCGCCGGGACGCCGCTCTCCGTCGGCGCGTTCGAGCAGGCTGAGCTCGTCACGAGCGTCTGCGGCGCCTTTGGCACGGGGCGGATCTTCTCGGGCGGCACGCTGCAGGAGCGCGCGGATCTGTTGAGCGCGTTCGGAAACACCAACCACAGCGCCGACGTCGCGTTCATCGCGACGCAGGCCGAGCTCAACTCGGAGGTCGCGCGTCAGCTCGCGGCGAGCCCCGGTCTTCCCGTGCAGGGTGCGATCGTGACGGTCGACCCGGGCGGTCTGCACTTCAGCGCGCAGGTCTCGACGCCGCTCGGCAGCTTCACGGCAAGCGGTGACGCGAGCCTTGGTCAGGTGGGCGGTCGGCTGACGGTGCGCGTGCGCAACCTCTCCGCGGGTCCGGTGCCCGCCGCCGTGCTCGATCAGGTCCGCTCGCAGATCGAGTCGACGGTGCTGAGCGTGACGGGGTCGGTGAACCTCACGGTCCGTCAGGTCGCGCTCCGCAATGGATGCTTCGCGGTGTTGGGAGCGACGCGCTAAGCAGCGGCATAGCATCCTTCGCGTTGGACTCCCGGCTCGACTCCCTCATCCGTGACGGCATGGAGCGCTATCACGTGCCCGGCATCGCCGTTGGCATGTGGCACGACGAGGTGCTCGAGCTCGGCGGCTGGGGTGTGACGAGCGTCGAGAACCCGCTGCCGGTCGACGCCGACACGCTGTTCCAGATCGCGTCGGTGACGAAGACGATCACCGCGACGGTGATCATGCGGCTGGTCCAGCAGGGCAAGATCGATCTCGACGCGCCGGTGCGTACGTATATCCCGTCGTTCACGCTGAGGGACGCCGACGCAGCGTCACGCGCGACGGTGAAGCACCTCGTCACGCATACCGGCGGATGGCTCGGCGACTGCTTTGCCGACTTCGGGAACGGCGACGACGCCCTGGCGCGGTACGTCGACGCGATGGTCGACCTCGAGCAGATCACGCCGCTCGGCGAGATCTGGCACTACTCGAACTCCTCGTTCACGGTGCTTGGGCGGATCATCGAAGTGGTCACCGGCAAGACGTACGAGCAGGCGACGCGCGAGCTGCTGCTGGGGCCTCTCGGAATGACGCGCTCGGTCTTCAACGCCGGCGAGGCGATCGTGCACCGCGTGTCCGTGGGCCACCAGATCACCGACGAGCAGCCGCGCGTCGTACGCCCATGGGCTTTCCCGCGCGCGACGACGCCGGTGGGCGGTGTCGTGTCGACGGTGCGGGACCTCATGAGCTACGCGCGCTTCCATCTCGGCGACGGGACCGCGCCGGACGGCGCGCGTCTGCTGTCGAAGGCGAACCTCGAGCGTATGCGCACCCCGCAAGCGAACGCGGACCTCGATCGCAAGGTGGGTATCGCGTGGTTCCTGCGCGACGTCCATGGCGTGCGCCTGCAGTACCACGGCGGCGTCGCCATCGGACAGCAGGGCGTGCTCATGCTCGCGCCGCAGCGCAACGCCGCGATAGCCGTGGAGACGAACTCCGTGCGCGGTGCGCTCCTGCATGCCGAGGTCACGAAGTGGTGGCAGAAGCGCTACCTCGGGATCGAGCAGCCCGAGCCCATCTACATCGAACTGGGCCGCGACCGGTACGCGAGCCTTGCCGGGCACTGGACCGCTGAGCTCTCAGACGCGCGTCTCGAGGTCTCCGACACCGGGCTCATCTACAAGTCGCACTCGCACAACAAGTTGAAGAACGACCCGCCGCCGCAAGACCCGCCGCCATCGCGTGTGGCCTTCACGTCGGCGGACCAGTTCACCCTTCTCGACGGGCCGATGAAGGACACGCGGGGCGAGTTCCTGCACGACAACGGCGACGTGCGCTACATGCGCGTCGGCGGACGCGTGTACCGCCGAGCGAAGGCCTAGGGTCGTGCGCCAGTACCTCGCGATCCTGCGCAAGGCGATCGACGACGGCGTCGACCGCGCCGACCGGACCGGCGTCGGGACGCGCGCGATCTTCGGCGAGGTCATGCGCTTCGACATGGCTGAGGGTTTTCCGGCGGTGACGACGAAGCGGCTCGCGTTCCGCTCGGTGCTCGGCGAGCTTCTCTGGTTCCTCGCCGGCTCGAGCGACGTGAACGAGCTGCACGCGCTCGGCGTGCGCATCTGGGATGGCAACGCGTACGCGCCGTACTGGCTGCCGAAGGCGCGCTTCGAGGGCGATGCCGGGCGCAACTACGGTCAGCAGTGGCGCGACTGGATCGCGCCCGACGGGCGTCATGTCGATCAGCTTCGCGACGTCATCCGCAACCTCGGCGATCGTCCCGAGAGCCGCCGCCACGTCGTGACCGCGTGGAACCCCGGCGAGCTCGATCAGACAAGCCTCCCTTCATGTCACGCGCTCTTCCAGTTCTTCGTGGCTGATGGACGGCTCTCGGTGATGATGTACCAGCGCTCCTGCGATCTCTTCCTCGGCGTCCCGTTCAATATGGCCGAGTACGCGCTGCTGCTGCACCTCGTCGCGCAGTTCACGGGCCTGGTGCCGCACGAGTTCATCCACGTCCTCGCGGACGCGCACGTGTACCGCGATCACTTCGACGCGGCTCGGCAGCAGCTCGAGCGCGAGCCCTATCCCTCGCCGCGTCTCGCGCTCGATCCCTCCTTGCGCACACTCGACGATGTCGTCGCGCGTTACCACGAGATCGTCGATCGAGCGCGCGCCGGCGAGAAGCCCGGCCCGCTGCTCGACTCGATCGCGCGTCTCGAGCAGTACCAGTTCCATCCGCCCATCGAAGCGAAGATGGCGGTGTAACGCGACGGGGCGTATCGCGTTCGTCTTGGCGTTCGACCGCAACAAGGTCATCGGCAAGGACGGACGCCTGCCCTGGCATCTGCCGGACGACATGGCGCACGTGCGCGAGCTCACCACCGGCAAGCCGCTCATCATGGGTCGTCGAACCTACGACTCGATCGGCCGCCCATTGCCAAAACGCACCAACATCGTGATGACCCGGGACATGACATTCCGACCGGACGGCGTGAAGGTCGCTCGTTCCAAGGAGGAGGCGCTCGCGCTCGCGGGCGACGCGCCCGAGATCATCGTCTTCGGTGGCGCCGAGATCTTCAAGCAGTTCATGTTCGAGGTCGACCGCATCTACCTCACCCAGGTGAACGCCGACGTTGCCGGCGACACGTACTTCGACTTCGGTTCGACCGAGTGGCGCGTG
>Ga0209057_1001560_pt1 | contig 18268 bp, 15 predicted proteins | sample GraSoiAngelo_146_FD_185903 | JGI IMG/M metagenome (GOLD analysis project Ga0209057, IMG submission 185903) | Grasslands soil microbial communities from the Angelo Coastal Reserve, California, USA - 14_1009_05_30cm (SPAdes) (version 2) | ecosystem: Environmental > Terrestrial > Soil > Grasslands ... | reverse complement strand
CCAGCACGTCATTACGTTCACGTCGACGACAAGGCCTCCCTGCTTGCCCGCACGAAGACCGGCCTCGGATCGCGGGCCACGACGGTCCACGTCCGTCAGGGCCACTACGCGTCGGAAGCGCAGGCCGGATCACCGCCGGATGTGACGATCGACCACATCGCCGATCTCATCGGTGTCGACACAAAACGCTTTGGCGGATGACCGCGCACGCCGCTTGCACGCGCGGACCCAGGAGGTGACCGCGATGCCACAACAAGCTTGGAGCGACAAACGGGAGCGCCAGTACGACCACATCAAGTCGAATCTCGAAAAGCGCGGCCGGCCGGAGGAGACCGCCGAGCGGATCGCGGCAGCCACGGTGAATCAGACGCGGACCGCGAAGGGCGAGACGAAAGAGGCCAAGCCGCCGAGCGAACGAGCCCGCGCGGAGCAGGACATGTCCGCCGCGGGGCGAAAGGGCGCCCGGGCGAAAAAGAGCCGCTAGCCGGAATCTAGCCACCACCCGGCGCGTTGCTCTCGGTGATGCCATCATCGGGGCATCCCGGGAGGCAATCAATGACGATCGATCGCGCTCGCTTCGACCAGGGGCTCACGTACGAGGCATACAAGGCCCAGATGACGCGCAACCGCGAGCGCCTTGAAGAGAACGAAGGGCGTGTCGAGCTCGGCAAGGAGGATGTCGCCGCATTCCGCTCGTTGCCGCGCCCGGTGAGGGTAGTCGTGCTCGCGGAAGATTGGTGCGGCGATGTGATCGCGAATCTTCCCGTGTTGGGACGCCTCGCACGAGACAGCGGAAAGCTGGACGTGCGAATCTTTCTGCGCGATCAGAACGACGACATCATGCAGCGCTATCTGAACAAGGGGCAGTTCAAGTCGATCCCCGTCTTCGTGTTCTTCGACGAGGGTTTCCGCGAGCTCGGTCACTGGATCGAGCGTCCCGCATCGGTCACCGAGATCCGCGCCAAGCGCCGAAAGGAGATCTTCGCGGCGCACCCGGAGTTCGGCTCACCCGACGCGCCCGTCGATGCTCTGCCGGAAGAGGTTCGCGTGCGATTGCAGGACGAGCTCGCCAAGATGCGCGAGGGGACCACGAAGTTTGCGAACGCCGAGGTGGTCCGAGAGCTCCGGGAGATCGCGACTCGCGTCGCGGCATGACCGCGGCGCATAAGGTCAAGATCACCTATTGCGCCGAGTGCGGCTACGAGCCACAGACCCTCGACCTCGCGAAGGCGCTCATGCTCGAGTTCGGCGCCCGGCTGTCGTCCATCGAGCTGATCCCCTGGGAGGGCGGCACGTTCGAGGTCTCTGTGGACGGTCAGCTCGTCCATTCGATGGCCCGTAACGGGGGCTTCCCCGACAGCGCGACCATCCAGGAGGCGGTGCGAACCCGCCTGTCCGGCTAGTTCCGGAGCCTCATACTTTTCACGTGGGGACCAATCCGCTCGACACCCTCGGCCGGCCGCTGCACGACCTTCGGATCAGCGTGACCGACCGTTGCAACTTCCGCTGCGTCTACTGCATGCCCAAGGAGGTCTTCGGCAAGGACTTCCAGTTCCTGCCGCGCGCCGAGATCCTGACCTTCGAGGAGATCGAGCGTCTCGTGCGGATCTTCGTCTCGCTCGGCGTCCAGAAGATCCGCCTCACCGGCGGCGAACCGCTCGTCCGGCGGGACCTGGAACGGCTCGTCGAGAAGCTCGCGAAGATCGGCGACCTCGACCTCACCCTGACGACGAACGGCTCGCTCCTTTCGCAAAAGGCCCGCGCGCTTGCGGCTGCCGGCCTCCGGCGTGTGACCGTGAGCCTCGACTCCCTCGACGACGCGACCTTCAAGCGGATGAACGACGCGGACTTTCCCGTGGCGAAGGTCCTCGCGGGGATCGAAGCGGCGCAGGCGGCCGGGCTGGCCCCGATCAAGATCAACATGGTCACCAAGCGCGGCGTGAACGAGTCGAGCATCGTCCCCATGGCGCGCTACTTCAAAGGCACAGGCATGACGCTCCGATTTATCGAGTTCATGGACGTCGGGTCGACGAACGGCTGGCGCCTCGACGACGTCGTGCCTGCACGCGAGATCGTCGCGATGATCGACCGCGAGATGCCGCTCGAGCCGGTGCAGGCCGGCTACCGCGGAGAGGTCGCCGCGCGCTACCGCTACAAGGACGGGGGCGGCGAGATCGGCGTCATCTCGTCGGTCACGCAGCCGTTCTGCGCCGATTGCACGCGGGCGCGCCTCTCGGCAGACGGCGCGCTCTACACGTGCCTCTTTGCCACAGAGGGCCACGATCTCCGCGCGCTCTTGCGAAACGGTGCGTCTGACGACGAGATCACTCACGCCATCGCCGCGGTCTGGACCGAGCGGACCGATCGATACTCCGACCTGCGCTCGGAGCAGACCGCCGGGCTTCACAAGATCGAGATGAGCTTCATCGGGGGCTAATAGCCGCCGCGTCAGCTCGCTGTCGGCACCCGCAATTCGTTCTCGAGCTCATCCGCCAATCGCTCGGCGGCGGCGGCATTCACGCGAAGACGCTCAATGCTCTGCGCGACGGTCTCGGCAACATCCGGTGTCTTCTTCTGCTCAAGGAATGCGGTCGCTTCCTCGGCGAGGCCTCGTTCCGCGAGCTGGCTCACCGCGTTGACCATCGCCTGCTTCAGAAGGGGCGCGACCTCGGCGTTCGCGACATCGGTGTCCCAGTGCTGCTTCAGGACGGTCCACGCGACGGGACGCGTCCGCCGATACTGGAGCATCGGGATGAGCATGATCCCGCGATCCTGCACCCGGATGAGCGGCGAGAAGATCGCGTCGGCGGTGCGCCGCGCGAGCTGCGGATCCTCGAAGAACACGAGGCCCTGCCGGAATCGCGTCTCCTCCTGCGCGTCGGTCGATTGCGCCTGCTGCATGCGCGCCACGTAACGTTCCCAGAGCCGGTCGTCGCCGATCGTCGCCGCGACGGCGACCACGGTGCCGGCGACGTCGGGGTGAAGGCGCTCCTCACCGGCCAGATGTGCGCGGACAAGTCGCTGCGCCTCCGCACGCACGTCGTCCGCCCGCGCGTACAGGCCGAGCATCCCGATGGCCCGCGTGCGCTTCTCGCGGGTATCGGAATCCTCGCCATCCGCGGGCCGCCAGCCGGTGGCGCCAAGTATCGGGCGGAAGAGATCCTCGACGAGCCGTGCGAACGGCCGCTCTGTCGCGTCGCGGACCGCGTAGTTCGCGAGCCACGTCAGCGCGTCGGCTATCGAGGCGAGTACCGCGCGATCCTGTTCGCCACGGAGCTTTTCGACCCGACGAAGGAATGTGGCGAGCGCTGCCTTGCCATGACGGACGAGCGCCCAGAGGTCGTCGAGGAGCGCGAGACGCTCCTCGGCTGAGAGATGCGCGATGCCTTCATCGAGCAGATCGCCTTCGAGCGGCGAGGCGAAGCGGAATCGGTAGAAGCCGCGTCCGCCCCCATTCGGAAAGAACCACCGGGCGTCTTCGAGGCGCAGGGTCTCGCGTTCCCGTCGCAGCACGAAGCGCTTCTCTTTCGTGCCGCCGGCTGTCCCGTACTTGAGCACGAGGGGGACCGGCCACACCTGACCAGTCGGCTTGGCGGCCGAGTCCGAGAAGTACCGCTCCTGGGTCAGCTCGAGCTCGAGCGCGCCTGGGGTCTCCTTTGCGCGGATGTGCACCAGCGGGTGCCCAGGTTCCTTGATCCACGCGTTCGCGATCGCCGTGACATCCTGCCCGGAGGCTTCGTCGAGGGCGCGCCAGAAATCGTCGGCCGACGCGTTGGCCTCGGCGTGCCGTCGCAGGTAGATCCGCACGCCCTCGCGGAACGTCTCCTCACCGAGATACCCCTCGATCATGCGCAGGACCGCGGCGCCCTTTGTGTACGAGATCGCGTCGAAGCGCTGCGAGGCCTCCTCCGCGCTCTTCGCCTCTACCGAGATGGGATGGGTCGACGCAAGCGCGTCGAGGTTGAACGCGCTCGTGTTGTCGGCGACGAAGTCGCGCCAGTAGCGCCACTCGGGATTGAGGGCGGCGGTCGCCTTTTCGCCGACGAATGAAGCGAACGATTCGTTCAACCACAGGTCGGTCCACCAGCGCATGGTCACGAGGTCGCCCCACCACATATGCGTGAGCTCGTGCGCGGCCGTGCTGAACACGCCCTTCAGCGTCTGGATCGACGCGTTGCGCTCGTCCGCCGCGAGGAGGCGCGTCCGGTAGGTGATCGCGCCCGGGTTCTCCATCGCGCCCGCTTCGAAGTCCGGGATCCCGATCGCGTCGACCTTGAAGTAGGGATACGGGATCGCGGTGTAGTCCTGCAGCCACTCGACCGACCGCACGTGCGCGTCGCGCGCGTAGATGCCCTGCTCGGCGAGACCCGGGGGAAGGCACACCCGGACCGGGATGCCCGACAGCGTCGTGACGGTCGGCGTGAACTCATACGGGCCGACGGTGAATGCGACAAGGTACGACGAGATCTTTGGCGTCTCACGGAAACGCGTGCGCGTCCGACGCTCGTCGAGGCTTTCCTGGGACGCAATGGGCATGTTCGCGATCGCGGCGTTCCCGGCGGGATGGATCAGCTCGAGGGAGAACTGCGCCTTGAATTCGGGTTCATCAAAGCACGGGAAGGCGCGCCGGGCGTCGGCCGCCTCGAACTGCGTCGCGGCGTAGCGCTCTTCACCTCGGAGCGAGCGATAAAGCCCCCGGAGAGAGTCGCGGATGCCGCCCTTCCAGGAGATCTCGAGCACGTGCTCGCCGGCGGGTATGTCGCTCGCGAATCGCAGCGTCGCGGTCTCCGATTCGGCGTCCGTCTGGATGTCGGCGATCTTGTTGGCGCCGTCGATCGTCGCGCCGAGGATCTCGAGCTCGATCGCGTGGAGCGTGATTTCCCGCGAGGGCCGTGCCGAACGTAGCGAGATCCGCTCGGACCCCGTCGAGGTCCAGGTGTCGAACTCGAGCTCGAACCGCAGGTCGTACCGGCTTGGAAGGACGTCCTTCGATAGCCTGAAATTGCGCCTGTCCCCGCCCACGACGCCCGAAAGCGTACCTGCTACGGTTTTTCCGTGCCCCCCCAATTCATCTTCACGATGTATCAACTCAAGAAGATCGTGCCCTCGACGCAGCGCGAGATCCTGCGCGGGATCACCCTTGCGTTCTATCCCGACGCGAAGATCGGGGTCCTGGGCCCGAACGGGGCTGGGAAGAGCACCCTCCTCCGCATCATGGCCGGTCTCGACCGGGACTTTGTCGGTGACGCAAGGATCACCGAGGGCTATCGTCCCGGCCTCCTCGCCCAGGAGCCTGCGCTCGATCCGGCCAAGGACGTGCGCGGCAACGTCCTGGACGGCGTCGCCGCGCAGCGTGCGGTGCTCGACCGGTACAACGAGCTTTCCCTGAAGCTTGGCGATGACCTGCCGCCCGCCGAGATGGAGCGGGTGACCGACGAGCTACAGCGGACGCAAGACCAGATCGAGGCGAAGGGGCTCTGGGACCTCGACGCGACCGTCGACGTCGCGATGGACGCGCTGCGGTGCCCGCCCGGCGACCAGGACGTCGCGACCCTTTCTGGTGGCGAGCGGCGGCGCGTCGCGCTCTGCCGGCTCCTCCTCTCCAAGCCCGACCTGCTCCTTCTCGACGAGCCGACCAACCATCTCGATGCGGACTCGGTCGGATGGCTCGAGCGGCATCTCGCCGAGTATCCGGGTTGCGTCGTCGCGGTCACGCACGACCGTTATTTCCTCGACAACGTGGCGGGCTGGATCCTCGAGCTCGACAAGGGTGCGGGCATCCCGTACCAGGGCAACTACAGCTCGTGGCTCGAGCAAAAACGCAAACGCCTCGCCGACGAGGAAAAGCAGGAGTCGGCCCGCCAGCGGACGCTCGCGCGCGAGCTCGAGTGGGTCCGCGCGTCACCGCGCGCGCGTCAGGCGAAGAGCAAGGCGCGCATCGAGGCGTACGAACGCCTTCTCGCGGAAGACCCGGAGCTTCGCGAGCGCGAGCTCGAGATCTCGATCCCGCCCGGTCCGCGCCTCGGCGACGTCGTCGTCGAAGCCGAGGGCATCCGCAAGGCGTACGGCGACAAGCTCCTCTTCGACGACCTGAGCTTTTCCCTCCCGCGCGGCGGCATCGTCGGGGTGATCGGTCCGAACGGTGCCGGCAAGACCACGCTCTTTCGGCTCATCACCGGCGAAGAGAAGGTCGACGGGGGAACGTTGCGTGTCGGCGATACGGTAAAGCTCGCCTACGTTTCGCAGACGCGCGACACGCTTGATCCGACGAAGAGCGTGTGGGAGGAGATCTCCGGCGGCGAGGAGAACATCCAGATCGGCGCGCGGACCCGAAACGCGCGGGCGTACGCGGCGTCCCTCAACTTCCGCGGCGCAGACCAGCAGAAGAAAGTGGGGGATCTCTCCGGCGGCGAGCGCAACCGCGTGCATCTTGCGAAGCTCCTTCGCTCGGGCGGCAACGTCCTGCTACTGGACGAGCCGACGAACGATCTCGACGTGGACACGCTCCGCGCGCTCGAAGAAGCCATCCTCGATTTCGCGGGCTGCGTCGTCGTGATCAGCCACGATCGCTGGTTCCTCGACCGGGTCGCCACGCACATGCTCGTCTTCGAAAGCGACAGCCGTGTGGAATGGTTCGAGGGCAACTACCAGGCGTACGAGGAGCACATGCGCAAGACCGTCGGGACGGACTGGCGGCCCCATCGCATCCGCTACCGGCCGCTCATGCGCGCGTGAATCCGGCGGTCCGCGTCTTCACGGTCGCCATTGCAGCGGCCGTCGTCGCCGTTCCGCTCTTTTCGCTTGTCATCGCCCTTCGCGCGGACGGCAACCAGATCATCGAGCCCCAGACCATGGACTACGCGGTTCTGGTTATCGCCACACTGCTCATCGCGCTCGGTGCCCAACTCGTGCCTTGGAGGTCGGCTCCCTACGTTGCGTTCCTGGCGGTCCTCGGTTCGGCGGCGTTCCTCTTTGGGATCCTGGGCGCGTTCGGGATCGGGCTTGCGGTCCTACCGCTCCTGCTGTACCGCGCGCTGCGACGAAGGCCCCTTTCCGCCGGCCGCCCGGCCGCGATCGGCGGCGCGCTCGCGGGCTACGGCGCGATCCTGCTGTACATCGCCCTGATCGTTCCCGCGACGGTCGAGTGCCGCTCGAACGGCGGCGGAACCTCCAGTGGCCGCTGGGGCGGCGGCGTGCAGCAGATCTTCGCCACAGGTTCGGTCAGCCCGGACGGTGTTGTCACCGGCAGCATCGAAACGCCGACCTCGATCGCCACGTACCGCTGCGAGCAGGGACGGATCGTCGAGTTCCACCGCGTAGCTCGGTGACCGGTGCGCTTCTCGCCCGCGGCGAGGATGCGGAGGTGTTCGCAATCGACGAGATGGCAACGTCAGCGACAAAGAGAAGGAGCGGCTGACAAAGCTCCGCCTCTGAGTCTTCCCGGCCGCGAGCCGATACCTCTTGCACTCCTCGCGCGAAAAGCGGGGCGGGTAACGTCGGGCGTGCCGCGATGTCGATGCCACGATCGGAGAACGACCTCGCCGCCGTCTACGACGCGATGGCGTGCGGCGTCGTCGTGCGCGATGCCGCCGGTGCCGTCGTCTTCGCGAACGCTGCGGCCAAACGCATCTTCGGACGAGCGCCCGAGGAGCTCGAGGGCGCCGAGCCCCCGGGTGAAGACCGCCGCATACGCGAGGACGGCACCACCATGCCCGACGACGAGGTCCCGAACGTCGCGGCGCAGGCACGCGGCGAGTCGATCCGCAACGTCATGATGGGGATGGTCCGAGCGGATGGGTACGTGCGCTGGCTGCTCGTCGACGCCGTTCCGATTAAGGACGCGTTCGGTCGAGTGCGGGAGGTCGTCTCGAGCTTTACCGACGTGACCGATCGCAAAAAAGCCGAGCACGAGCTCGAAAGACTCGCTCTGCACGACCCTCTCACCGGTCTTCCGAACCGCTCTCTCCTTTTGGACCGCCTCGAGCAGGCGCTCCGGACCGCGCGGCGTCTCTCTACACCGCTCGCTCTTCTCGTGATGGACCTTGACCGGTTCAAGGAGATCAACGACACCTTCGGGCACCCCGCCGGCGACCTTCTTATCGGCGAGGTCGCCGGGCGCATCACCGCCGACCTCCGCGAGACCGATACGGTGGCACGGCTTGGCGGCGACGAGTTCGCGCTGATCCTCCCGGGTGCCGACGAAGGCGGCGCGGGACACGTTGCCCACAAGATCATCGCGGCGCTGCAACGGCCATTCGACGTTGAGGGGCGAGCTCACGAGATCGCGATCTCGATCGGCATCGCGGTCAGCCCGCAGCACGGAGAGGATGTCGAGACGCTCATGCGCCGCGCCGACATGGCCATGTATGTCGCGAAGCGGACGCCGGGCGGATCGGCGGTGTACGCCGAGCAGGAGGATCCCGAAGGCTCGGATCAGCTCGCCCTCATGGCGGAGCTGCGCCACACCCTCGAAGCGGACGAGCTGAACGTGGTCTATCAGCCGATCGTCGGCTTTACCAACAGCGAGGTCATGCGGGTCGAGGCGCTGGCGCGATGGCGGCATCCGAGCCGCGGCCTCGTCGCTCCCGGGGAATTCATCCCGCTCGCCGAGCGCTCCGGTCTCGTGAAATCGCTCTTTTCGCGCGTGCTCGCGATGACGCTCGCGCAGTGCGCCGAATGGAAGCGAAACAACGTGCCCCTCCAGGCCGCAGTCAACCTTTCGATCCGGAACCTGCTCGACCCCGACCTCCCGCGCATGGTCGGCCGCGCACTCGAGCGCGCGGACATCCCCGCGGAGTGGCTTGCCTTCGAGATCACCGAGACGATGCTGATGGCCGAGCCGAATCGCGTCCTCCGTACGCTCGCGGAGCTCCGCGACCTCGGGGTGCAAGTCGCCATCGACGACTTCGGCGTCGGGTACAGCTCGCTCGCGTATCTGCAGCGTCTGCCGGCGTACGCCGTGAAGATCGACCGCTCGTTCATCGGCCGCATGACCCGGGACCGCGGGAGCGCCGAGATCGTCAAGGTCATCACCAACCTCGGCCATGCGCTCGGGATGAAGGTCGTCGCGGAAGGGATCGAGGACCAGGCGACGTACGACGCGTGCGCCGCGGTCGGCTGCGACAGCGCGCAGGGCTTTTTCGTCGGGCGGCCGATGGTCGCGACGGCGATCCCCGCCTGGCTCGCGCAGGGCCACCGGACGACCACGGTCAACTAGCGCGGCGGCGCTCAGTAAAGTGGGCCGCGATGTCCAGACGCATCGTCGCCTGCGGCGGCGAGCAGCTGTCCTATCCGACCCTGACGCGCTACGTCCTCGACCTCGCCGGAAAGCCGCGCCCGAAGATCCTCTTCGTGCCGACGGCGTCGGGCGACGATTCCGCCTACCTGCTGACCTTTTACCAGGCACTCGGCGGCGTCGATTGCGAACCGTCGCATCTGGCGCTATTCAACCGCACCGTCGACGACATCGACGGGTTCATCCGTTCGCAGGATGTCGTCATGGTCGGCGGCGGGAACACCGCGAACATGCTCGCGATCTGGCGCGTGCACGGCGTGGAAGTTGCGCTTCGCCGCGCGTACCGCAGCGGGACGATCCTGACCGGGTGGTCGGCCGGTTGCATCTGCTGGTTCGAAGCGGGGATCACCGACTCGTTCACGCTCGAGCTCGGTCCGCTGCGCGACGGGCTCCAGCTGCTCAAGGGAAGCGCATGCCCGCACTACGACTCGCAGGAGCGGCGCCGACCGGTCTACGCGCGAGAGATCGCGGCGGGGCTCGCGCCCGGTATCGCGCTCGATGACGCGGTCGCCGCGCGATACGAAGACGAGCGACTGATCGAGATCGTGAGCGCCAAGTCGAGCGGGCGCGCCTTCCGTGTCGACGCGAGCGGGGAGCATCCGCTCCCGGTGCGGCCGATCGGTTAGGGGAGGGCCGTCGCGTGCGCGGCGTAGTACGCGGCCGCGCGCTCGCGGAAATAGCCCCCGTCGTCGTCGGCGTTGAGCGACGGGCGCGTGTTCCCGCCGATCGGCGCGGGGTTCGTGATGCCGTCGCCGACGGCGTCGCACGCACAGGTGGAGCCGCCACCGCCGCCTGAGAAGAGGAACGCGACGACGCCGGCACGCGCGTAGGCGCCGAGGTTCACGCGGCCGGGATCGTCGAACAGCCACTCGACCTTGTTGTCCTGGTAGTGGCCATAGGTGTTGTTGACCGCGCGCATCTTTGTGTTGCCCATCGGGATCTGCCACAGGACGATCCGCTTCTGCGTCAGCGTCGAGAACTTCGCAAGGTACCGGACGTTCCGAGCGAAGTCGTCCGGATACCACCAGGCATCGTCCGCGCCGCCGGACTGGGCGCGGGCGAGGCCCGCGTCGCGGTCGCTGAACTCGGCGAAGGACAGGTCGAAGCCCGCACCGAGCGAGCTGAAGAACCGCGCCGAACGCGCTGCGAGCGCGTCGATCTCTGCGTCGGTCGGCTTCTGGTACAGCGGGTCGACGGTCGTGCCCCAGAGGGACAGGTGAAAGGCGAGGAGCACGTTCGGCGCATATGCGTCGCGCAGCTTCGTGACGGCCCGCGCGAAGCCCGCGGCGTTGTCCGGCAGTCCGGCCAGCTCGGGCATCCCGCTGCTTCCGACGACGGCCGGCGTCGCCGTCGGGTCGTCGCCGTAGTGATGCTGCATGTAGCCCCAGAGGTCGGGCTCGACGTGAAGCGTGACGACCGAGCCGGTTTCCGCGCCGGCGCGCTGGAAGAAGAGCTTCAGGTCCGCGTAGTACGCGTTCATCGTCGCGGCGTTGCGGAGGTTCGTGAGATCGGCGTCTTCGTCGCCCATCGTGTTCCCGGGCGATGACTGGCGGATCTGGTAGTAGCTGAAGACCGGGGCGATGCCGTTCCGCGCTGAGTCCTGGATGTAGTAAGTCGGGAATCGCGCGCCCGAGTCCCATGTGGTCCAGCCCTGGCCGGTGTTCACACCTCCGGCGAGGTACTGGTAACGGAACCCGAAGGGCGCGGTCGCCAGCATCGCCGCCGCGGTGTTGGGGCCGTCGGCCATGCCGATCTCGAGCGAATGGCTGGGCCATCGCGCGGGCAATGGGGGAAGCGAGCCGACGGGTGGCGCGCCCGGGACCGTGACGTACCAAAACACGCCGTAGTCCTCCATCCACTGCGCGCCTTCGACGAGAGGACGGATCGATAGCCGGTACGTGCCGGGGATCTGCGGCGCGATCACTGAGAACTGGAACCAGGCGACCTGATTGGGACCGACCCACGGCGCGGGCTGGACCGCGACGCGGTTGTAGCGGGGCCAGCCGGTCGCGGGCGAACCGGCGGCACCGTCGCCTCCGAGCGGGGTCGCGCGGTCCTGACCCGGATCGGGATCCCACGTCCCGAGGTACGCGACCTCGCCCATCTTCGCCGCGGTCCACCCGCGCGTACCCGAGTTGTAGAACGCGACGACCGCGGTGGAGCGCTCACCCGGGCAGAGCGTCGGGTAACCGCTCTGGCCGTACCAGGCCGCATGGAAACCGGGGAGACCCGACGGAACGCGCGCCGGCGGCGGGATGCCCGGCCCGATGCTCGACGTGCATGGGGCCGCGGCAGCGATCGTCGAAGGTGCGGCGGACGCAGCGAACGGCATGATGAACGCCGCGACGAGGAGAACCGTCGCCAGATGCCCGGCGGCCCGTGTGGCCGAGCTAGGCCGTGCGGGGTTCCGGTTTCTCTGGATCGATCCCGAGATCGGCGATGGCCTTCGCAACGAGGTCCGAACCGTACTGCTCACAGAGGGCGAGCGCGTGTAGCGAAGCCGTTGCGATGCTTTCCGCGTCGATCTCGAAGTGACGGCGCAGTGCCTCGCGCGTGTCGCTGCGGCCAAACCCGTCGGTGCCGAGGGGGACGAAGGGGCTCCCCGCCCATCGTGAGATCTGATCGGGAAGCGACTTGAGCCAGTCGGACGCGGCGACGATCGGTGAATGGCCGCCGAGCACCGACGTGATGACGGGGAGGCGCGGCTCAGCTTCGGGATGCAGCCGGTTCCAGCGCTCGACGGCGAGGGCCTCGTTGCGCAGCTGCTGGTAGCTCGTGACGCTGTACACGTCCGCGCTCACCTCGTACTTCTCCTGCAGCACCTCCTGCGCGCGCAGGACCTGGCGCATGATCGAGCCCGATCCAAGGAGCGTCACGCGCCGACGCCGGCCTTCCTCGCCCGGCCGGAAGAGGTAGATGCCGCGGACGATGCCCTCCTCGACGCCCTCGGGCATCGCCGGCTGCGGGTAGTTCTCGTTGTAGAGGGTCAGGTAATAGAAGATGTCCTCGCCGTCGCCGAGCATCCGCTTGATGCCGTCCCGCACGATCACTGCGGTCTCGTACGCGAACGCGGGGTCGTACGCGCGAACGTTCGGGATCGCTGTCGCGAGGACGTGGCTGTGCCCGTCCTCGTGCTGCAGGCCCTCGCCGTTGAGCGTGGTGCGGCCCGCGGTCGCGCCGCAGAGGAAGCCGCGACCGCGCGCGTCGCCGAACGCCCAGATCTGGTCGCCGGTGCGCTGCAGACCGAACATCGAGTAGAAGACGTAGAAGGGGAGCATCTGCTCGCCGTGCGTCGCGTAGCTCGTGCCCGCGGCGGTGAACGAGGCCATCGACCCAGACTCGGTGATGCCTTCCTCGAGGACCTGGCCGTCGATCGCCTCGCGGTACGGCAGAAGCGTCTCCGCGTCGACCGGTTCGTAGCGCTGGCCAAGGGGCGAATAGATCCCGACCTCTTTGAAGAGCGGGTCCATGCCGAACGTCCGTGCCTCGTCGGGGATGATCGGGACGATGCGCTTGCCGACGTTCTTGTCGCGCAACAGATTCCGGAGGAGCCGCGTGAACGCCATCGTCGTCGACGCGGCCGCGGTCCCCGAGCCCTTCGGGAACTCCGCGAACGCCGACGCGTCAGGCTGCGCGAGCGGCTTCGCGCGAACGACGCGCTTCGGCACGAACCCGCCGAGCGCGCGGCGGCGCTCGATCATGTATTGGATCTCCGGCGAATCCGGGCCGGGGAGGTAGTACGGCGGGTCTTCGGTGAGCTTGTCGTCGGAGATCGGGAGCTGCAAGCGGTCGCGGAAGATCTTCAGCTCTTCGAAGCTCATCTTCTTGGCCTGGTGCGTGATGTTGCGCGCCTCCACCGATGGCCCGAGCGCCCAGCCCTTCACGGTCTGCGCGAGGATCGCGGTCGGCGCGCCGGTGTGGCGCACCGCGGCGTGGTAGGCCGCGTAGACCTTGCGGTAGTCGTGGCCGCCGCGCCGCAGCGTGCGTAGCTGTTCGTCGGAGAGGTGCTCGACGAGCTTGCGCAGCCGCGGGTCGGTGCCGAAGAAATGCTCGCGGATATACGCGCCGTCGGCGATGGTCATGCGCTGCGACTCGCCGTCGGTCGTCTCGGCCATCCGGTTCACGAGGACGCCGTCGACGTCGCGCGCGAGAAGCTCGTCCCACTCCCGTGACCAGAGCACCTTGATGACGTTCCATCCCGAGCCACGGAAGACCGACTCGAGCTCCTGAATGATCTTGCCGTTGCCACGGACCGGACCGTCGAGGCGTTGCAGGTTGCAGTTCACGACGAAGGTCAGGTTGTCGAGGCCCTCGCGCGCCGCGACGTGCAGGGCACCGAGTGCCTCCGGCTCGTCGCACTCGCCGTCGCCGAGGAACGCCCAGACCCGCGAGCTCGACGTGTCCTTGATCGCGCGGTGATGCAGGTACCGGTTGAAGCGTGCCTGGTAGATCGCAGCGAGGGGACCGAGTCCCATCGAGACCGTCGGGAATTCCCAGAACTCGGGCATGAGCCGCGGATGCGGATAGCTCGACAGTCCTTCGCCGCGAACGACCTCGCGCCGGAAGTGATCGAGCTGCGATTCGCTGAGCCGGCCCTCGACGAACGCGCGCGCGTAGATCCCCGGCGCGGCGTGTCCTTGGAAGAAGATCTGATCGCCCGAGGCGCCGTCGTCCTTTCCGCGGAAGAAATGGTTGAAGCCGACCTCATACAGGCTCGCCGCCGACGCATACGTGGCGAGATGACCGCCGATGCCCTCGTAGTGATGGTTCGCGCGGACCACCATCGCGACCGCGTTCCAGCGGATGAGACGCCGGATGCGGAGCTCCATCTCCTCGTCGCCCGGGAAGTACGGCTCCTGCTCGGGCGAGATCGTGTTGATGTATCGCGTCTGGGTCAGCGGTGGGAGCCCGACGTGGAGCATCCGTGCTCGCTTGAGCAGCTTGTAGAGGACGAAGCGAGCGCGATCGCCGCCCGACTGCTTTACGAGCGCGTCAAGCGATTCGATCCACTCCTGCGTCTCTTCGGGGTCGATGTCGGGCAGCTGATGCTTGAACTCGTCAAAGACATCGTGGACGTCATGCATCTCCATCGATGTTAACGGCGCCGAAACGGGCCCGGGCAGTGCGGCAGCGATGCGCATCCCAGGCCGAGGTGAACACGACGTGTGCATGAACTGCACGTGCGGACTGTCCGAGGAGCGCCACGATCACGACATGGACGTCGACACGTAAACTCGTCCAATGCAAGAGCGTCCGCGGCGGCGGCGATTCCGAACGCGCCGGCCGAAGGCCGAGCCGCGGCCGACATCGTCGCCGGCTCCGACTCGACCCGGGCGGATCGAGCCGCGATCCGACCGCCGAGTCCCGGTCCGGCCGCCCCAACCGCGCGGCGACCGCGGGCGGCGCCCGCAGCGTTCGCGTGACGAGATCCGCCCGGGGACGCCCTGCGTGATCCTCCTCGACTGCCGGGAGGGCGAGCCCGACCGCACCGGCACCGCGGCCGTGTTCGAGGGCTTCTTCGACTTCGAGACCGGCGACCCCCGTCGGAGCGGCGGTGGGATCCCGCGGCTTCGCGTGGCCGACGAGCGACTGTGGGGCTTCGAGTGCTGGTGGCGCCTGGACCCCGGACGTGCCGGTCTGACCGCGGACGACCGCGAGCAATTGGAGACGTCGAAGCGTCTCCTTCGGGGTCTGCTGCGCGACGCTCGGCGAAGCGGGGCTTTTAGGAGCTTGCCGGCGCGGACCTAAGCCGGAGTGATTTTCTCCGCCTGCGGCTTGCCGCGGCGGGGATCCATCCCCTTCTCGTAGGTCACGCTCTGTCCCTCACGGAGGGTATCGAACGCGTCGCCTTCCACCTGCGACCGGTGGAAAAAGATGTCCGAGCCGTCCTCGGTCTGGATGAAGCCGAAGCCCCTGTCGCCGACGAGCTTCTTGATCGTTCCGTTGGCCACTTGTCCTCCACGTGCGCGGGCACGTCTTTCGTGTGTTGTTTGAGCGAATGGTACGGCTTGGCGGCCAGGGCGGTACTAGGACCTTTCCGGTACGAGCGCGTGCCACCCTGTGACTAGGCCGGGTGACCCAGTGCGCCGACGATGCGCGTACTCGCGCGCGAAGGTGGACGAATAGGGCGCGCGGGGCAGGGGAGCGTATGCGCCGGCCTCGTGTCCGATTCTGGCAAAAAGTACTCGCGGCCCTCCTCATCGTCGGAGTGGCCCCGATCGCGCTGGTCAGCGTCGTTTCGACGCACAACACACGTAACGACCTGACCTCGCTCGGTGTGACGAACATCCGTCAGCGGTCCACCTCCACCGCCAACGCCATCGACGCCTACCTCGCGAGCCGCCTCGGTGACATCGTCCTCGTCGCGAAGCTGCCGGACATCGTCCGCTACGCGACGAACCTGGGCGACCAGGAATCGCGCGGAGCCGCGCGTACCGCGCTCGCGGCAGCCGCGGCCCGCTCTCCCGAATACGAATCCGTCGCCGTCGTCGACCCGAAGGGCACCATCGTCGCGGCGTCGGTGCCGACCGACGAAGGCACGAGCGTCGCCTTCCGCGAGTACTTCCTGACCGCGATGAAGGGCACGCCGTACGTGAGCGACCCGTCGTACTCGGTCATCACGAACAAGCCCGCGCTCTTCTTCTCGTCGCCGGTCGCTTCGAATGGCGTCGTCGTTGCCGTGGTCCGGACGCGCGTGAACCTCGCCGCGATCTGGGACATCGTTGAGAGTGACGCGGGCTCCGTCGGCGTGGGCGCGCACTCCTTCCTCGTCGACGACTACGGGATCCGTCTCGCGGTCTCGGAGACCAAGGGCCACCGCGATCAGGCCGAATCCCTCATCTACAAGCCGATCGCGCCGATCGACGCGGACACCGCAAAGAAGCTCGCCGCGGACAAGCGCTTCGGGACGATCACGCCCGACAAGCTCGTCATCGACCCGCTCCCGACGCTCAAGACCGCGCTCGATGCGCTGCCGCGAGGAGCGAGCGGCGACGCCGCCTTCGCGTTCGGCGCGGGCGCCGCCGAGCAGCGCGGCGTGGTGACGCGACTCGTCAACAAGCCGTGGGGCTACGTCCTCGCCGTACCGCTCACCACCTACACGAGGGCCGCCGACAACGCGACCTTCGACGCGGCGCTCATGCTCGTCATGGGCGTCCTCCTCTCCTTCGTGATCGGCATCCTTCTGACCCGGTCGCTGGTCGGGCCGCTCCGCCGGCTCGTCGGTGAGGCGACCCAGGTCTCGACGGGCAACATCGACCTCCGTGAAGCGCACTTCGACACGCGAAGCGGCGACGACATCACGCACGAAGTCGCATCGGCGTTCGACCGGATGTTGAACGCGCTGCGTTTCTACGCTCTCGCGGACGAAGCCGGAAGCGGCGGCGAGGAGTAATTGTGAACGCGCTCGCCCTTGAGCTCTTGGGCGTCGCGAAGGAATACCTCGGTCCAGCCGCGCCCGCGTTCCTGTCCCGCGAGCTCCACGCGATGGGCGTGAACGCGAACAATGTCGAGCGCACCCACGTCGTGCCGCTGGCGGAGCGCGCACGCCTCGCGGCGGGCAAGGTGATGGACAACAAGAAGGCGAGCGAGTTCGCGCAGGCGCTCGCACGGCAGGGTCGCCCGGTCGAGGCCAAGATTGCGAACGACCACCGTCTCGCGAGCGACGCCGCCGCGAAGCTCTTTGCGGGCGGCCGTCTCCGTCAGGCCGAGACCGCGTATCGCGAGCTTGTGGGCAAGCATGGCGATATCGACTCGTACGGCGGTCTCGCGCGCACGCTGATTGCGCTCGAAGACCGCGACGGCGCGCTCCTCGCGCTACGCGAAGGCGCCGGGGCGTTCGCCCGGAAGAACGATCGCGTGAACGCGATCGCGCTGCTCGGCGTCGCGGTCGAGATCGCGCCGTTCGATCTCGCGGCGCACCGCCGTTTCGCGGCCGCGCTCGCGAACCAAGGCGATCTGATCAGCGCGTGCCAGGAATATGGGCGCTTCATCGATGCCGCACTCGCGCAGCGCGACACCCGGCGGGCCTGGCTCGAGCTCACCTATGGGCGCGAAACGCTGGGCGATCTGCCGCAGCTCCTCGCGATCGCGGACCGTGTGGCCGCGGCGCAGGGCGGGGCGATGCCGACGCCGCCACCGCCTGTACGCGTCGCGGCCACACCGTCCACGCCCGCAGGGGTAGGGGCCCCTGATGGGGTAGAGGCCCCACCGCCCGTGAAGATCGTCAGGGTCCCGCCGGCCGCCGTGCCCGCGAAGCGCATTCCCGACGAGGCCGCAGTGGAAGCCAAGCACCGCTCGGCGCTCGCAGCTGCGGTCCAGGCACGAACGCGGCCCGAGGCGAGCTCAGCGGTCGTGTTGAAGAACGCGGAAACGATCACCCACGCCGAGCGCTCGGACCTTACGAACGCCGCAGAGCTGCTCGCGCGAGCGGGTCTCAATGGGACCCCGAAGCCCAGGCCCGAGCCCGTCGCGCCCGCTACCCGCAAGGGCTTCGGCTTCACGCCGCGGCCGGTCGCCGAGCTCGAGGCCGAGCTCGCGCGCCACGTCACGACCGGGAATCCGGCCGGCGACGCCGCCGTCGCCCACGTGCGCGCCACGATCCTGATCGCCGCCCACGACGCGCGAGCGACCGAGACCACCCTCGACGCGGCGCGCAGGCTCATGGCCCTGCACAAGATGCAGGCCGCATCGGACGTGCTCCTCGATCTCATCGGGGCCGGCTTCAAAGACCGCGAGGCGCAGCGCCTGCTCATCGAGGTGGACTGCGAGCTCGGCCGCCGCGACACCGCACGGGAGAAGTGCCAGCTCCTCGGCGCCGCGTACCGGCTCGACGGCCAAGGTGCCGTCGCCGAGGACGTGGAGCGCCTCGCCGCGATCCTCTAGCTGATCTAATACGGGGCCGCGACGCGCGACGGCGCGCCGGTTCCGCGGTCGAGGAACGGCTTCGCGAGCAACGTGATCACCGCCCCCGCG
>Ga0209057_1001558_pt1 | contig 18276 bp, 21 predicted proteins | sample GraSoiAngelo_146_FD_185903 | JGI IMG/M metagenome (GOLD analysis project Ga0209057, IMG submission 185903) | Grasslands soil microbial communities from the Angelo Coastal Reserve, California, USA - 14_1009_05_30cm (SPAdes) (version 2) | ecosystem: Environmental > Terrestrial > Soil > Grasslands ... | reverse complement strand
AGCAGGGTGCTGATCTCCCGTGGCAGCTCACGCGTCGCAGCGAGCTTGGCGGCGTCCTCCCGGTCGCGCAGCGCGGGCGGGTCGTCGATGAGGAGCACGACTCTGCGGTTGGGAGATTGCTGCAGTACGGCAGAGAGCAGCGTCTGGCGTACGACGCACGGTTCCTCCTTGTAGGAGGGGACCAGGATCGTCAGTGCCGGCGCATTGCGGGGATGGATACGGTACAAGGCCGAAGCGGATTGGGCACGATGCGTCGCGAGCCGTTTCAGGTATCCCAGCCGCGTGATCTGGTAGATCAAGCCGGAGAACAGGAAAAAGCCGATCAGGCCCTTCCCGACGAGCAATTCGGTAGCCTTCGCCCATTCGGCTCTCTCGAGAAGCCCGATCAATCCGATCCCCCCTTCGAGGGTGAAGGCGAGGATGGAGATCAAGGTGCCAGCGAGCGCGATGTAGCTGATTGGCACCTCGTTCCGGAAGGCAGTGAGCCGTTCCCGGTCGAGCGTGCGGGAATGGCCCCATGTGGAAAGAAAGTCCCGATTCATGTCGTAAGCCCGTGCGTATGACGCACGCGAAGGGTGTGAGCGCGCGCGCAGCGTTCAAAGGGCTATCCGGAGACTGGCTTGCAGACATTCGGGGAGCAATACCAACGAGGGTGTATGCCTCGGCGAGCGGGGATCAACTGCCAAGGCAGGTGCGATCCTGGGGCACGCAGATGCAGGTTCCCAGTCTACGCGTCACGCGCCGGCAAATCTCGGGCAACCTCGAATTCACGCGGCACGGCACGCAACCGGCGGGCCGGCTGGTGACAGTCGATCCCGCGAGCGCGCGCCCGTGCAGCTCTCGCGACGACGTCCGGCTTCAGGCTCTTCGCGCGCGCCTGGGCGCTCGTCTGGCGCGCGCCCCCTCGCGCGCGAGGAGCCAGGCGAGCGTCGTCCGTGCGGCGTCGCGGAGCGATCGGCCGAGGATGACGGCCGCACCGACGGCGGCGTAGCCGACGACGATCGCCGCGGGGCGCTTTCCGGGCTGGTCCCGCCGGGCGGCCGCCAGGCGCTCCGCCTCGCTCTTGCTCAGCCGGCGCGTCACGATCTCGCGCGCGAAGCTCACCTGCTCCGCCATCCCCTCGATCGCGAGCACGGCGCGCGCGTGGCCCGCCGTCAGCTCCCCGCTCTCGAGCTGCGCCTTGACCGCGTCCGGGAGGCCGAGCAGCCGCAGCGTGTTCGTGATCGCCGGCCGGCTCTTCCCCACCCGCTCGGCCAGCTCGTCCTGCGTGAGCCCGCGCTCGTCGATCAGGTGGCGGTACGCCTCCGCTTCCTCCAGCGGGGTCAGGTTCTCGCGCTGCACGTTCTCGATCAGCGCGAGCTCGAGGCGGTCCTCGGCCCGGGCCTCGCGCACGATCACCGGGACCCGCTCGAGCCCGGCGCGCAGCGCGGCGCGCAGCCGCCGCTCGCCCGCGATCAGCTCGTAGCGCCCCGCGATGTGGCGCGCGACCAGCGGCTGGAGGAGCCCGTGGCGGCGGATCGAGTCGGCGAGGAACCCGAGCGCCTCGTCGTCGAAGTGGCGGCGCGGCTGCTCGGGGTTGGGCACGATCTCGTGGATCGGCACCTCGAGCTCGCTCGGCGTCGCGGCGGGGGTGGGCGCCGTCAGGAGTGCCTCGAGACCCTTGCCCAGTGACTTGCGCATGCTGCTCTCCATTCAGGCTGGATGCCCGGTCGTAGCGCTACCTTGGGGATCGAGGGACGAGGGTCGGGTGGTCCAGGAGCGCCAGCGCCGACGCGAGGTCGATGACCGTGGCGGCTTTCCCCACCCTGCCCTTCCGATTCGCCACCGCGATCACCCGGCGCGCCGTCTAGCACACGAGGCGCCGCCATGGAACCTTCGACCGGGAGAAAAAAAGAAGACGAGGCTACGCGCGTCTTTGCGCAGCCCCCGGCTGGCAGCGTCCAGGACGCCCATCGATCGACTGGGAGGACCGTCTGTCGACTCGCGCGCTCCTAACGCACACCGGCGAGCGCAGGGGTCTCACCTTCTCGCCGGGCCAGCCGAGAGCCACGCGACCGAGCGGAGCAAGATCAATGCCGCCGGAGACGCGCGCCTGCTCGTCCACCAACGTCGCGCGCGCCTGTCCGGTGGGCAGCTCGTTGCCGCCCCGAGCGGCAACCTGCACGCGCCCCCTACGCCCGCAACCCCCAGCGGACGGGCATGCGCTTGATCCCCCCGACGAAGCTCGAGTGCATCCGGTCGACCGGCCCGGCGAGCTCCACCCGGTCGAGCCGCGCCACCAGGCGCTTGAAGATCTCCTGCAGCTCGAGCCGGGCGAGGTTCGCGCCGAGGCAGAAGTGGACGCCGATGCCGAAGCCGTAGTGCTCGTTTGGGGTGCGGTCGACGCGGAAGGTGAACGGGTCGGGGAAGACGTCCTCGTCGCGGTTGGCCGACGGGTAGAAGATGCAGCACGCCTCGCCCTTGCGCACCCTCGTGCCCCGCACCTCCACGTCCTCGACGGCGGTGCGGCAGAACTGGACGACCGGGCTCACCCAGCGGACGACCTCCTCGACCGCCGTCGGCACCAGGGTCGGGTCGCGGCGGAGCTTCTCGAGCTCGCCCAAATTCTCGATCAGTGCGAGCAGGCCCCCGGAGGTGGCGTTGCGCGTCGTCTCGTTGCCGGCGACGATGAGCAGCACGTAGTACGAGAGCAGCTCCCACTCGGGGATGGGCTTGCCGTCCACCTCCGCGTTGACGAGGGCGGTGATGAAATCGTCGCGGGGCTCACGCCGCCGAGCGCTGGAGAGCCGCCGGAAGTACTCGAGGAACTCCTGCTGCGCCCGCTCGGCCGTCTCGGCGAGCGTCGCCCCCTGCTGGTACTCGGGGTCGGCGGCGCCGAGGAGCGTGTTGGAGAGGTGGAACACGTGCTGCCAGTCCTCGCGCGGGATGCCGAGCATCTCGGCGATCACCGCGAGGGGGATGATGGCGGCGACCGTCTCGACGAAGTCCACCTGGGCGCGATCGGCCACGCGCGCGAGCGTCTCGTCGACGATCCCGCCGACCGCCGCCCGCTTGCGCTCGAGCGCCTTCGGCGTGAACTGCTGGCTCAGCAGGTTGCGGTAGCGGCCGTGCTCGGGTGGGTCCATGTTGAGCAGGTGGCGGAACGGCGGGGCGTCGCTGGGCGCCTGCTCCTCGGGGAAGACCCCGAGCCGGGGCGCGATGACGAACCGCCGGTGGTCGCGCAGGATGGCGCCGCAGTCCTCGTAGCGGGTGATCGCCCAGAAGGGCAGCATGCCCGGGGGCTCGAACCAGGCGACGGGCGCATGGCGGCGGAGCCACGCCCAGGAGGCGTGCGGGTAGCCGTAGCGGCCGTAGTAGAGCGGGTCGATGATCTCCCAGCCGACGACGGCACCCATGTCCAGGGCATTGCACGGCGCTCGCTCGCCGCGCAACACCGGGTCACCCCTGTAGTGTGAACCGGCGCACCCTGGTAGGGTCGCCGGCGATGAACGTATCGGCCAAGGCGCCGGTCGCAGCGGTGGTGGGCGTCGGCGCCGGGCTGGGCGCTGCCCTCGCCCGCCGATTCGCGCAGGGGTACCGTGTCGCGCTCGTGGCGAGGAGCGCCGACTTCACCCGGACGCTCGCCGCCGAGATCAGATCCGCGGGCGGCATCGCGCTTCCCGTAGAGAGTGACGCGACCATCCCCGCCCAGGTGTCGGCGGCGTACGAGCATATCCGAGGCGAGCTCGGCGCCCCCGAAGCGCTGCTCTACAACGGCGGCCGGCGCCCCTTCGGCACGCTCCTGGAGACCACTCCCGAGGTCTTCGAGGAGACCTGGCGCGTGCATGCCTTCGGCGCGTTCCTCTGGGCGCGTCAGGTCATGCCCGAGATGCTGGCACGCCACCGGGGAGCGATCCTGATCACCGGCGCGACCGCCGGCGTGAGGCCCTGGCCCAACTCGGCGGCGTTCGGGCCCGCCAAGTTCGCGGTGCGCGGGCTGGCGCAGGTCCTGTCGCGGGACCTTCATCCCCAGGGGATCCACGTGGCGTACGTCAACGTGGACGGCGCCATCGACATGCCGCTGATCAGACAGTTCCTGCCGCAGCTCAAGGACGAGGATCTCTTGAAGCCCTCGGCCATCGCGGACGCCTTCTGGTTCCTGGCCCATCAGGACCCGAGTGCCTGGAGCCACGAGCTCGACGTGCGGCCGTTCAAGGAGAAGTTCTAGGATGGATCGAGCGCTCGCCCCGCTCGTCGACCGCTTCGGCCGGGTCGCCGACGATCTCCGCGTCTCGGTCACCGACCGCTGCAACTTCCGCTGCACCTACTGCATGCCGGCGGAAGGGCTCGCGTGGCTCCCGCGGTCGGATGTCCTCGCCTACGAGGAGATCGCGCGGCTGGTGGGCGTCTTCCTGGACCTCGGGGTGCGCACCGTGCGGCTCACCGGGGGCGAGCCGCTCCTGCGGCGCGGGGTCGAGACCCTGGTCGCCATGCTCGCCGCGCGGGGCGTGCCGGACCTCTCCATGACGACGAACGGGTTTCTCCTCGCGGAGAAGGCCGAGGCGCTCGCCGCCGCCGGCCTCCGGCGGATCAACGTCAGCGTCGACTCGCTCCTCCGGCACCGGTTCGCGGAGATGACCCGGCGCGACGCGCTGGAGCGCGTGCTGGAGGGGTTGCGCGCCGCCGAGCGCGCCGGGCTCGCGCCGATCAAGCTCAACTGCGTCGTGGTGCGCGGCACCAACGAGGACGAGGTCGTCGACTTCGCGCGCTTCGCGCGGGCGACCGGCTACCAGGTCCGCTTCATCGAGTTCATGCCGCTCGACGCCGAGGACGGCTGGCGCCGCGACCGGGTCGTCCCGTCCGAGGAGGTGCTCGAGGCGATCGATCGGGTCCACCCCCTGGTCCCCGTCGACCACGGCCCCGAGCCCGCGCGCGTCTTCCGCTTTTCCGATGGCGCGCCGGGGGGCGTCGGGGTGATCGCGAGCGTCAGCGAGCCATTCTGCGGCGACTGCAACCGGATCCGCATCACCGCGGACGGACAGTTCCGCACCTGCCTGTTCGCGCTCGAGGAGACCGACCTGCGCCGGCTCGTGCGCGCGGGCGCGACGGACGACGAGATCGCGCGGGCGGTGCGCGACGCCGTGGCGGGAAAGTGGGCGGGGCACCGGATCAACGAGGCCGACTTCGTCCGTCCGGCGCGCAGCATGTCGATGATCGGCGGCTGACCGGCCGCCGCACACACGAGAGGTGTGTGCGGCGTGCCGGCGCGGCGGGCGCGCTAGGGGAGCGTCGTCGTGGTGGTCGTCGTGGTCGTCGTGCTCGTCGTGGTCGAGGTGGTGCAGGAATCGCACACGCTGCCCGCACCCACGCTGGTGCCGCCGCTCGCCATGCAGGCCGCCTCGTCCCTGGCGATGCGCCCATGGGCCTCCGTGCAGTCGGCGTTGCTGTCACAGGCCATCTCGGGGTCATTCGAGCAGGTGCCGGCCACGGTGCCGTCGCCGGGGGCCGGATCGCTGCAGGTGCCGGTCTCGGTCGTGCAACAGAGCACGGCCGTCTCCTTCCCGCACGTCGCGCGCGCGGCACAGCGCGCGAGCGTCCGGCGCGTATCCGCGGTCAGGCAACCAGCCTTGCGCAGCGCATTGCGCAGATGGACCACGCAGCTCACGTACTGCCCGTGGTTCCGCCAGGGTGTGACGGAGCCGTCGGGAAGCATCTTGCCCGCGCACGGACAGTGCTCCGACAGGGCCGAGGGGACGTCGGTCGGGCAGGTCATGGGCTCTGGCTTCCCCTTTGCCGTGGCAACGCCCGGCAGGAGCAGCAGCGCAGAGAGAGCGACGATTCGCGTAGAATGGCGCATGGCGACCTCCTTTGGTGGTCGCTCCCGATGCCAGGTCCATGCCATCCCCGCCGGCTCTCGAAATGCCGCCCATCCTTCTCGCGAGCCCGTCACAAAAGGTCGGGGGCGGCAGACTACTGACGTGGGGCGACGAATTCTACTTGCCTCGCGCCAATGCTCCCGCGTATAGCTCACCCCATGTGGAGGCCTGCCGCCGTCCTCCTCACGGTGCTCGCCATCCTGACCGCCGCCGCGGGCGCCGATGCCGCGCGCGTCCGCCTCCCGAGGCCGAAGCGCGGCTTCCAGATGCGGATGGGGAAGTTCACGATACCCGCCGCCAGCGAGCGCGAGGTCTGCGAGTTCCGCACGCTTCCGAACCGCAAGCCGATCGACGTGCAGGAGTTCGAGTTCGAGATGACGCCCGGCAGCCATCACTTCGCGCTCTGGGCGTACCTGGGTCAGGACCGCAATCCGGCCGACTTCCCGGACGCGATCGTCGACGCGCCGGGCTGCATCGGCGTGGGGCCGAGCGACACCTTCGACCGCGCGCTGCTCGGCGGCGCGCCGTCGCCGCACGAGGTGACGCGCTTCCCGCCCGGCATCGCGCTCCGCCTGGCGCCGCACCAGCGGGTGATCTTGAACTCGCACTACATCAACGGCTCCTCCACCGACCCGCTCACTCCACAGGTCGTGTTCAACGTCAGCCGAGCCCGGCCGCGCACCGTCCGCCATCATGCCGAGCAGCTGACGCTCGGCGACTACGACATCTACATCCCGCCGCTCGGCACGGCCTCCCGCACCGCGGAGTGGATCGCGCCGTTCGCCATGAACGTGATCCAGCTCTCGTCGCACGAGCACAAGCGCGGCACGCGGGTCACGATCCACCTCCTCTCCGGCGGGCAGGACGCCGGGCAGATCTTCGAGAACGACGACTGGAACCACCCCTACGAGTACTGGCCCGCGGCGCCCATCCGCGTCGAGCCGGGCGACGGCTTCCGCTTCACGTGCGAGTGGAAGAACGACGACGACCACCCGGTCCGCTTCGGGGTCACGACCAACGACGAGATGTGCTTCATGGTCGGCTACTACTACCGCGACGACGAGTCGGTCCCGCCCCCGCGGGTGCCGAACTGCTTGCTGCAGACGAGCGGGCTTCTCTGCTTTGCAACGACCGTGCCCTGAGCCGTCCCCGGGCCGAGACCGCCTCAGGTGCCCGCGCCTGGCGGCGGCACGAGCACCGTCGCCGACGTCCCGCTCCGGCGCGTGAGGCTGCGGGTCACGCGCTCGGCCACGGCGGCCGCGCCACCTCGGCGCACCAGCGCCACGATCGCGCCCCCGAAGCCGCCGCCGGTCAAGCGTGCGCCGAGCGTCTCCGGCTGCGCGCGGGCGACCTCGACCAGCTGATCGACCTCGGGCGTCGAGACCTCGTAGTCGTCGCGCAGCGAGGCGTGGGAGGCGTCCAGCAGGGCGCCCAGGCGGACGAGGTCGCCCGCCTCCAGCGCGGCGACCGCCGCCAGCACGCGCTCGTTCTCGCCCACCACGTGGCGGACGCGGCGCGCGAGCGGGTCGGGGAGCGCGGCGAGCTGCGGCAGGTCCGCGGCGGCGAGGTCGCGGAGCGCCCGCACGCCGAGGAGCCCGCAGGCGCGCTCGCACTCGGCCCGGCGGGCGTTGTAGCCGCCGGCGCGATTGCGGTGCGCGACCCCGGAGTCGATGACCACCAGCTCCGCCCCCGCGGGCAAGGCGACGCTCCGGTGCTCCAGGCTCCGGGTGTCGATCAGGAGCGCCCTCCCCCCGACGCCGAGGCTCGCCGCCATCTGGTCCATCACCCCGACCCGCGCGCCGACGAACTCGTTCTCTGCCCGCTGGCCGAGGAGCGCCAGCTCGACGTCGTCGAGCGGGAGGCGAAAGGCCGCGCGCAGCGCGCGCAGCACCGCGACCTCGAGCGCGGCGCTCGAGGCGAGGCCCGCCCCGATCGGCACGCTGGACGCGAGGCGGAGGTCGAAGCCGAGGATCAGCGCGCCGTCGGCCCGCAGCGCCCACGTGAGCCCCTGCACGTAGTCGAGCCAGCCGCGGCCGGGCGTCTCCGCGCCGAGCGCGTACTGCTCCACCTCGCCGGTCAGGCTCGCGCTCGCCGCGCGCACCTGCTCGTCGGCGCGCGGCGCGAGCTCGGCCACCGTGCGCTGCGGGATCGGCATCGGGAGCACGAAGCCCTGGTTGTAGTCCGTGTGCTCGCCGATCAGGTTGACCCGCCCCGGCGCGTCGGCCGTGACGGGCGGGGACCGGCCGAAGAGCGCCGCGAAGCTCACGCCACGTCGGCCGGGTTCCAGTACTCGCGCCAGCGCCGGATGCGGCCGCCCTGCACCTCGGCGACGCTCATCCCCCACCACTCGACGCGCCGCCCGCCGTCGCGCCGCTCGAGCGCGATGCGCCACTCGGCGAGCACCACGTCACCCACGACCGCGATGTGCGTGAAGTCGAAGGCGAGCGGGCGCGAGAGGACGAAGGCCTGGCGCACCAAGCGGGCGAAGGCGGCACGGCCGCGGAGCGGCTCGACGTGCAGCGGCGACTGGTAGGTCATGTCCTCGGCCCAGAGCGCAAGGTAGGCGTCCAGGTCTCCGCGCAGCCACGCGTCGCGGCGCTCCTCGAAGAGCAGGGTCACCTCCTCGCGGGTCGTCATACGGCTCCGCTAGCACGGCGAGCGCGCGGCTCGCCAGGGCGGGGGTCGCTGTGCTTTGAGTTCCCCGAGCGCGATGCCCCGGGCCACCACCGACCACCACCCCGCGACCCGCCGCGGCCCGCGCCGCCCGCCGCGCACCCCGGCGCGCTGGCCCGCCGGCCGGATGATCCCGCACGACCGGGACGAGGTGCTCGTCGCGCTCGGCGACCGCCGCGTGAAGCTCACCAATCTCCGCAAGCTCTTCTGGCCCGCCCTCGGCATCACCAAGGGCGACCTCATCCGCTACTACGTCGACCTCGCCCCCGTCCTCCTCCCCCACCTCCGCGACCGCGCCATGGTGATGCGGCGCTACCCGGACGGCGCCGGCGGCAAGTCGTTCTTCATGAAGCGCGCCCCGACGCCCCGGCCCGAGTGGCTCGCCACCTGCGCGATCGAGCACGCCTCGGGCAACGTGATCGACTTCCCGATGATCCAGGACCTGGCCGCGCTCCTCTGGGTCGTGAACCTGGGCTGCATCGACTTAAACCAGTGGTACGCGCGCTGCGATGACGTCGATCGACCCGACTACCTGCACTTCGACCTCGACCCCACCGAGGGAGCCACCTTCGCCCAGGTCCTGGAGACGGCGCGCATCCTCCACACGACGCTCGACCACCTCGGCATGCCGAGCTACCCGAAGACGACCGGCTCGCGCGGCGTGCACGTCTACGTCCCGATCGTGCGCGGCCCGACGCAGAAGGAGGTGTGGACGGTCGCCCGGACGATCTCGGTCGAGCTGGCGCGGCATCACCCGCAGCTCATCACCGCGGAGTACAGCATGGCGCGCCGCCCGCGCGGCCGGGTGCTGGTCGACTACAACCAGAACGCGTGGGGCCGGACGCTCGCCTCGGTCTACTCGGTGCGCCCGACGCCGCGCGCCGCCGTCTCGACACCGGTCACCTGGGCGGAGGTCGAGCGCGGCCTCGCGATCGACGACTTCCGCCTCGACAACGTGCCGGCGCGCGTCAAGCGGCGCGGGGACCTGTGGGCGCCGCTACTCGCGGCCAAGGGGCGGGTCGATCTGCGGCGGTTCGGTTGAGCGCGCGCCCCCACTGTCGCTGGACATGTTCCGGTCCGAGGGATTGAATGAGGTCTCGATCGAGACTACGCGGGCGCGGTGAAGACCCACCTCGAGAAAGCCGATGCCTCGCACCCAACCCGCCATCGGTTTCGCCTGCGGCGGCCGGCATCGGCGGCTGACTTCGAGCTGCGCGTGCGCGACTGGCGCGTGTTCTACCGCGTGGAAGGGCGCGAGGTCCGCGTCGTCCTGATCGGCCGGAAGCGAGGGAACGTGCTGCGCGTCGACGGGCAGAGGTTCACGCTGTGAGGATCGAGGGGATTCGCGCCGTGAAAGCGCACCTGAACCGCATCGTCGGCCGGCTGCCGGCGGAAGGGTCGGTCGTGATCACGCGCAACGGCCGCCCGTGTGCGGTGCTCATGCCGGTGAGCGAAGACACCGATCTGGAAGCGGTCGCGCTCGCCACCAGCAAGCGGTTCTGGGCGATGTACGATCGCGCCGGCGCACGTGGTGACCGCGAGGGGTGGACGCCGCTCGACGCCGTCGGGAAGAGACGGCGAGTTTCCCAGCGCTCCCGCGACCGACGCTGAGCGTGTCGCAGGTGAGACAACTGCGCGCGTGTCTGGGAACAACCCTCGGCGCGGCCAACCGCCGCCGCAGCCTGCCGCCCGCCGCCGATGGCAAGAGGCTCGGGTGGGCACTCAAACGCCTCGGCGCCGCCATCGTCTTCGGCGTCATCGCAGCACCTCAACCGGTGTCTGCGATGTGCTTCCCCTACCCGCTCCCCGGGTATCTCCAGGAGCGTCATGCACGCCTGTGGACGAGGATGCAGCGCTGCAGAAGCTAAAGGCGCAGGGAGAGTTCCCGTACCCGGGCACACGCGAGACGTACGTGGGCAAGCTTCTCACCGCCCCCGCCACACCGGCGGCCGCTTCTCCTTGAACGCCTTGATGCCCTCCTTCGCGTCCTCGCTCATGAAGACGCTCGCCGAGTAGCTCATCTCGTTGGCGAGCGCCTCCTTGAGCGGCAGGAAGGTGCTCTCCTTGGCCGAGCGCTTGCACGCGCGCACGGCGAGCGGGCCGTTCAGGCAGATCGTCTCCGCGAGCTTCCGCGCTTCGGCCAGCACCCGGTCGCGCGGCACGACGCGGTTCACGAGCCCCATCTCGTGGGCGCGCGCGGCGCTGATGCGTTCGGCGAGCAGTACCACCTCCATGGCGTGGCACCAGGTGAGCTGGCGGACGCTCTGCACGGTCGAGCCGCCGCCGGGGAAGAGGCCGCGGCGCGGCTCGGCGAGCTGGAACCACGCCGTGTCGGCGCACACGCGGAGATCGGTGTTCCACATCATCTCGAGGCCGCCCGCCGCGCAGATGCCGTTGATCGCCGCGATCACCGGCTTGTAGAGCGTGAACTCGCTGCCGTCGGGCAGCGTGGCCCCGTCGCGCAGGACGGCGACCAGCGAGTGCGCCATGGTGTACCGCGAGCCCTCCTGCGGGCGCTTCGACTCGCCCGCGCTCAGCTTGTCGGCACGCTCGGTGACGATCGGGATGAAGCTCTTCAAGTCCGCGCCCACGCAGTAGACGTCGCCGACGCCGGTCAGGATGGCGACGTAGGCCTCGTCGTCGTCGCGGAAGCGGACCCAGGCGTCGGCGAGCTGGCCGAAGTGCTCGAGGTCGAGCGAGTTCCGCTGCTCGGGGCGGTCGATGGTGATGGTGACGATGTGCCCGTCCTTCTCGTAGTGGATCGCCATGGCGCCGCGTTTACACCGGAGGGCGCGGGCGGCGCCAGAGTCGCGCCTCCGCACCTCGGATGCTAGGTTGCCGTCCGTGGCGAGGATTCGCGTCATCTTCGAGAACGGCGACCCCGAGCGGGTGATCGAGTTCGACCCGGCGCGGGCGCCCTTCCAGCACGACGGGAAGCCGGGGTCGATCCTCGACGTGCTGCTCGGGCACGGCATCCACCTCGAGCACGCCTGCGGCGGGAACTGCGCCTGCACGACCTGCCACGTGATCGTGAAGGGCGGCGGCAACACGCTCTCCGCCTCCGACGACAGCGAGGAGGACCTGCTCGACAAGGCGCCGGGACTCACCCCCCCCGCGCGCCTCGGCTGCCAGGCGATGGTCGAGGATCCCGACGCCGAGATCGTGGTCGTCATCCCGCGCTACACCATCAACCAGATCGTGTCCGAGCATGGCGGTTGAGTACGAGGCGCGGGTCGCGCGCATCGTCGAGCACGCGCCCGACACGCGCTCGCTCTTCCTGCGCGGGCCGCGCCTCGCGTTCCGGCCGGGGCAGTTCATCTCGTGCCTCCTGCCGGTGGGCGGCGAGACGCTCATCCGGCCGTACTCGATCGCCTCCAGCCCCGAGGAGGACGACCTGGAGATCTGTCTGAACCTCGTGCCCGGCGGCCTCGCCTCACCCCATCTCCTGCGGCTGCCAGTGGGCGCGGCGGTCCGCTTCACCGGGCCGTGGGGGACGTTCGTCCTCGACCGAGCGCCGGAGGCGGAGGCGGTCTTCATCGCCGACGGGACCGGGGTCGCGCCCATCCGCCCGATGCTGCGCCGCGCGCTCGCAACCGCGACACGGCATCCGCTGCGTCTGCTCTACGGGGCCGCGGACCCGGAGCGGCTGCTCTACCGCGCCGAGCTGGAGGCCCTGGCACGGCAGCACACGGGCTTCCGCTTCGAGCACGTGCCGAGCGCGCGGCTCCGCGACGAGGTCGCGCGCCGCTGGGTCGACGGCGACGCCGATCGCTGCCGGCGCTTCTTCATCTGCGGCGTCGGCGAGATCGTGCCGGCGCTCCGCGACCTGCTCCGCCGCGCGGGCTACGAGCGGCGCGCGGTGCAGTACGAGAAGTGGTAGGGTCGGGGAACAGATCGTCCACCGGCATCGACCAGCCCGGCACGGCGGGCTCAGCCTCGGCAACGTCACCCCGCCGGTAGACCGTCGGGCGCTCCCGCGCGCGATACACACGCACCACGTCCGCGCCGAGGAGGTCGACGTCCCACACGACGAGCGTGCCGGCCGCGAAGTAGTCGTCCCGCTTGCGGGCGAGCCTGCGCTCGGCTGCCGGCCCGTAGTCGCTCTCGCTCCGCACCTCCACCGCGAAGCGCGGTGCGCCCTCGAGAAATCCCATACGGAGCTCACCCACGTAGAACGCGGCGTCGGGCGAGAACGAACGGCGATGCGGCAGGGTCACCGTGAAGGCCACGTTGTCGGGGATCGCGTGCCCCACCCCGGTCCGGCGCGAATACGCGTGCAGACTGGCGACGATCTCGCGCCCCGCATAGCCCGGCAGCCCCCCCGTCGGCGACATGCGCACGATCCGGCCGTTCACGAGCTCGGCCTTGCCGGGCACGCGAGCCAGATCCTCGAGCGTCGCCTCTCGCGTACGCATGCGGGCGCGGTCTCTTCTGCTGCTACACCCCACACCATCGGCCGGCAAGGCTGCGCGGGCGGAGCGAGCGAGTCGATCGCTGCGAGCGCACCACGCACGGGCGACAGCGTCCATCGGTTCGCCCGGACACGGGCTCACCGCATACCGGCTTGATCCCGCGCCGCGCCCCATGCCATGGAAGCGCGCATGTCTGCCGTGATACCGCGCCTCGGCGCGAGCCTTCCGCTCCCGCCCGACCTCGAGATGTGCCGGCGCGTCGCCGAGCATGCCGAGATCCTCGGCTACGAGAGCCTGTGGATCGCGGACACTGGCGCGGGACCCGACGCCTTCGTGGTCGCCGCGCTGGCGGCCGGTGTCACGCGCCGCGTCCGCCTCGGCACGGCGGTCGTCCCCATCTACACCCGCGCGCTCTCCGTGCACGCCGCTGCCGCCGGCTCGGTCGCGCAGCTCGCCCCGGGCCGCTTCGTCCTCGGCCTCGGTATCTCGAGCGAGACCATCGTCGATGCCTGGGGCGGCGTGCCCTTCCGCAGGCCGTTCGCGCGCATGCGCGAGACCGTCGCCGTGCTCCGCCAGATGCTGGCCGGCGAGCGCGTCAGCTTCGACGGCAAGACGGTGCGCACCAGGAACTTCCGCCTGGTCTCGCCGCCGCCCCGGCCGGTGCCGATCTACGTCGCGGCGCTCATGCCGCCCATGCTCGAGCTGGCGGGCGAGATCGCCGACGGCGTCATCCTGAACTTCATGCCGGCCGAGGCCGTGCCGCGCATGCTGGCCCACGTGCGCACGGGCGCCGCGCGCGCCGGCCGCGACGCCGCCGAGCTCGAGGTGGTCGCCCGCTTCCAGACGGTGGTGACCGACGACGTGCCCGCGGCGCGGGCGGCGATCCGCCAGATGATGGGGCCCTACTTCGCGACCTCGGTCTACAACCGCTTCGTGGCCTGGTGCGGCTTCGCCGAGGAGGCGCGCGCGATCGACGCCGCCTGGCGCGCCCGGGATCGGGCGCGCAACGTGGCCGCGGTCACCGACGACATGGTGGATCGCCTCGCCATCATCGGCACGCCCGAGCATTGCCGCGAGCGGCTCGCCGCCTTCGTCGAGGCGGGCGTCACCACGCCCATGATCCAGCCCTTCCTCTTCGACGAGGCGGCGATCTGGCGGACGTTCGAGGCCCTCGCGCCCGTAGGCAGCGCGTAGGCTAGGGCTAGCGGCGGAAGTTCCGCCGGTAGACGACGTAGCTGGCGCACACCTCGGCGCCGAGCTTCGCGGCCGTCCGGCGCGACGGCCAGTTGTCGTCGAGGACGATCGTGTAGCTCAGATAGGTGGCGCCGCGCCGCACCAGCTCCAGGTACGCGTGGCCCGCCATCGCCATGTTGACGCCGCGGCCGCGCGCCGCCTCGCGTACGCCGATGCCGAGGAAGTTGAGCTTCTCCGCCGCCGCGAGGGCATGGCCGGGCGCGAGCGCCGCGATGCCGCTGATCTCGGGCATCACCCAGAGCACGCCGACGGGCCGCGTGCCCTCGTACGCGATGAGCGACAGGTCGAGCATGCCCACCGGGCCCTGTAGTTCGGCGAGGAGGGCGATCTCGCCCTCCGAGAAGGGCGTGAAGCCCCAGTGCGTCTTGAAGGTGTCGCTCCACAGCTCGGTGAACTCCGCCACGCGCCGGCTCGCGGGCACGTCCCGCAGCGGCACGAGCGTGTAGCCGGCGCGGCGTGCGGCCTCGAGCGCGCTCTCCCAGCGCGCCACCAGCTGGGGGCGGACACGGATCTTGTAGTCGACCAGCCCCTTCTCGGTCTCGAAGCCCGCGTCCTTCAAGAGCGCGTGATAGTACGCCGGGTTGTGGCGCACGAAGGGCGGCGGGAGCACGTCGTAGGCATCGATCACGAACGGGAACTCGAGCACGCCGAAGCCGGCGCGCGCCGCCTCGGTCCCCTGGTGCTCGAGCCACTCGCAGGCCGCGTCGAGGAGGAGCCGCGTCGCCTCGCGCGTCCCGGGCAGCGCCTCGAACATCACGAGGTGACCGAGGCGCTCGCGCCAGTGGCGGTTGTAGCGGCTGTCGACCACGGCCGCCGTGCGCGCCACGATCTCGTCCCCCTCGCGCGCCACGAACGGCCGCACCCGGCGGCCCTCCACGAACGGGCTCCCGCCCGCGAGGATGGGGAGCTCGAGCGGCACGAATGCGCTCCAGCGCGCCGGGCGGGAGGCGTACACGCGATCGTGGAAGAGGACGAACTCGGTGAGCGCGTCGGTGCCCTCGGGCGTCTCGATGCGGATGGCCACGGCGTCCTCCTCGCTCGTCCCTTGGCAGCCTCGGCCGGCTTTGTCGAGAGCGCGGGCCGGGCGGGCGCGCACCCTTGCGCGGCGCGCGCCGAGTCTGCTCTAGTCCCCCGCCATGGTTCTCCTCTACGAGCATCCGCTCTCGCCCTACGCGCAGAAGGTCAAGATCGCGCTCGCCGAGAAGGGCGTCGCCGTCGAGTGCCGGCTGCCCGACTTCATGAGCGGGCGGGACGACGCCTTCGCGGCCGCCAACCCGCGCCTCGAGGTGCCCGCGCTGGTGGACGGCGACACCCGGGTCTTCGACTCGACCATCATCCTCGAGTACCTCGAGGATCGCTGGCCGACGCCGCCGCTCCTCCCCGCCGCCCCCGCCGAGCGCGCGCGCGTGCGCATGCTCGAGGAGTTGTGCGACACCTACGTCGAGCCGATCAGCTGGGCCGCGATGGAGATCCGCGTCTTCAAGCGCGCCGGCGGGGCGCTTGCCGAGCGACTCCTCGCCCGCGGCGCCGAGCAGGCGGCGGGCGCGCATCGCTACCTCGAGCGGCAGCTCGCCGATCGGGCCTGGTTCAACGGCGGGGCCTTCGGGTGGGGCGACCTGTCGGTGGTCCCCTATGTCCAGGGCCTCGCCAACACCGGCAACCCGCCCGGGCCGGGCACCCGCCTCGCCGCCTGGCTCGAGCGGGTGTGCGCCCGGCCGAGCGTCACCGCCGCCTTCGCGGCCGCGGCCGAGAGCATGCGGGGCTTCGAGATGCTCCCGCAGCTCGTCGAGTCCGGGCTCTTCAAGCGCGAGTACCGCGACCACCGGCTCGAGTGGATGATCCGCAGCGGGGGGGTCGACGTCGTGCTCGACGGCATGCGCAAGGGCAACATCCGCTTCAGCGCCGAGCTCGGCTGAGGGGGCAGTTGTCGCGCCGTGCCTGTTTCCAGGGGTAGCGCGGCGCGCCGCAAGCTGCTACGGTCGTGTGAAATCGTTTTCCCAAGGAGGCGGCCATTTCGTCCACGGTCTTCATCGGCAATCTGTCCTTCGAGACAACTGAAGAGGAGCTGCGTGCTGTGCTCCTCGACGTCGACCCTGCCGTGCGCGTGCGCCTCGGCACGGACCGGGTCACCGGCAAGCCGCGCGGCTTCGCGTTCGCTCAGTTCACGGACGCGGCCCGCGCGGCCGACGCCATCCGGCGCTTCGACGCCTTCGAGCTGCGCGGCCGGCGCCTGCGTGTGAACGACGCCGACGACAAGCCGCCGCCGCGGGCGCCACGACCGATGAGCGTGGTGAGCGCGCCGCCGCCCGAGACTTTCGATCTCGAGGGGTTCGGCGGCGGCGACGGCCGCCCGTTCCGCCGCGCCGGCGGCTCTCGGCGCGGGCTCCGCGCCCGCAAGCGAAGCCTCCGCTAGAGCGGCCAACTTGCCTGGGGTGGGCATCGGTGCTACACGGCCCTCCTCCCTTGTTTGTGCGTGGTTCGCCCGTCGCGCGCGTGTGGCGACCGGCTTCTCGCCCAGGCAACCGAGAAGAATGTGAGCGGCCTCCCAGAGGCCAGGAGTGAGACATGGGCAAGAAGCTGTTCGTGGGCAATCTTTCCTTCGACACGACGAGTGCGGATCTCGAGGCGCTCTTCTCGCAGGCCGGGACCTGCGAGTCGGCCGCCGTGATCACCGATCGCGCCACCGGACGGTCGCGCGGCTTCGGCTTCGTCGAGATGAGCTCGGCGAGCGAGGCCGAGCGGGCGATCACCGAGCTGAACGGCCACGAGCTGCAGGGCCGCAAGTTGAACGTCAGCGAGGCGCGCGAGCGCGCGGGCGGCGGCGGGGGTGGCGGAGGCGGCGGGCGCCCGCGCGGTGGCTTCGGCGGCAGCGGTGGCCGCCGTGGGCACTGAGCGGCGCCTCGTGCGGCTCCGCGAGATCGGCGATACGCAGCAGCGGCTGCTGCGCGGGCTGGCGCAGCGCATCTCCACCCGGCTCGATGCCGAGTTCACCGAGCCCGCGGGCGCGGACAGCCCGAACATCGGCATCGCGCTCAGCGAGCGCGGCCGGAGCGGGACGCTGGAGGTGCCGGCAGCCCTCCTCCTGCGCGCCGATGCCGAGGCTGACGCGCGCGAAGCGCTGCGCCAGCGCATCAAGGCGACGCGGGATCGGATGCTGTTCCGGGCGCCGCCTCCGCCGCTGCCGAAGAACATCGCCGCGGCGGGCGACCCCGCGTTCTTCCGGAGCCGCGGCCCCGGCCCCGGGCGCGGCCGGCGTTAGGAGTCCTAGGCCGTGAGCGGCCCGCCTCCGCGTCGCTTCTGGGGCTGGGGTCGGGAAGGCGCGGGCCCGAGCCCGGAGCAGCAGCGCGCGATCGCGCACGTGCTGGCGGCGCGCTTCGGCCTGGGCGAGGTGACGATCACGCCGCCGCCGCGCCTGGAGGAGCTCCGCCTGCCGGCGCCGCGGCTCACCCCGCCCGCCACCCTGGCCACGCCGTGCTCGACCGCGCCCCTCGACCGCGCCGGGCACACCTACGGCAAGTCCTTCCGCGACGTGGTGCGCGCGCTGCGCCGCGACTTCGCGCACCCGCCCGACCTGGTCGCCTTCCCGCAAACGGAAGAGGAGGTCACGGCCGTGCTCGACTGGTGCGCGGGAGCGAACGCGGCGGTCATCCCGTACGGAGGCGGCTCGAGCGTCGTGGGCGGCGTAGAGCCGGCCGTCGGCGCGCGCTACGCCGGCGCCGTCTCCCTGGATCTCTCCGGCCTCGACCGCGTGCTCGAGGTCGATCGCACCTCGCGCGCGGCGCGCATCCAGGCCGGCGTGCTCGGCCCCGCGCTCGAGGAGCAGCTCCGGCCGCACGGGCTCACGCTCCGCCACTTCCCGCAGTCGTTCGAGTTCTCGTCGCTCGGCGGCTGGGTCGCGACCCGCTCCGGCGGCCACTACGCGACGCTCTACACCCACATCGACGAGTTCGTGGAGTCGCTGCGCGTCGTCACGCCCGCGGGCGTGGTCGAGACGCGCCGGCTCCCCGGCTCGGGCGCCGGGCCGAGCCCGGACCGCCTCTTCATCGGCTCCGAGGGCATCCTCGGGGTCATCACCGAGGCCT
>Ga0209057_1001557_pt1 | contig 18280 bp, 14 predicted proteins | sample GraSoiAngelo_146_FD_185903 | JGI IMG/M metagenome (GOLD analysis project Ga0209057, IMG submission 185903) | Grasslands soil microbial communities from the Angelo Coastal Reserve, California, USA - 14_1009_05_30cm (SPAdes) (version 2) | ecosystem: Environmental > Terrestrial > Soil > Grasslands ... | reverse complement strand
CTCGATTTCGGCCCAGTCGTTTCGCCTCGTACATCGCCTTGTCTGCGGCGACCACCAGGTCGTCGCCGCTGGCGGCATCCTCCGGGAGACTCGCGACGCCGAGACTGACCGTCACGATACCGTGCGCGAACTCGTGCTGCTCAATGACCTCACGGATCCGCTCCGCGTACGCGACCGCGCCCGCCTTGGCGGTGTTGACGAGGAGCACGGCGAACTCGTCACCTCCGTACCGGGTGACGACAGTGAAGTTCCGCGAGTGCTTCTGGAGCAGCCGCGCGACCTCGCGCAGGGCTTCGTCGCCCGCGCGGTGCCCGAACCGGTCGTTCACGTCCTTGAAGCGGTCGAGGTCCAGCAGGACGAGCGACACCGGTTCCGCGAACCGCAGGTGCCGCCGGGACTCTTCCTCGATGCGCACGACGAAGTACCGCCGGTTGTAGACGTCCGTCAGCGCATCTTTGAACGAGAGGTCCTCCAGCCGGGCGTTGCGGATCGCGACGGCGGCCTGCGAGGCGAGCGCACGCACGAGCGCCTCGTACTCGATGTCGAACGGCACGACGCACCCGGTCTTGTCGAGCGCGTTGATGAGCTCGAGGACCCCGAAGATGTGCCCGGCGGGGTCCTGCAGCGGCACCACGAGGGCCGACCGGGTCTTGTAGTCACACCGCGCGTCGAAGAGCGGATTGAAGTTGTAGGGGCGGTCTGGCGAGATCGTGTACGTGTCGGGGATGTTGACGACCTCGCCCATCATCGCGACGTGGCCGGCGAGGCTCAGGTCGGAAACCTTGAGCGGCTCGGCCTGGAGCAGGCGCTGCATCTCGGCCTCTCCCAGCCGGCGGGAAAGGCGGTCGTTCTGGACGACCGCGAAGTGCAGCTCGTCATTCTCGCGCAGGAAGAGCGTACCCGCCTCGGCGCGCGTGAAGCGCCGCGCCTCGGCCATGATCCTGTTGAGCAGGGTGGAGAGGTCCCGCTCGCTCGTGAGTGCGATGCCGATCTGCACGAGGTCCCGGAACGCCTCAGTGAGGTTGATCGCAAGCGACATCGTCTCAGTGGATCCCAAAAGGGCGCGATCCAGATGCTACGGTCCGGGTGTCGGTCGTCATACCTCTTTCCTTTTCCAAATCAGTACGCTCGAGCCCGCGGTCGGGATCCGCCCCAACTCGTATGCCTAGATCTTGACCGGCTAGCAACATTGGTCAAATTCTAGCCGATCCCATCGGCGCGACGCTCCATGGCACGCGATCGCGTTCGCGAGTGTCAGTGTGACCGACTCCTGACAGTTTCCGGAGCCTCCGCCCATTGTAACGTATTGATTCGGCGGGCCGAAGGGAGCTACCGCCGCTGGCACACCGGTTGCTCGATTCCTCTCCAGATGAAACTGACATTCAGGCGCCGCGAAGTCAAGGACCTGTCTCAGCTCGAGATGCTCGTCACCGAACACGCCGAGGCAATCGAACCCGGATTCCGCGTCCTCGCCGGCACAGTCAATTTCGGTCGCTCGACGGTCGAGCTCGTCGGCCTGGATGGGCGCGGGACGCCCGCGCTCGTCGCGCTCGGCCTCACGGGCGACGACGCGATGCTCTTCAGGATCGTCGAGGCCTACGCGTGGTCGCTCGAGTACCCCGAGTCCGTCCGGCGTCTCATGCCGGCTGAGGGTGGCGCTGACGGCTGGCCGCCGCGCGTCGTGTTCATCGCGGAGCGCCTGCCCGAGTCCTTCCTGAGAAAGATCAGGCTCCTCACGTTCCCCGCCGTGAACTGCTTCGAGTACCGGTGCGTCGACGTCAACGGCGCAACCGGGTTCTATCTCGACGCCGTCGACTGGGCGCGGAGCGAGCCCTCTGCCGCCGCCTCGCCGGTGATTCGCGCTGAGGAGGCCGGGCTCGCCGATGACGTCCGGCGCGAGGCCACGACGGCGCCACAGCGCGCCGCTACTGAGGACGCTGCGCCCGCGGTCACCCGGGACACGCAGCCGTCGCACTGGTTCGGGCTCCTCAAGCGGCCGAGCGAGACGCCGACGGCCGAGCCCTCACCTGGGCGGGCCGAGTCTCCGGCGCCCGTCGCGGCGTCGGGCGCGCCGAGCGCCGGCGCCCCGGCCATGGCGGCGCCCTGGAAGGTCGCGTCGCAGCCGGCGACCCCGACCGACGACGCCGGTCTCGTCCGCCAGCTCGCCGACAATCCCGAGTGGCAGAAGTTCCTCGAGAAGCTTGCCGCCGAGGATGTCCCCGCTGCCACCCCGACCGAGAAGACCGCCCGCCCTGCGCCCGAGAAGCAGCCGACGGCCTCGCACTCGGGGCCCTCCCGCAATGGGGGGGCGGGGCGACGCGGAGAGGTGAAAGAGCGCTTGGCGGGGGAGCCGAAAGAGCGCTTGGCGGGGGAGCCGAAAGGGCGCGAGGACCGCAGACAGCCCCCGCTTCGCGACGTCGTCACGCTCCCACCGAATGGCGAGCTCGCACCGCAATGGCGGAAGTTCTTCGAGAAGCCCGTGAACCACGACGGGAAGATCGCCGTGCTGCGCGAGTACCTGCATCGCGAGTTCCCGATGTGCACGATCTACGACTTCCACGAGCTCCAGGGGAACGCGCAGGTCCTCCAGCTCCAGGACAACCAGGGCAAGGTCGCCTACCTCGTGACGATCATGCTCGAGTTCTTCGACGCCCACGGCGACTCGGGGCTCCGGACGGTCCTCGAGAAGATGGGGCTCTCCCAAGCGATGCGGCAGGCGGGCCAGGCTGGTGTGCTGGTGACGCCGAGCAAGCTCGAGTTCCAGAAGCGCTAGCCAGCGTACCTCCAGGCGAGCGCCCGCTCGGGCGCAATCCTGATGACGGTCGCCCCCTCTCGATCGAGACCCATCGCGCGGTACTGCGCGTACTTGCTCACCAAGAGGTCCACGGCCGTCGCGCGCACCGGCCCTTCCGTCAGGAGGTCGGCGCGGCCCTCGACGATCACCCAGCAGAGCCGCGCCCAGTCCTCGTCGTAGCGGTCCACCACGAGCGAGACCTGCGGGTTCTGCTCGATGTTGCGCACCCGCCGGAGGGCGCGGGCGGCGACGCGCTTGGGCTTCGCGTCGATCGCCGAGAAGCAGGCGTGCCCGTCGAAGGCGTAGCAAACCGGGACCACGAGCGGCCGCCCGGCGCGGTCCGCCGTCCCGAGCCGCGCGACACGGCTCTCACGGAGGAACTCGGCGGCCCACGCCGGGAGGTCCAGGCTCACCGGATGAGCTTGGCGTACTGATCCAGGAGCGGTAGGACCCGGTCGCGAGGCTCCGGCGGCAATCTCAGAATCGCGCGCGTCACTCCCGCCTCCCTGAGGCGGTCGAGCGCGGCGTGCTCGGGCTTGGCGCCGAACACGGAGACGGAGATCGTCTTCATGTCGCGCCCCGCGCGGGCTGCGCGCGCTTTCAGGTCCGCGAGCCCCGTGAAGATCGCGTCGCCCGCACGCCCACGGGGGAACCAGCCGTCGCAGAAGTCCACGACCCGTTGCAGCGTGTGACCGCTCTCGCCGCCGAGGAGGACTGGCGGGTGGGGCTTCTGTACCGGCTTCGGCCACATCCAGATCGGATCGAAGCTCACGTACTTCCCATGGAACTCGGCGGCGTCCTTCGTCCAGATCTGCTTCATCGCGAGCACTTGCTCCCCGAGCCGCTTGAAGCGCGTCGTGGGGTCGGTGCCGTGGTTCTCCATCTCCTCGATGTTCCAGCCGCCGCCGATCCCGAACAGGAACCGCCCGTTCGACACGAAGTCCACGCTCGCCACCTCCTTAGCGGTCGTGATCGTGTCCCGCTCGATGATCAGGCAGATCCCTGTGCCGAGCTTCAGCCGGGTCGTCACGGCCGCGGCATGGGCCAGCGCGACGAAGGGGTCGAGCGTGTGGGAGTATTCGCGCGGCAGCTCACCGCCGCCGGGGAACGGCGTGCGACGGCTCGCGGGAATATGGGTGTGCTCGGGGACGAAGAGTGACTCGAAGCCACTCGCCTCCGCCGCCCGGGCCAGCTCCTCGATCCGGATCGCGTAGTCGGTGTTGAACATGCAGACGCCGATGTGCATCGCGCCCTCCTCCGGGTTCGGACTCAGGGGTTCACAGCTGAGTGGACGACGGTGTGAGCGAGAAGTGGGTGTGCACGGCGAGCCATCGGCCCTCGCGCCTCGCGAGGACGACCGTGAGCCGCCCCGGCCGCGGGAACGTCGTGCCGTCGGGACGCACGCCGCGCGAGTCCCACGGGGCCGCGACCCAGGCCTGGTCGCCCTGGACCGCGCCGCGCGCCTCGTCGATCCGGATCGTGAAGTCGCGAATGTTCGGCCAGACGCGGCGCCACTGGCGCTCCATGATCCGGTCCACGCCCTCGACGAAGTCGGCGACCGTGCCGAAGGCGATCGTGTCGGGAGCGCATAGCCGGCGTCCGCCGTCGAAGTCGCGCGCCCTGACGCACGCCTGAAGGGCGCCTAGCCACTCGCGCACCTGCGCGAAGCCGTCGCGGTCCGTCTCGAGCCGGCGGGCGATCTCGAGGAGATTGCCGTCGGGGTCGCGCAGATAGATCGACTCGATCGGGCCGAGCGCGCCCGTCCGCTTGACGGGCCCCTCGAGCAACGGGACACCGTTCTCGGCGAGACGCCCGACCCACGTCTGGAGAGGCTCGTCCGTCAGGAAGCAGAGGTCGCCAGATCCGGGGGTTGGCCGCTCCGCCTTCGGCTCGAACTCCTGCCCGGTCCCGTGCAGGTTGATCTTCTGCGATCCGAACCGGAGCGCGAGCCGTCCCTGCCCGAAGGTCACCATCTCCATACCGAGGACCCGGCGGTAGAAATCGCACGTCGCCGCGGGATCGCCGACGGTCAGCACCAGGTGGTCCAGGCGATCGAGCATCATCGGGCCGTGTCGAAGTTCAGCGCGTGCGTGGCGCCCATCGCCTCAGTCCATCGCGAGCGCCGGGTCCTGGGCGATCTCGTTCCACGCGACCATGCCCGTGCCAGAGCGCCAGGCGATCGCGGGCATGTAGGCGAGCACGTCCGCAGGGCCGCGGGTCATGGCGAGAACGAGGAACCAGGAGAGGAGCTCGGCGGTTCCGCCGGAGCCCGCCGCCTCCATGCGCTCGAGCGTGCACTCGGCGAGGAGCGTCTCGTGGTCGCCCTTCGCGAGCAAGTCGAGGAACCACCGGTCGAATTCCTCGTCGATCCAGAAGTAGCGCGGTCCACCCGGCTCGTGGGAGAGCCCGCCCGTGGCGATCACGGCGATGCGATCGTCACCGGGATAGGCCCGGAGGACGTCGCGCAGGACGGTGCCCACGTGGTAGGCGCGCTCCGGCGCCGGCAGCGGCGGCACGGTGCAGTTCATCCCGACCGGGACGAGCCTGAACCTCGCGTCGGGGTTCAGGTAGTGGGTGGGCACCGAGATCCCGTCGTCGAACTGCATCCGGCGCAGCCAGGCGAACTGGAGGTGCCGGCGCGCCCCCTCGTTGACGATCCACCGCGCCAGCGCGGGGTGGCCGGGGACGCGGTACTTCTCCATGCCCAGCCACTCGTCGAACCAATCGGCCGGGCCGGTGTGCTCGTCGCCGATGCCGACGGCGTACTCAGGAATGTTGTTGATCGGCCAGTTGAGCAGGTGGTCGTTGGTGAACATCACGAGCACGTCGGGGCGCGCGGCCTCGAGGCGCCGTCGCATCTCTGCCGTGGCCCCGAGGGCGAGCTGCTGGTGCGCCTCGGGCGCGCGCGTGAACCAGCCGGTGAGACCAGGAGAGTGAGTCATGGCCATCGCCGCGACGATCCTTGCCATCGCCTACGTGCCCTCCAGTCGCGCCTCCAGCGCCATCGCCCTCGCCGTCTCCTCCGGGAAGGCGCGCTTGTAGCACTCCAGCGCCGCGCTCGCGTTGGTGTTCTGGGCGGCGCCGAAGAACAGGCGCAGGATCTGCGGGACATAGTACTGGTGAACGCCGAGGTCCATGAGCCGTTTCGGGTCTCGGTCACGGATCGCCTCGTACTCCGCGCGGCTCAGGCCGAACTCCGTCGCGATCCCCCGGAGATCCGTGAGCCAGCGCGCCCGAAGCGCGGGGTCGCGCCGGACGTAGAACATCATCTCGTTGGTCGGCAGCGTCTTGTCGCAGCGTTCGACGTTACCCATCGGACACGCCCCTCAGGATCTTCGGATTCGCCTTGATGAACATGATGACGCAGCGCTCGTTCCGGAGATTGCGCACGTCGTGGGGGACGTTGCTCGGGAACTTCACGACGGACCCGCCGGGCACCACGACCTCCTCGCCCGCGATGTTCATGTTCGCGGTGCCCTCGAGCACGAAGATCGCTTCTTCCTCCCGGGGGTGCGTGTGCATGACGGTGGATTGTCCCGGCTCGTAGCAGGCGATCTCGGACCAGAGTTGTTCCGTCTTGAAGAGCATCTTCCGCACGCGCTTGTCGGGCGCGAAGGCCTTGAGCGCGTGGAGATCGAACACCTGCGCGACCCTCGTCGTCGCGGCGACCGCGACCTCGTCGTCCATGGCGGCCTCCTCCGTGAGCGGCTCAAGTGTACTTCATGGCCGGCTCCTCTTGACGGCGTCGACGACGGCGTCCAGATGCGCCTCCGGCACGTCGAGCGGCAGCACGCACCCGGGAGCCACGATCACGCCACGGCCGCCGGTCTGGCGGACGGCGTCGTCCACCTCGTCGGCGATCGCGCGGACGGGACCGCGGCGGAGCGTCTCCCACTCGCTGAGGCCGCCGACGGCCGCGCCCGCGAAGCGGCGGCGCGCGGCGCCGAGCGTGGGCGGCGTCAGCCGGTCGTGCCAGTTGATCGCGTGGACGGGGAGCGCCGCCAGCTCGTCGAAGGCGATCTCGCGGCCGTGGATATGCAGCAGCGTGAGCGTCGCCCGTCCTGCGACGGCCTCGACGAGGCGGCGGGTGTATGGCAGCTCGAACCGCGCCAGCGCTTCCGCGGCGAGCGCCTCGCGGGTCGCCGTCTGGGTCGCGACGAAGAGCCCGTCCGCGCCCGCGTCCAACGCCGCATTCGCGTAGCGCGTCATCGTCCGGGTGATCGTCTCGAGCGCGCCCTCGACCGCGGCAGGTGCCGCGCGCAGGTCGTCGCGCAGCCGGTCGCCGGCGAGCTTCTTCGCGATCGTGAGCGGCGTGAAGACGGTGTGGAGCACCGGCGCGTCGTCGTGCCGCCCGCGGACGATGAGGCGCACCGCCTCGAGCTCGCGGCCCAGCGCGCCGCCGCCGGGGTCGAGCTCGCGCACGCGCGCCCAGTCCGCCGCGGCCCTGACGGCGTGCTCGACGCACTGCTTGGCGCCGCTCGGCGCGCCGGTGTCGGCGACCCGGCACCCCCAGTCCTCGACGCAGTAGACGCCGCTCGACATGACCTTGACGAGGTCGAGGTCGAACCGCCGGTGGAAGCTGAGCATCGCCTCCGCGAGACCCTTGGCCGTGTGGTCGACGTCGGGCGCGTGGCGCCAGAACGCGACGGGTGGACGATCGATCGGCTGCCCTCCGAGGGCGGCGACGACGCGCTCGCGCTTCGTCATGCGGGGAGTCTACCACCGCCGTCGCGAGGCGAGCGCGTGAGCGACACGGCGCCCCGCGCTTGACTTCTCCGTGCTTTGGCCCGACATTTAGCCGCACCACGGGGAGGCTCGCGATAAGACGACACCGCGTTCTCGGAGTGCTTGCGACCATCGTGGTCTTCGCGACGGCGGCGCCGGCCACGGCGCAGCAGGCGCCGATCAGGATCGGGGAGATCAACTCGTTCAGCGGCATCGGCGCACCGTTCACCGGACCGTACCGGCAGGCGGTCGAGATGGCGGTCGACGAGGTCAACGCGAAGGGCGGTGTGCTCGGCCGCAAGATCGAGGTCATCTTCCGCGACGACAAGGGCCAGCCCGCCGAGGCCCAGAAGCACGCGCAGGAGCTGGTGGCGTCGGAGAAGGTCGCCCTGATCTCGGGAACGTTCCTGTCGAACGTCGGCCTCGCGGTCTCGGACTGGGCGAAGCAGAACAAGGTCCTCTTCATCGCGGCGGAGCCGCTCACCGAGGCGCTCACGTGGGCGAAGGGTCACGACTACGTCTTCAGGGTGCGCCCCAACACGTACGAGCAGGGGCGCATGCTCGCCGAGAAGGCGGCCAAGCTCAAGCCCACGAGGTGGGCCGCGATCGGACCGAATTATGAGTACGGCAAACGGGCATGGGAGACGTTCCGCGACCGCCTGAAAGAGCTCCGGCCCGACGTGCAGATCGTCGGTGAGCACTGGCCGACGCTCGGCAAGATCGAGCCGAGCCAGTTCGTGACGGCGATCCTCGCGCAGAGCCCCGACGCGCTCTACGTCTCGCTCTTCGGCAGCGACTGGATCGCGTTCGTCCGAGAGGCGGACAAGCGGGGCGTCTTCAAGAAGATGTTCGTCGTCGGCATCCTGCTCGGCGAGCCCGAGTACATCGATCCGCTCAAGCTCGAGGCGCCCGAGGGCATGCTCGTCACGGGCTACCCCTGGTACGACATCCAGCTGCCCGCGCACAGGGAGTTCGTCGCCAAGTTCATGAAGCGCACGGACAAGAACCCGGTGCTCGGCTCGCTGGTCGGCTACGTCACGTACCTCTCGATCACCGAGGCGATCCGGAAGGCGGGCTCGACGGACACCGACAAGCTCGTTGCCGCGTTCCGCGGGCTCACGGTCGAGACGCCGATCGGACCGATCAGCTTCCGCGCGTCGGACGGTCAGTCGACGATGGGTGCGTGGCTCGGCACGACCAAGCTCGACGCCAAGCGCGGCGTCGGGATCATCGTCAACTACGAGTACATCGCGGGCGACAGAGTCCTGCCCTCGGACGACGAAGTGAAGAAGATGCGCACGGGGAACTAGCGCACGGAGCGGGCAGGCGGCGGGGCCCGGGCGGGGTCCGGCGACCACGCGCTCTGGCGCGCGGCGGGCCGCGGCGGTGTTCCAGGCAACGCCTAGCGCGCAGCCGCGGTCGGCGCGAACGGGTCTTCGGACCCCACCCGGGCCCCGCCGCCTGCCCGCCTCCCCGTCGCCTCTTGCCACATGTCCCCGTCGCTGATTCTGATCCAGCTGCTGTCGGGCCTGGCGCACGCGATGGTGCTCTTCCTCATCGCCTCCGGGCTCTCGCTCATCTTCGGCGTCACCCGCATCGTCAACTTCGCCCACGGCTCCTTCTACATGCTCGCCGCGTACCTCACCTACACGCTCACCGCGACGCTGCCGCTCGGCGTGGCGGCGTTCTACGTCGCCGTGCCGCTCGCCGCGGCGTTCGTCGGCCTCGCGGGCCTCGGCGTCGAGGTGGTCCTCCTGCGGCGCGTGTACCGGGCGCCCGAGCTCTATCAGCTCCTCCTCACGTTCGCGCTAGTGCTGGTGATCGCCGACGGCGTGAAGTTCTTCTGGGGCAGCGAGAACCTGACGGGGCCGGCCGCGCCGGGGCTCGCGGGCTCGGTCCCGGTTGCCGGCCAGCTCTTCCCGACGTACGACCTCGCGCTGATCGCGCTGGGGCCGCTCGTCGCCGCCGCCCTCTGGTGGCTCTTCTATCGGACGCGGTGGGGCGTCCTGATCCGCGCGGCGACGCAGGACCGCGAGATGGTCGCCGTGCTGGGCGTCGATCAGGCGCGGCTCTTCACCTCGGTGTTCGTTCTCGGCTCGTTCCTCGCGGGGCTGGGCGGAGCGCTCCAGGTCCCGCGGCAGGCGCTGACCAACGTGATGGACACGTCGATCATCACCGAGGCGTTCGTCGTGGTTGTCGTCGGCGGCATGGGCTCGGTCCCCGGTGCGCTGCTCGCCGCGGTCGTCATCGGCGTCATCGACGCGTTCGGCGTCCTCGTGCTCCCCAGGGCGTCGCTCGTCATGATGTTCGTCGTGATGGCGGTCATCCTGATCGTGCGGCCGTGGGGGTTGCTCGGGCGGCCCCCCGCCCAGCCGCGGACCGCCGGTGGCGCCATCGTTACGGCGAGCGCCCTCCGCGTGCCGCGACCGTGGATGGCTGCCGTCGTAGCCCTGCTGATCGTCGTGCCGCCCGTGCTGCCGACGTTCCACGTCTGGGTGCTGGTCGAGATCCTCGCCTTCGCCCTGTTCGCCGCGAGCCTCCACCTCCTGATGGGAACGGGCGGGATGGTGTCGTTCGGCCACGCGGCCAGCTTCGGACTCGGCGCCTACGGCGCGGCGCTCTGCGTGACGTGGGCGAAGGCGCCGATGCTCGTGGCACTCGCCGCCGCGCCCCTCGCGGCGGCCGTGTGCGCCGCCCTGTACGGTTACTTCTGCGTGCGCCTGTCCTCGATCTACTTCGCGATGCTCACGCTCGCCTTCGCCCAGATCGCCTTTGCGATCGTCCACCAGTGGTACGACGTCACGGGCGGCGACAACGGCCTGCTCGGCATCTGGCCCGCCCCGTGGCTGGCGGGGCCGCTCGCCTACTACTACCTGGCGCTCGCGAGCTGCGGCGGCGGGATCGCCCTCCTCGCGCTGGTCGAGCGGGCGCCGTTCGGCCTCACGCTCCGGGCCGCGCGAGACCATGCCCCGCGGGCGGAGACGGTCGGGATCAACATCCGGCTCCACCAGTGGCTGGCGTTCATCGTCGCGGGCTTCTTCGGCGGTCTCGCCGGCGGGACGTTCGTGTTTCTGAAGGGCAGCGTCTTCCCCGATTACCTGGCCGTGCCGATGTCGGTGGAGCCGCTCGTGATGGTGCTGCTCGGCGGCGTGCAGGCGCTGGCCGGCGCGCCGGTAGGCGCGGCGGTCTACAAGCTCCTCGATACGGTGGCGACGAGGTACACGGAGTACTGGCAGCTCGTCCTCGGCGCCATCCTGATCCTGCTCGTGCTGGTCTTTCCGCGCGGGATTCTCGGAGTGGTCGGAGACCGGCGTCGTGCCTGAGCCGCTGCTCCGGGTGCGTGACGTCCGCAAAGCGTTCGGCGGCGTCCGCGCGGTGGACGGCGTGAGCTTCGATCTGGCGCGCGGTGAGATCCGTGCGCTGATCGGCCCGAACGGCGCCGGCAAGTCGACGTTCTTCAACATCCTCGCCGGCCAGCTCCGCGCCGACGGCGGCGCGGTCGCGTACCGCGGGGAGCAGATCCTCGGGCTGGCGCCCTACGTCATCTGGCGGCGAGGCGTGAGCCGCACGTTCCAGATCACCGCGACCTTCGCGACGCTCAGCGCGCTCGAGAACGTGCGGGTCGCACGCCTCTCGCACACCGGCGACAGCCGGATGCTCCGGCGGCCGGCGGACGGCCTCGAGGTCGAGCGGTCGCTGGCGCTCCTCGAGCAGGTGGGGCTGGCCGACCAGGCCGTGCGGCCCGCGGGCGTGCTCGCCTACGGCGACCTGAAGAAGCTCGAGCTGGCGATCGCGCTCGCGAACGACCCCGAGCTCCTGCTCCTCGACGAGCCGACGGCAGGCATGGCTCCAGCGGAGCGCGGCGCGCTCATGGCGCTCACCGCGTCGATCGCGCGCGAGCGGACGCTGACGGTGCTCTTCACCGAGCACGACATGGACGTCGTCTTCGCGATCGCGGGGCGCATCATGGTGCTGCACCAGGGGCGCGTCATCGCCGACGGCGCGCCGGACAAGGTGCGCGCCGACCCGGAGGTCCAGGCCGTGTACCTGGGGGAGGAGACGTGGACGACGTGATGCTGGAGCTCCGCCAGGTCCACGCCTACTATGGTCGGAGCCACGTGCTGTACGGCGTGGACCTCGCGGCGCGGGAAGGGGAGGTCGTCTCGCTGCTCGGCCGGAACGGCGCAGGCAAGACGACGACGCTCAAGTCCATCGTCGGGCTGGTAGACGTGACGGGAGGCGAGATCCTGTACGAGGGACGGTCGCTGCGCGGGCTCCGCACCCACGAGATCTCGCGCCTGGGCATCGGCTTTGTGCCGGAGGACCGGCGGATCTTCGGCGACCTCACGGTGGTCGAGAACCTGAGGGTCGGCGAGCGGCCCGGCGGCGGGTGGACGGTCGAGCGCGTCTTCGGGCTCTTCCCGAAGCTCCGGGAGCTCGGCGGCCAGCGCGGCGCGAGCCTCTCCGGCGGCGAGCAGCAGATGCTGACGATCGCGCGGACGCTGATGACCAGCCCGCGGCTGCTCCTGCTGGACGAGCCGTCGGAGGGCCTCGCGCCGGTGGTCGTGCGCGCGCTCGCGGAGAACATCGCGGCCCTCAAGGGCAGCGGGCTCACGATTCTCTTGTCCGAGCAGAACGTGAAGTTCGCCCGGCGGCTCGCGGACCGCGCGTACATCATCGAGAAAGGGCAGATCCGGTTCGAGGGCTCGTTCGGGCATCTCGACGCCAACGAGTCTCTACGGAGGGCGTACCTCAGCGTATGAAGACGCTCATTCGAAACATTCGGCGACCTATCCTCGAGGGCGACTCGCTGCTGATCCGGGACGGGAAGATCGCTCGGGTCGGCGATGGGCTCGACGACGACGCGGACACGGTGATCGACGCCAAGGGAACGACCGTCATGCCGGGCCTCATCGACTCCCACGTTCACCCGGTGTTCGGCGACTTCACGCCGCGCCAGCGCACGGTGGACTTCATCGACTCGATGATGAACGGCGGTGTCACGACCGCGATCTCGGCGGGCGAGGTGCACCTCCCCGGGCGCCCGAGGGATGTCGTGGGGCTCAAGGCGCTCGCGATCGTCGCGGCGAAGGCGTATGCGAACTTCCGGCCTGGCGGCGTGAAGGTCCACGCGGGCGCGCCCATCCTCGAGCTCGGCATGGTCGAGAACGACTTCGCCGAGATGGCCGCGGCGGGTGTGCGACTCGTCGGCGAGATCGGGCTCGGCTCGGTCAGGTCCGGCAAGGACGCGGCGCCGATGGTCCGCTGGGCCAAGACGCACGGGATGACGGTGACCATCCACACGGGCGGCCCCTCGATCGCCGGCTCGAGCCCCATCAACGCCGACGTCGTCCTCGAAGCGGCTCCCGACGTCGTCGGCCACATCAACGGCGGGACCACCTCGATGACGCCCGCGGAGATCGAGCGGCTCGTCGCCACCGACATGGCCCTCGAGATCGTCCAGTGCGGGAATATGAAGACCGCGCTCCACACGCTCCGCGTCGCGACCGCCGCGCGCGCCACGCACCGGATCATCATCGGCAACGACGCGCCCTCGGGCACGGGCGTCATCCCGCTCGGCGTGCTCCGGACGCTCGCGCTGCTCGCGGCCCTCGGCGGCATGCCACCGGCCGAGGCGGTCGCGTGCGCCACGGGCAACACCGCGCGCGTCTACAAGCTCGGCGTCGGGACGCTTGCGGAGGGCCGGGAGGCCGACCTCGTCGTCTGCGACGCGCCGACGGGCTCCGTGGGCACGGACGCGCTGTCGGCGCTCGCGGCCGGCGACCTCCCCGGGATCTCGATGGTCCTGATCGACGGCAAGGTCACGATCGGCCGGAGCCGCAACACGCCGCCCGCCGCGCGCGCGGCGGAGGTCGTCAAAGGCCACGGGGCCGCGGTCGGAGGACACTGAGCATGCGCGTCGAGCCCCTCCGCGGCTATCGCTACGCCATCGGCACGAGCCGCGACGTGTCGCCGGTCGTGGCGCCGCCGTACGACCAGATCAGCCCTGCGACCCAGGAGCGGCTCTACGCGATGAGCCCGGAGAACATCGTGCGCGTGACGTATCCGAGGGATGACCGCCCGAACGCGGGTGCTCCGGCGCGCCCGACGGCGAATCAGAAGGACAAGTACGCTCGCGCGCGCGAGGTCCTCGACGGTTGGCTGGCGCGCGGCGTCTGGCGGCGCGAGGACCGTCCCGCGATCTATCCATACATCCAGACCTACCGTGTCGGCGGCCAGTCCGTGACGCGGCAAGGCTTCGTCGCGCTGGGCGAGGCGAGCGACTACACGCGTGGCGTGGTGCTCCCGCACGAGCGGACGCACGCGGGGCCGAAGAAGGACCGCCTGGACCTCCTCGAGGCGACACGCGCCGACGTCGGGCTCCTCTTCATGCTGGTGAGCGACCCCGGGGGCGAGCTCCTGCGCGCCACGGCGCCCTCGGGCGAGCCGGTCGCCGAGGCACGCGACCTCCAGGGCGAGCTCCACCGCCTCTGGCGAATCACGGACGAGGCGTGCATCGCGCGCGTGCAGAAGCTGATGGAGCCGCGCCAGGCCATCATCGCCGACGGGCACCACCGGTACGAGACGGCTGTCGCGTACGCGCGGCGCCACCCGGAGGCGACGGAGAAGCTCATGGCGTTCTTCACGCTCGAGGCGCCAGGGCTCACGATCTTCCCGAATCACCGGCTCGTCCACAACGTCGCGAGCTTCGATTTCGACGATCTCATGGATGCTGCGCGCGGGTGGTTCGACGCGGGGCCGCTTCCCGACCCGCTCGCCTTCCGACCGGCGAACCGGGTGATCGGCGTCGTCTCCGGTTCCGACGCGGCGACGCTCACACTCCGTGCCGAGCGGTTCGACCTGGTCGCGTGGCCGCCAGGCACGTCGCGCGCCTGGCGCGAGCTCGCGGTGTCGATCCTCCACGAGGGGCTCCTCAAGCCGCTCCTCGGGATCACCGACGCCAGGCTCGACGCCAGGACCCACGTGGACTACACGGCGGACCAGGCGGAGGCGGTCCGTCTCGCGCGCGCGGGCACGTACCAGGCCGCCTTCCTCATCGCGCCGCCGACGCCCGAGGAGCTCCAGAAGGTGGTGCGCGGCGGCGAGCTGCTGCCGCAGAAGTCCACGCACTTCTACCCGAAGCTCCTGGACGGGCTCGTGTTCTACCGGCTGAGGGAGTGACCAGCGAAGGAGGGGCGCTCGATGGTGAACATCCGCAAGCTCGTGACCGTCGTCGAGGAGATCCTGACCGACGGCGGGCGTCCGGCGAAGCGCCCGGTGCGCAAGGTGGCGACGGTCGCCGTCATCGAGAACCCGTTCGCCGGGAAGTTCGTCGAGGACCTCACGCCGCTCGTCGACGCGGGGGAGGAGCTCGGTGCGCTGCTTGCGAAGAAGGCCACCGAGGCGCTCGGCGCTCCCGCCGAGTCCTACGGGAAGGCCGCGATCGTTGGCGAGGCGGGTGAGTACGAGCACGCCGCCGCGCTGCTCCACCCCAAGCTCGGCGCGCCGCTCCGCGCGGCCGTGGCCGGTGGCAAGGCGATCATCCCCTCGGCGAAAAAGCTTGGGGGCCCTGGGACGACGATCGACGTCCCCCTGCACTTCAAGGACGCGGCGTTCGTGCGCACCCACTACGACGCGATGGAGGTGCGGCTCCACGACGCGCCGCGCGCCAACGAGATCGTGCTCGCGATCGCCGTGACGGACGGCGGCCGGCCCCACCCGCGCGTGGGCGGCCTCACCAAGGACGAAGCCAAGAAGGAGGACGGCCTGCGATGAGGCACGGGCTCCGCATCCCCTCGTTTGCCCTCGGGCCCCGGACGGCCACGCTCGAGGAGATGGGGCGGTACCTCCGCCGCGCCGAGGACCTGGGCTTCGACTGCGCCGTTTCGATCGACCACCTGCTGCGCACGCCGCCCGCGTACGCGTGCACGTGGCTCGAGCCGATCGCGCTCCTGTCGGCGCTGGCCGGTGTGACGCGCACGCTGAAGCTCGGGACGATGGTCCTCGTCCTGCCGCTCCGCAACCCCGTCTACTTCGCCAAGGAGTGGGCGACCCTCGACCTCCTCTCGGGCGGGCGGTCGATCCTGGGCATCGGCGTCGGCTGGCACGAGGAGGAGTTCGCGCTGATGGGCGTGCCCCACCGCGAGCGCGGACCGCGGATGAACGAGGCGATCGAGGTGTTGAAGGCGCTGTGGGCCGGCGACCACGTGACCTACGAGGGCAAGTACTACCGCATGCGAAACCTCACGATCGACCCGAAGCCCGTCCGGAGGCCGCACCCGCCGATCTGGATCGGCGGCGGCTCGCAGCCGTTCGAGAAGGTCTACGGCCAGACCGTGACGAACATCGATCCGGTGCTGCGGCGGATCGCGAAGTACGCCGACACCTGGGTGCCGCACTCTTCCGCGACGCCCGAGATGGTGAAGGGGGACTGGGAGAAGGTGCAGCGCTTTGCGCGGGACGTCGGACGTGACCCGAGAACGATCGGTCGCGTCTACTCGAACTTCATCTGGGTGCTTCAGAAGGGCGAAAAACCGGAGTCCGCGACCCCGCACTTCTCCGTCTACTCGGGCATGGACCTCGACTACTGGCGGACGCACTACCTGCTCGGTGAAGCCGAGGAGCTCGCGGAGCGGATCAGCGCGCGGATCGAGGCGCTCGACGGCGGGGTGGACACGATCGTGCTGAACCCGCTCAACTGGGGGATGGAGCAGCTCGAGCTGATCGCGGGCGACGTGCTGCCGCGCGTTCGAGGCGGCGCCTGATCCGCTACACGGGCGCCCGGGTCAAGCGCGTCGAGGATCCCCGCCTGCTCCGGGGCCGCGGCCGCTACCTCGACGACATCGTCCTCCCGCGGATGGTGTCACTCGCCTTCGTGAGGAGCCCGCACGCCCACGCGGCGATCCGCCGGGTGGACGCGAGCACGGCGCGTCGCCTCGACGGCGTCCTGGGCGTCTTCACTGCCGACGACCTGCGGGCGCTCGCCCGGCCGCTCCAGCCTCGGCTCGAGGGTGATGGGTTCACGCCGACCGCGTGGCCCGCGCTCGCCGACGGCCGCGTCAACTTCTGCGGCGAGGCGGTGGCCGCGGTCGTGGCGACGAGTGGCTACGTCGCCGCCGACGCTCGCGAGCTCGTCCGGGTGGAGTACGAGGCGCTCCCGGTGCTCGCGTCGATCGACGCCGCGCTCGCGGCGGACCGTGTCCTCTTCCGCCGCCGCCACCGCCAGGGCGACGTCGATGGCGCGCTCACGAACGCGCCGCTGGTTCTGCGCGAGACGTTCGAGCACGCGCGGTGCGCGCCGTCGCCGCTCGAGCCGCGCGGTGTCCTCGCCGACTGGGATGGCGAGACGCTCACGGTGTGGGCGTCCACCCAGACGCCCTCCGTCATCCAGACGACCCTCGCGGCCGTGCTCGACCTTCCCTCGACGCGTGTGAGGATCCTGGTCCCCGACGTCGGCGGCGGCTTCGGCCTCAAGAGCCACGTCTTTCCCGAGGACGTCGCGGTCGCCGCGATCGCCCGCCAGCTCGGGCGGCCGGTGAAGTGGGTAGAGGAGCGGCGTGAGAGCCTCGCCGCGGCGTCGCAGGCCCGCGCCCAGCGCATGGACGTCGAGGTCGCGGTCGGACGTGACGGCGTGCTCCTCGGCCTGCGCGCGCGCGCCGTCTCCGACGGTGGGGCCTATCACATTTACCCGCTCACCGGCGCCCTCGAGCCGCTCGGCAGCCTGGGAATCTTGCCCGGGCCGTACCGGACGTCGGTCTACGAGTACGAGGCGGTCACCGTCGCGACTCACAAGCCGCCGCTCGGCGCCTACCGCGGCGTCGGCATGACCATGGGCGCCTTCGTCATGGAGCGCCTCCTGGACACGGTGGCCGAGCGCCTCGGGCTCGATCCCACCGAGGTGCGGCGGCGCAACTTGATCCCGCGCGAGGCGTACCCGTTCACCTCGGCGAGCGGGATGACGTACGACAGCGGCGATTTCCCCAAGGCGCTCGAGCAAGTCCTGGCGGAGGTGGATTATGGCGGGCTCCGCCTCGAGCAGGCGGCGGCGCGCGCCGCCGGGCGCCTCATCGGCGTCGGCATCGCCTGCTACACGGAGTACACGGGCATGGGCGCCGAGGTCTTCCGCCGGCGAGGGATGTCGGACGTGCCGGGCATCGAAGCCGCCACGGTGACGATGGACGCTGACGGGACGGTGAGCTGCGCGACGAGCTTCCCGTCCCAGGGGCAGGGCCACGCGACGACGATCACCCAGCTCGTCGCCGACCGGCTCGGCGTTCCGATGAAATCGGTCCGCGTGCTTCCGGTCGATACGCTCGCCGCCCCGCGCGGGAGCGGCACCTTCGGAAGCCGTGGCGCCGTGTCGATGGCGGGCAGCGCGGCCGCCGCCGCGGACCGGCTGCGCGAGAAGCTCCAGGCGCTCGCCGGCCATCTCCTGGAGGCGAGCCCAGCCGACGTTGCGGTCGAGGAGGGACGCGCCTCGGTGCGTGGCTTCCCCGATCGCGCCGTGACGCTCGCCGAGGTCGCGCGCCTCGCGTACTGGCTGCCGCGCGGCGGCCTGCCGGGCGGGCTCGAGCCCGGCCTCGAGGCGACGGTGTACTTCAACCCGCCGGGGCCGACGTTCTCCGGTGCCGTGCACGTGGCCGTCGTCGAAGTCGACCCGGAGACTGGACGTGTGGCGATCAGGCGGTACGCCCTGGTCGAGGACTGCGGCCCCGTGATCAATCCCATGATCGTCGACGGCCAGGTCCACGGCGCGGTCGC
>Ga0209057_1001555_pt1 | contig 18291 bp, 13 predicted proteins | sample GraSoiAngelo_146_FD_185903 | JGI IMG/M metagenome (GOLD analysis project Ga0209057, IMG submission 185903) | Grasslands soil microbial communities from the Angelo Coastal Reserve, California, USA - 14_1009_05_30cm (SPAdes) (version 2) | ecosystem: Environmental > Terrestrial > Soil > Grasslands ... | reverse complement strand
CGCGGCGCCGACCACGACGACGAGCAACGCGGTGCCGACCACCACGACGACGACCCTTTCGGCGCCGACCACCACGACGAGCACCGGGGCGGCGACCACGACGACGAGCACCGGGGCGGTGACCACGACGACGTCCAGTGCGGCGCCGACCACGACGACGAGTAGCGCGGCGCCGAGCACGACCAGCACCACCTGCGCACCGTCGGGCCTCTCGCTCAAGTACACGACGACTGCCGGCACGACGAGCTGCGGCGGGGCTGGCTTCTCGAGTCCCGCGTCCGCGCCGTTCTCGGGCGAGATCGACTCCGACACTGCCTGCTCGGTGCTGATCGACGACCTTGGTTCCGCCTGTCTGTACTTCGGCGGCGGCAATCAAAGCCTAAACGGGGCCCCTTATCCGCCCGTTACCACCCCGGCCGGAGCCACCTCCTACCTCGACCTAGGCTGTCCCGGTCAGCTCGTCGCCAGCAACGGAACCGGCAAGCTCGACTGCACCAAGGGGTCGGGCCCGGCGAGCGAATGTGTGAACGCGGGGACCTGCACCAGCGGCCCGAACCCCGGCGCCGTGTGTTTCGACAACAATGCAACGGACTGCTCGAGCGGATGCACCGGCGCTGGGACACCCGCAGCCTGCTGCGCTGGAGTCGACAGAGGGTCGTGCGCCTGTCTCGGCCCTAACCCCCACAAGCCCTGCACATCGGACACGGATTGCGGCGGCGCGTTCCGCTCCGGCGCGTGCCAGCCCGTCGAGAACTGTTTCTTCGGGCCACCGCTCGCGATCCCCCACCCGGCGATCAGCAGCGTCTCGATCTGCGTCATCAACGTGATCGCGACCGACGCGAGCGGGACGAGCGATCCCGCGACCGGAGCCGCCAGCGTGGACATACCGCTCAACTCCCGCGTCTACCTGACCGGCAACCTGGCCTCGCCCTGCCCGCAGTGCAACTGCGGGACCCCTCCCTGCAGCGGCAGCGGCGCGACGGGCTGCAACGCAGGACCGAACGCCGGCGGAGCCTGCTCCACCACCGCCACCACCGGGAACCCCGCCACCGAGAACACGACCCACGACTGCCCGCCCCAGGAGGGCGGTGGGCGGTTCAACGGCGCGCTGAGCGTCGACCTGAACCCCCTCACCACCGGCAGCGTAAGCGTGACCAGCGCGACTGGGTTCTTCTGCACGGGCCAGGACATCCTCTCACACGCCGGCGCCTTCGGCCAACCGGACACGCGGTGCATCACCGAGACCGGCATGGAGGCTGGCGACCTGACCGACGGCATGCCGCACGCGGCCAGGGAGGCGACGGTCTTCTGCATCCCCGCGACCAACAACGGCACGGTGGACGTCGTGGCCGACATCCCGGGGCCGGGCGCCACGAGCCTCCCCGGCATCGCGCAGATCGTTCCGACCCCGTAGCTGCATCCGGGCGCTCGCCCGCAGACTGCGGACTAGCGCCCGGGCTACCGCCCTGCTCACGGGCGCCCGCCAAAAGCCTCCAGTCAGGCGCGGGACGGCTTCTGGTACGCGATCAAGGGCCAACTCCCGACCCTACGTGGGCGATGGGACGCTCCCAGGCACCTCCTCATGGCTCAGACGTAGGCCGGCAACGCGCCGAAGAAGACCCTGGACGCCTTCTGGAGCAGGAGGCGAGGACATCTGCCACTCGCGCACCGCGAGGAGGGCCATCATGCGTCTCTGAGGGGGCCGAGTGGAAGCAAATCTTTCAGATCATTGACGCAGCATACGCGGACTACCTGACCGGCATGGCAGCGCTGCGGAAGCGCGTCGTGGACGACGTTAGCCGCAAGCTGAACGACGATGGCGCCGTTCCCGACCACCCACGCCGCGGCGCCAGCTCGAGATTGGCGCCGGCGAGAAGGCGAAGACAGGAAGTGCGACAACCCGTTCAGCGCCTCTTGACAGCGGCACCAGCGGGGCAGGAGACTTCGCGGGCCTAGTCCCAAGGTTCCCCGCCGCCGCGTTGGAGCGGACCTGAGCGGGTCAGGCGGCCACGCGAGCGGCTTCACCAGACGCAGGAGGTCAGCCCATGGCCGCTCACAGGATGCTCATTGTGTTTGCGGTGCTGGCGCTCGGTGTCGGCGTTCTGGCCTCCGTGGCGAATGCCGCCCTGCCGTGCGGTTCTACGGCCTGCGGCGATGAGGTCGCCGCGAGCGGTCTCAGCGGCAAGTCAATGAGAGCGTGCCTTAGGCAGGTCACGTCCGAGTGCCGCGAGGGTCTTTGCAGCTGCACGGGTGGGTCACCTCCCTGCAGCTGCGTATGTGGGGACGGACTGTGTGGACCCGCTGAGGACTGTTCGACGTGCCCGGCGGACTGTGGACCGTGTCCGCCGACGACCACCACAACGACGGCGACGACCCCGGCGACACACGTGTTCTGCCCGACGACGACCGCGCCACTCCTCTGCGTCGGGCCGTACAACGTGCCGTGTGGGGACCGCCCGTGCCCGCCGGGTCAGACTTGCGCCGACGCGGGGGCGGGCATGTGCGGGTGCGTCGGGCCGCCCGCGCCCTGCGGCACGGTCAACGCCTCCATGTGCGGTCAGGGAGTCTGCCCCACCGGCATGCAGTGCGTGTCGCTGTACGAGCCGCCCGCGTGCGCGGACGCCTGCGAATGCCGCTGAGAATATGGCAGACTATTAACTCCGCGAGAAGAGAGTGGAGCCGAAGGGAGTCGAACCCTCGACCTCTTGAATGCCATCGTGAGGCGCGGCGACAGCAGGGAGCGTGCCAGGCCGGACGGACGACGAGTTCCATCGAGCACGTTGCGTGGCCCACCTGCTGTAACGCCCGCCGCACCGCCTCCCGCCGCCGGATGCGGGTGGCGCTGCATCTCGCGCGTACTGCAAACGACGGAACGCCGGGCCGCGCACGGCCCGGGGCCGGCTCACACCCGCGCGGAGAACACCTGCCACTCACCTGGCACGCCCTTCAGCGTGGGGGTGCCCCGCGGCTCGAACGCGATTCCCGAGCCAGCGACGAGGTCGCGCACGGTGCTCGACACGAGGATTTCGCCGCCGGCGGCCTGGTCGGCCACGCGGGCGCAGATGTGCACGGCGATGCCGCGGACGTCGTCGCCACGCACCTCGCACTCGCCCGTGTGCAGCCCGGCGCGCACGTCGAGGCCGAGCGCCCGGCTGGCCTGGCGGATGGCGTCGGCGCAGCGGATGGCGCGCGCCGGACCGTCGAAGGTCGCCAGCAGGCCGTCGCCGGTCGTCTTGGTCTGGTGCCCGCGGAAGCGGTGGATCTCCGACCGGGCGGCCCCATAGAACGCGTCCAGGAGCGTCCGCCAGCGGGTGTCACCGAGCGCCGCCGCCCGGGCGGTCGAGCCGACGATGTCCACGAAGAGGATCGTCGCCAGGACGCGGTCGATCTCGACCTCGTGGCGGCCGCCGGTTAGGAGCTCCCGCATCTCGGCGATCACCAACTCCGTGTCGCCGATCCAGGGGAGGTGGTCCCGCCCCGGCAACTCGACGACCTTCGCCCCGGGGGTGCGCTCAGCGATGTGGCGCCCGGCCGTGCCTGGTACGACGGGATCGTCGCGGGAGTCGAGCACGAGCGTCGGCGCGCAGACGGCGGGCAGCACGTGGCGCACGCCCACGTCGCGGGTCATCTTGGCGAGCGCCATGGTCCCCCCGGGGCTCGCCGACAAGCGCCCCAAGCGCGCGTACCAGCGGAGGGCGGGCTCGTCCCCGGCGAGGAACCTGAGCGTTGCCGCGTGCCATTCGTCGCCGGGCGCCCAGGGATGGTCCTCCGAGGGACGAAAGGCCGCGCGCACCGCGTGGAGTGCCAGTGTGGCCGCGCGAAGGGCTTGACCAATCGACCGTCCGAGCAGGACGGCAGCACCGAGGGACACATAGCCCGCCAGAGCGGGAACGGAGGCAACCGTTGCGTCACCACCACCAACCACCCCACCACCCCCCAATTCTGCCTCCTGCCTCCGCGCTTCGGGCAACAAACCCGAGCGGCCGTTTAGCATGTTACCGAAGCGAGCCCAAATGGAGGCGACAGTCGCCCCAGGGCCGCCCCGGGGGCGCCGTCGGCTGCCTTCGCCTTCTGACCGAAGAAGGCAAGGAGGTGCTTGAACGAGTAGCCCATGGTGTCGATGGAGCGATTGCGGCGGAGCTTGTAGTTCTCCTCGATGAGCTTGAAGAGGTCCGCTAGCGTGGCACGCTCCTCGTGGGAAATGGCGTCGCCGCGCTTCGCCTCCTCCATCTTGCGCCGCAGCCCTTCTCAGCGTCCTCACGGACGACCTTGCCGGTAGTGCCTCGCACGGCCCTACCGTCGAGCCATTACTCCACGTGCCAGTACCGACTCCCAGGTTTCTGATACACGCGACCGTTGCCTCTCACGCTTCCTCCTTCTGGCGGGCGAGCATGGCGCGGAGCCCTTCTGCGACCAGCGCCTCGAACGAGGTCTGCCGCTTGATCGCCTCGATCTTCGCACGCTGCATCAACTCGACAATGGCATCCTCGATTGCTACGGAAGGCGCGGGGGACGACCGCGCCGTGTCGGGCGACCGGCTCCATCCATAGGGCGCCGCTGATCTCGGACCGGCACCGTGTGCACGCATACCGAGCACGGATCTGGACCTGGGGGCGCGTTGACGCGGGCGGCGCCAAGGTGGGCGCGCGGCGTTGCCGCCCCGGCGCTACTGACGGCGCTCGCCGCGGCGGCGTGGGCGAACAGCCTGTCGGCGCCCTTCATCTTCGACGACCGGCCCGCGATCCTGGGCAACCCCCACATCCGGCAACTTTGGCCGCTCTCGCGTGCGCTCTCCGCGCCGCCGCGGTCCATCCTCGGCGGCCGGCCGGTACCGGGCCTTACACTGGCGATCAACTACGCGCTCGGCGAGCTGGACGTGCGTGGCTATCATGCCTTCAATCTCGCGCTGCACGTCCTCTCGGCGCTGATCCTGCTCGGCATCGTCCGGCGGACGCTCGCCCGCTCGGCGCGCCTCGTCTCCGCAGCCCGGCCGCTCGCGCTGGTGGCGGCGGCGATCTGGCTCGTCCATCCGCTGCAGACCGACGCCGTGACTTACGTCACGCAGCGCACCGAGCTGCTCATGGGGCTCTTCTATTTGCTCACCCTCTACGCGGCGATTCGCGCGGCGGAGGGGTCGCGGTCGTGGCCGTGGCAGACGGCGAGCGTCGTCTCCTGCGCGCTCGGCATGGCGAGCAAGGAGGTCATGATCACGGCGCCGCTGATGGTCATGCTCTACGATCGCGTCTTCCTCTATCCGTCGCTGGCCGAGGCCCGGCGGCGGCGGTGGCCGCTCTACGCCGGCCTGATGACCACCTGGGCCGTCCTGGCGACGCTGCTGATGCTCTCGCCGCCCCACCACCTGCTGGTGCTCATTCCCGGCGGCCACGCGTCCGTACTCGAGCGCGGGATGACGCCGTGGGAGTACCTCCGCACGCAGGTCGGGGTGATCGCACGCTATCTCGGGCTCGCCCTGTGGCCGCACCCGCTGTGCCTCGACCACGGCCTGTGGGTGGCGCGCACGGCCGGCGAGGTGCTGCCGGGAGGGCTGGTGGTCGCGGGCCTCGTCGGCGGGACGGCGTGGGCGCTCCGGCGCCATCCGGGCACCGGCTTCCTCGGCGCGTGGTTCCTCGTCGTGCTCGCGCCCACGTCGAGCGTCGTGCCCGTCGTGACCGAGGTCATGGCCGAGCGCCGGATGCACCTGCCGCTCGCCGCCGTCGCCGTCGCGGCCGTGCTCGGCGGATACGCCGCGGTCGGGGCTCTCGTACGGTCCGACTCGCGGCGGGCGGCGCTGCGCGTGTCCCTGGCACTCGCCGTGATCGCGACGCTGACGGCTCTCACGGCGCGGCGCAACGTGGACTACGGCAGCGAGGTATCGATCTGGAGCGACGCAGCGGAGAAGCGGCCGTGGAACCCGCGCGCACACAACAATCTCGGGAACGCGCTGCTCAGGGCGGGCGACCTGGACGGTGCCTTCGCGCAGTACGCCGAGGCGATCCGACTCGAGCCGGACTACGCCGAGGCCCACTACAACCTGGGGAATGCCTTCTTGCGCAAGGGGCGACCGACCGACGCCGCGGCGTCCTATGCCGCGGCGCTGCGCATCGATCCGGAGCTCGCGCCGGCGCACTACAACCTGGGCAACGTGCAGCTCGCCGAGGGCCGCTTCGAGGAGGCGATTGCGCACTTCGGCGAGGTCCTGCGCATCGACCCCGACTTCGAGTACGCCCGGACCAACCTGCGGGTCGCGCGGGAGCGTCTGGCGGCCGCCGGGCAGCGCTAAGTTTGGAGCGGCCGTAGCAGACGAACTGCCCGGCTGGTGTAGGCCCGCTGCCGGGAGGTGGCGGGTTAGCGTTCGCCTTGGTCGCCGCGACCCACAGTTCAACTGCCGTGATCTGGGAGAACGGAAGCATCCGCGACCTCGGCACGCTGAACGTCTATCGGGGCGCCCGGGCCAACGCGGTCAACGACCGAGGCCAGGTCGTCGGCGATGGGGACGTCCTCCCGTTCGGGAATCATCTCTTCTTCTGAGAGGCGTACCGCCGACCTGGGCGGGTTCTCCGGTACGCGACCATCCGCGGCCGTCGTCGCGGCGAATGTCGAACCGCTGGTATTCCGCACGTTCACGCACGGTCGAGCACGGTGCGAACCCCTCGGGAACCGCATGGTATTCAAGAGGTCGACGGTTCGACTCCTTTTCCACTCTGCCATTCGCGCGGCCCGGCACATAGTTGTTACGGCTCGCTCAGCTCAGCCACGAACGGCCCCGGCCTGCCTCGCGCGCTATCCGGCGCCGTGATCCCGACTTTGTGCGCCGCGCATCGGCGGCTCTGGGGGCGCGCTCGGGGCGACCGAGCGGCGGGCGCTCGAGCGCGCGGCGAGCCGCAGGCCGAGCGCTGCGAGGAAGGCGGCCGTGAGCAGCGCGTGGAACGGCGACACGGCGGCGCTCCCGGCGTAGGTAAACGTGAAGATGAACCAGAGCACGTACACCCCGGTCGTGTGCAGCCGGTGCCACCAACGTCCGAGCGCCGCGACGGCCCGGTCGTTCGACGTGGCGGCCATCGCCGCAATGAAGGCGTAGCCTGCGCCGCCGCCCGCGAGCGTCGTCGGCGGGAGGGCGCCCCAGCCGCCGGGGAGGCGGCGGGCCAGCGCCAGGATCGCGAGGCCGTGGACGAGATGTGAGGCGGCGAAGGAGAGCCCGAGATAGCGGCGGTTGCGGAGGAGCCAGCGCGTCGTCGGCGTCGGCCGCAGGCGCCGCCATGCCGAGGCGGTGAACGCTGCCAGGAAGAACGTCGCCGAGACGAGCGCGGTCACCCGCAACGTCACGCGCAGCTCGCTCTCCCCCGGGTGCGGCGTGGAGAGGATTGCGGCGACCAGCGCCATCACGCCGGCGGCGGCCGCGACGACGAGCCTGGGGCCGGAGAGGCCACGTTCGGTCATCGAAATCGCGGCATGATCTCCCCGGCGAAGGGTGCGATCAACTTCAACGCTCGGAACCGCCTCTACCCCGAGGACCAGGCAGTCGGCGAAGCCGAGCGACGGGGTCTTTCGAGTCCGGGCGGCAGGCCGCTGCCGCTGACGATCGCGCGCTCTAGTTCCGGACCTCGTGCCAGGCGGAGAGCGCCACCCCGGTGCCCAGCACGCTCGCCGACGCTTGATCGAAGTGAATCTTGCTACCGCCCGAGGGGACGACCTTGTACCCGATGAGCGACCCGTAGAAGTCGCTCGTGCCGGAGACTGTCACCACCGTATCGGGAGCGTACACGGACATGTACGTCGAGGTTCCGCCGGACACCACGACGCCGTTGGTGTCGGTCGGCGCGTTGAGGCTCGAGAAGAGCTTCAGGTTGCTCGCGTTCAAGGTCGTATTGGCGATGCTGCCTCCGGAGAGCTTGGCTTCGCCGGTGACGTAGATGTTCACGGCGCTCGAGACCGAGAGTACGCTCCCGCCACCGAGGGTGATGGCGCTGAAGCAGTACGTTCCCCCCGCGAGCGTGGTGGTTGGGCCACCCTGCATCGTCAGCACACCAGTGCTCGAGACGTACGTCTGCCCCGAGCCCAGCGTGATGCCCGCGCCGCTGCTGTAGGGGGGGCCGCAGGCGGGGACGGATGGGAGGGTGAGCGGCGGCGCCCCATTCGTGGCCGTCCCGGTCACGCCGTACGGTGGCAGTTGCGCCGCCGTCACGGTGCCGCTCGACGTCGCGTCCCCCTTGACGGTGGTCGCGCCACCCGTGAGGCTGATGTTGCCGTTGGCGCGCACGTTGCCGTGGCTGCTGGCCGTCCCCGCCGAGTAGGCGCCGTCGCGGGAGTCGAAGCTGTCCGTGAACGATCCGCCCGACATCGTTATGGTCGTCTTGGAGAAGATGCCATAGGGGAAGAGCGAAGTTCCGGTGACGAGCGCCGTGACGACCCGCTCCGCGCCGCCCACGCGGCCGCGCGACACGAGGGAGATCCTCACGTCCCGATCGGTGGCGGGATTGTTCGCCCCCGACTGCTCGTCGAAGTTGTCCACGGCCTGGACGTAGTATCCGTCCGCCGTCCCGCTGCCGAAGTTTCGGAACCGGTAGCTCGTGCTGCCGAGCGTCGCCGTCGTTCCCAGGCTGGCCAGCGCGCCCCCCGTGCCTCCGCTGCCGAGCTCGCTGTCGAACCCCCAGCAGGTGCTGCACGCGCTGGGCGCATTCGGGCGGTTCGCGGTGTTGGCGTTGATCAGGCTGTAGGCGTGATTGATGCCCGCCTCGGCCGCGCTGAGCGCCTGCCGCCCGAGCATGTCCTTGCCTCCCATCTGGAGCTCCGTCTGCGCGCTGCGCGTCCCGGCGACGCCGAGGAGCGCGAGCACGGCGATCACGAGCAGGACGAGGACGAGCGCCATGCCGTCTTGCCTCCCTGCTCGGCGGGCGCCTACCTTGGTCGCGAGATGGTTCATCGGCAACCTTTCCGAATCAGTTCCAGTTTGCGAGCATGACCTTCGAGCGCAGAGAGCTGGTCAGATTCTGATGCGTCAACGCGTCCACCTGGGACGATTGCGCCGTGAGCGTGATGTTGTACGCTTTGTTCGCGTTCACCGTCAGCACCTGGAGGTTCGTGATGCCCTCGACGGCGGCCTGTGCCCCGGACCCCTGGTTGTCGTTGCGGAGGAGCTGGGAGGCATACGACCCGACCGAGAACGTGATCACATCGACCCGGTAGATGGGGGTCCCCTGCGGATAGGCGCGCGCGAGCCCCTGGTTGCCGGCCACCAGCGGGTTCGTGTCGATCGTGATCTGCGTGCTGTTGACGGCCGTGACCAGCGCGTTCTCGGAGTCGCCGATCAGGAGGAGGCGCAGTGGGCCGGTGCTCAGCTGGCTCGAGCTGTTGACGGCGAGCGTGGTGGCGGCGGCATCCACGTGCGCGGTCAGGGTGGCCACCGGCTGCGCCGACGCGCTCGCGACCGAGATGACCGCGGGGTTGGACCCGTTGAGGGTGATGGTGGGGTTGGCGTTGAACCCGGGCACCCACGTGATCCAGTTGGAAATGTTCGTGCTCGGGACGCCGTACCTGCCGTTGCGGAGGCTCTCGGTGACCATGTTCATGCCGAGCCGCAGGTTGGCTTCCATCGTCGACTGCGCGTCGGCGCGAAGATAGGCTCGGCTGTGGGTCGCGAAGACGACCACGACCCCCGCCATGGCGATGCTGAGGACCAGCACCGCGACGAGCAGCTCAACCAGACCATAGCCGGCGCTCTCTCTGCGCATACGCTACTGGGCGACGATCGTCTGTAGTGAGACCGTGTGAGCGGTCCGGGTCGTCCAGCTCACCGTCACCGTGACGAGCGTGGTGTTCGCGCTTGGGCCCGCCGCCGCGGTCCACGCCCGCGCGTAGGTGGCGCCCGTGCCGCCCTCGGTCACGGTGTCCGACCCGCTCGCGACAGCGGCGAAGGGCGTATTGCGGATGTCCTCGACCTTGTCCCGGGCGAACTCGCTCGCCGTCGTCACGCGCCTGGCCTGATCGACGCCCCGCAGGGTGGCGATCACCAGGGGAGTCAGGCCGGCGAAGGCGATGCCGAGGAGCGCGAGCGCCGCCATGACCTCGACCAGCATGAAGCCCTTCGCTCGCGCCACGTCTGTCCCGCGTCTCTTCATTGAATCCGGATGCTCCCTGCCTGGCTGATGGTTATCGTCTTGTCCATCGTGCCGGCCTTCTGCAGCGTGACGACCACGGGCGCCAGCACGGTGCCGTTGGGCAGGAACGTGATCGGGCCGCCGGACGACATCGTGACGCCGGGCCAGTCGAGCTGAATGTCGACCGTCCTCACGGATTCGCCGACCTCGACCACGCCGTCATTGTTGTTGTCGTCGAGGATCGTGTCGGTGTGATTGCTGGCGATCTGAACGACGTAGCGGTTGTTCTCGGTGACCGCGGACATGCGTGTCTTCTGCAGGTCCGCCGCGACCTGACGTGCCGCGCCGCGGATGATGTAGAGCGGCCGCACCTGGGACGTCGTGAGCACCGTCGTGCTGACGAAGGTTCCGAGGACGGCAACCGTGGCGAGCAGCTCGGCCACCGTCGTGCCGCCTCGCCCACCGAGCGCGGAGCCCCCGCGGCGCCGAACGCCGGGGGTCGCGATGGCGGGGTGCCGCCGAAGGACCATGCGGTGACTCATCCTCATCCTTGCGGGAGCCTATGGACCCCGCGCGTGGAGCTGCCGGAGGAAGCAACGGGGATGCCACCCCGTTCTGTCCCAACGGCTTGGAGCACCGCGCTCAAGTGGACGATATTGGCACACGGGGTGCCGGGTGGGACTCGCCGTCCCGGTTCGGCACACTGCGCCACTTCCCTGGTCTTGGCACTGGCGTGGTTCCGATTCGGAACCTCGCCGGCTCTTCGGGCTTCTGCCCCGACGTGCCGCAGGGCTGGGGGGGCCGATCGTGCTCGCGCGCTAGTTGGCATGCCCGCGGGCGGCATTTTCTTGCACGCACCCGTCGCATTCACGCCGCCCTGGATAGATGAGGTCGGCGCGCACGGGTGGTCCCGGCGCTGCCTGGCCTCGCGCGGACGTCAGCGACCGGAGACGGCTGCGGGCGGGCTCACGGGAAGACGAACTTCTTGTTCCCCCGGTTCCGCAGCGCGATGCTGGCCGTCGAGCAGCGATCCCCGACCCGCACCGTCGCCGTGAGCTCCGGCCGCGCGTAGCGGCCGAGGTCCATCTTCTTCCCGGCGGTCAGGAAGCGCGCCGAGCCGCTCTTCGAGACCTTGATCTGCATCTTCCGGAGCCCCTGTGCCACGGTCCCGGTGGGATCCCCGAATTGGAACGGCCCCCGGCGACTCCCATGCTTCCAGCGCTGATGAGCGATATTGGCGCACAGCAGCTCGCCATTCTGATTGCGGAACTGGACGGTGACGTCGTCCCGCGTGGGATCGACGTCGGCGAAGCCTGCCTGGGCGAGGATGGCGATGAGCGACAGGTTCCCCTTCATCGCCCCCGCCGGGCCCGGGACGATGAGCGCCTTCTTCACCTGCATCGCTGCCGTCTGCGCGCAGCAGGCGGGATCCTCGTAGTCGGTCCGCCCGTCGCCGTCGTCGTCCACGCAGTTGCCGCAGTCCTCACGCGACGTCGCGGTGACCGGGCTCGCCTCCACGGCGCCGATCTCACAGCTCGCTCCCTGCGGACGGACGACACCCCGCTCGTCCGTGCTCGGCGGCGGGCAGCCGGCGGCGGCATCGATCGATGTTGTTGCCGTCGGAGATGATGCCCCCGCTGCAGTTGTCCGGGGTGTTGGCCGCGAGGATGGTGTTCCGCACCTCCACGGTGCCGGACGCGTTGTTGGACGTCCCGCCGCCGGCGCTCGCCCCGTTGCCGGCCACCGTGCCGCTGTCGAGGAGAAGGACGCCATCGTTCCATAGCGCGCCGCCCATGCCCGCCACCGTGCTGTTGTTGGCGAGGGTGGCGTTGGTCAGGGTGGTCGTCCCGTCGTTCCAGAACCCGGCGCCGTTGCCGCCCGCCGCGCTCCGGCTGATCGTGCCGTTGACGACGTCGAGCGAGCCGGCGTTCCAGAGGGCGCCGCCGTCGGCGGCCGCGCGGTTGCCGTCGAGGGCGACGTTCATGAGCGAGATGAGCCCCGTGTTGTAGATGCCGCCGCCGCTCGTGCCGCTGTGGTTCGCAGAGATCGTGCCGCCGCCGGTGGGCGGCGCGGGTGGAACGGGCGGGTTCGTGTTGTCGAGGGAGACGAAGCCGTCGTTCCGCACCCCGCCGCCCTCGGCCGTGCTCGTGTTGCCGTCGATCGTGAAGCTGCCGAGGGCCGAGATGAAGCCCGTGTTCGAGAAGCCGCCACCCTCCGCGGCCATGTTGTTCCGGAGCATGCCCTGGATGAGATAGGCGGTGCCTTCGTTGAAGAGGCCCCCGCCCGGACCGCTGGTGGTGTTGCCGTCCAGCGCGAGGTCGGTGCCGGTGAAGGTGCCGCCGTTGTGGATGCCGCCGCCGCCCACCCCGCTCGCGTCCAGGCCGTTGCGGACCGTGATGCCGTCGATCTCGTCCGTGCCGATGATGTCGAAGACGCCGACCAGCTGATTCCCGTCGACGATGGTGGCGGCCGAGCCGGCGCCGGTGATGGTGATGTCCGCGCTCATGGATAGCCGCTGAGCGATGGTCAGCCCGTAGGTGCCGGCGGGCAGCGTGATGGTGCTCGTCTCGGGCGCGAGCGCATTGGCGGCCTCGATCGCCTCGCGCAGCGAGCAGTCGCCGGGGTTGCAGGCGCCGCGCTCGGTGTCGTCGGTGCGGGTCACGGTGAAGCTGGCGGCCCGCAGGTCGGTCACGTGCAGCACGCCGAGCGCGACGCCGCCGAGGAGTGTCGCGAGGGCGCGCCAATGGATCGTGGTCTGCGGACCGGCCATCTGACTACCTTCCCGACTGCGCGCCCTGGCTCCGCGCCAGCGGCGGGCCGCGGACGATAGGTCCGCGTCCGGGCGCGGGTCAACGGCCACCATCGCGGCCACCATCGCGTTGCGGAACCGGCGGAACCCGAAGTTCGTCTTCCCGTGAGCCTGCCCGCGAGGCGAAGACGAACGCGCGGCCCGCGGTGGCCTGAGCGAGGACATGACCTGCCCCTCCGACGGAGCGGGTCCATTGGGGGAGCGCGCGCGCTTCGTTCTCATGCGTTCCTGATTGTCCTGACGCAATGCGTGTGTAAACCTTTTTTTCGGGAAAACCTTGACCTTCCCCCCCTCGGTTCGGGATAAGACCGCACCTTCTCGGTCGCCAAGAGACACCAAGCACCCACCGCTCCTCTCGTCTTCAAGCCCCGCTCATCGTTCCGCGCGGACCATGGCCGGCTCGGATGGATGAAGTGCACTCTCTTGGCAACGCACGGGCCTGGGTCCGCAGGCAGGTTCCCCTGTCCGCACGCTACCCGGCCGCGCACGGGCTCGAGGCCTGTCCCCTCTCGAACGTCGGCGGGTCGACACCGCCGGACAAGATTGAATGGGAGAGCCATGAAGCGGGACGGCCGATCCCTGGCTTTGCGGCGCTGCGCCCCCCAGGAGGGCACAGGGCTTGCGCGAGGATCGATGCTTGCACGTCCCCGCCCGCTACTTACCGTCCCGGCGCGCTACTCGAGGGTAGTCAAGGAGATGGATGGATGTGGATGATGTGGCGGCGAGGGCCGAAGACTCCGGGATTCGCGTTACTGCTGACTCTGTTCGCGACCCTTCACGTCGCGACTTCCGCGGACGCTGCGTCGCTCGGAAGGCAATGTCGGCAGGTGTGCCGCGACGAGATCGCGGCGTGCGTCGCCGCCGAGGGCCACTCCCGGGCATGCAGGAGAAGCACGCTCCAGCGCTGCAGGCAGGAAGGGGTCGCGGTCTGCCAGGGCCAGGCCGGGCAGTCCTCCAGCGCGCTCGCGGGGGCCTGCAGCAGCCCGACCGTCATTCCCGCGCAGGGCGGGACCTTCAGCGGCACGACGAGCGGCACGAGCTCGCTCGCGGGCAGCTGCGGCAGCTCGGCGAACTCACCCGAGCGGGTCTTCCAGTGGACGCCGACGGTCTCGGGCACGGCGACCATCCAGACGTGCGGCGCCGGCACGAACTTCGACACCGTCCTCTACATGCGCAGTGGCGTGTGCGCGAGCGGGCCCGAGGTCGTGTCCGGGTGTAACGACGACACGTGTCCCAATTCGAGTGGCCTGTTCCGCGCCTCCCGTATCATGCCGACGGTGACCGCGGGGCAGACGTACTTCATCGTCGTGGACGGGTACGGCGGCGCGCAGGGGACTTTCAGTCTGACGGTCACCGCGCCGGGGGCCTCGACGACGACGACGTTGAGGGCGGTGACGTCGACCACGACGACCACGCTCCCGGGGGCCTGCAGCAGCCCGACCGTCATCTCGGCGGCGGGAGGGACGTTCAGCGGCACGACGAGCGGCACGAGCTCACAGGCCGGCAGCTGTGGCAGCTCGGGGACCTCACCCGAGCGGGTCTTCCAGTGGACCCCAACGGTCTCGGGCACGGCGACGATCCAGACCTGCGGGGGGAGCACGAGCTACGACACCGTCCTCTACGTGCGAAGCGGCGCGTGCGGGACCGGCTCCGAGATCGCCTTGGGATGCAACGACGACGCCTGCGCCGACGCGACGGGCGCGAACCGTGCCTCCCGCATCACGCCGACGGTGACGGCGGGGCAGACGTACTACATCTTCGTCGACGGCTTCGGCGGAGCGCAGGGGAACTTCACCCTGACCGTCCTGCCGCCGGTGCCCACGACGACGACCACGCTGCCGCCGCCGACGACCACCACGACCTCGACGACGACCAGCACCACGTCGACGACGACCACGACGCGGCCGTCGACCACGACGACCACCACGCTGCCGCCGCCGACGACCAGCACCACGTCGACGACGACGAGCACCACGTCGACGACGACCACGACGCGGCCGCCGACCACGACGACCACCACGCTGGGCGACACGGTCTCCCCATCCGTGCCGACGGCGCTCAGCGCGTCCGCGCCCAGCTGCAGCCAGATCAATCTCGGCTGGAACCCCTCGACCGACAGCGGCGGGTCGGGGCTCAAGGGCTACAACGTCTACCGCAACAGCGTCTTCGTGAAGCAGGTCCTCGCGCCCGGCACGACGACCAGCGACCCGGGCATGGCCGCCTCGACCGTCTACACCTACAACGTCGCGGCGATCGACAATGCCGGCAACACGTCGGGCATGAGCGTGGCGGCGAGCACCAATACACCGGCGTGCGTAGCAGGCGGCCAGTTCATCTGGAATCGGCAGATCGGCGGCTCGGGCGTGTTCGACGCCGCGCATGCGATGGCGGTTGCCACCGACCCCAGCGGCAACGTCGTCGTGGCCGGCTCGTTCGAGGGCACCGTCAACTTCGGCACGGGGCCGATGACCAGCTCCGGTTTCAAGGATGTGTTCGTGGCGAAGTACTCGGCGGCCGGCGTGCCGCTGTGGGCGAAGGCGTACGGGGAACCCAACGACGACGAGGAAGCGTTGGGGGTGGCCATGGATGGGAGCGGCAGTGTCGTGGTGACGGGCTACTTCAAGCAGACCGTTAACTTCGGGACGGGACCCCTCACGGCCGCCGGCACGTACCTGGGCGACGTCTTCGTGGCGAAGTATTCGGCGTCCGGCGCGCCTCTGTGGGTGAAGCAAGTCGGCAGCTCGGGCTTCGACAAGGGCACCGCGATCGCGGTCGACGGCGCGAGCAATGTGCTGGTGACCGGATATTTCAACGGGACCGTCAATTTTGGCTTGGGGACGGTCACGAGTGCCGGGGGGCCGGACGTCTTCCTGGTGAAGTACACGCCGGAGGGGGCGCCTCTATGGGCCAAGCGGTTTGGGGGCAGCGGTTTCGACGTCGCGCATGGCATCGCGGTGGACGGCGGCGGGAACGTGGCCGTGACGGGCGATTTCCAGAACACGGCGGACTTTGGCACCGGGCTGCTCACGAGCGCCGGCGGTCGTGACATCTTCCTGGCGGAGTACTCACCGGATGGGGCGCCCCTGTGGTCGAGGAGCTTCGGGGGCACGAGTGAGGACGGGGCCACCAGCGTCGCGCTCGATGGGAGCGGCAACGTGATCGTGACGGGGAGCTTCACGGGCGCCGTCGACTTTGGCGGCGGCCTGCTGCCCGACCTCGGCGGCGGGGACATATTCCTCGCCAAGTACTCGCCCAGCGGGGCGCACCTCTGGTCGAAGCGCTTCGGTGGCGGCGGGTCGCTGGGGGAGCAGGCCGCGGGGGTCACGGCGGACGGCGCGGGCAACGTCATCCTGACGGGGGCCATCCTGGACTCGGTCTCGTTCGGGGGCCCGGTCCTGTGGAGCAATCAGACCTACGACATCTACGTGGCGAAGTTCACGGCCGCGGGGGCGTACCTGTGGTCGCGGCGGGCCGGGGAGGGGTACGACGACTCCGGGCTGGCCGTGGCGGCGGATGGGAGCGGCAATGCGCTGGTCGCCGGGTATTTCTCGGTGGCCGCGGACCTTGGTGGCGGCCGGCTCACCAGTCCGGGCGGGACCGACGGCTTCGTCGTGAAGTACGCGCCGTGAGCGCGGCGCGCGGCGTGCTCCGCATGCGGTGCCATCCGCGCACCATGTGACCGGCCTCACGCCGGGCTCAGAATTTCCAGTTCCGCTCCGCTTCGCATGAGCTGGGCGAATAGTCTCGCGGTCGCCGTCCCATCCCCTCGTTAGGCGAAGCCCCGTCCGCCGACCCGCGTCGCCAGGCGCCCCCGCGCGCCACCTCAGGTGTCCCGGCCGGTCACCTACCGCGGGCGCCGTGTCCGCGCCCTGCGCATCGGTGACGCCGACGACGTGGCGCTTCTCACCACTATCAGCCGCGGCGAGTTTGCGACCGCCGGCTTTCGCAACCGCGACCTTCGCCGCCTCCTCCCGCCCGCCAAGGTCCCAGCACGCCCGCGCCGCGTCCGCCCGCGTCACGCGCCAACTCCGCCTCCTCCGCGCGCACGGCGTCATCAAGAAGATCCCGAAAACCCATCGCTACCGCCTGACGCACCACGGCCACGTGTTGGCTGCTGCTGTTTTGGCTAGTAGCTCAGCTGCCTGCGCGCTCGCCGGTGACGGCGACGTAGGCCGGCCAGTCCCGGACGGCAGCGATCAGAGTCGCGCGCAGAAGTGAACGCACTCGCTGCGAAGCGCGTCATGTGACGGACGCTCGCGCCTCCACGTCGCTCCTCACTCTCCGATAGTCCGCTTCCGGCGAGAACACAGAGCCTGCGGGAGGATCGATGTTTGCACGTGCCCCGCCAGCTACCGCATTGCCGGGAGGACCCTGGGCGCCTTCTGGTGAGCGTTGAGGAGGTAAGGGGATGAGGCAGGGCGCATGGAATCGGCGGTTCACGGCACCGCTGGCGGTGCTCGCGGTACTTCTCATCGCACCCGCTGCGGACGCCGTTTCGCTGGCCAGGCAGTGCCGGCAGGCGTGCGGGGACGAGATCGCCTCGTGCGTCGCCGCGGGCGGCCGCCGTCTTGCGTGCAAGAGGCAGACGCTCAGGCGCTGCAGGAGTGAAGGCCTCACCGTCTGCGAGGGCCTGAGCGCCGGAGGGAATGCAACGGCGGTGACTGCCCCGCTCCGCGCCCCCACATCGCTCAAGGCGGCCGCCAGGTCGGCCGGTGAGATCGATCTGAGCTGGAACGACGCCAACTCGCAGGAGAGCGGCTCTCTGATCGAGCGGAGCCTCGACCCGGCCAGCGGTTTCGTGCAGATCGCGGCGGTCGGGGTGAACGTGCACTCCTACAAGGACTTCGGCCTCAGCCAGACGACCGCCTACTACTACCGGGTGCGGGCGTTTGGATCGACGGACCCGGCGTCCGGAGTGACGGACGTCTTCTCACCCTACTCGAACATCGTGAGCGCGACGACGCCGGCGGATCTGAGGGCGCCGTCGACGCCGAGCGGGCTCAGCGCCTGGGCCAGCGCCTGCAACCAGATCACCCTGAGCTGGAAGGCGTCGACGGACAGCGGCACGGGTGTCATGGGGTACAACGTATATCGGGGGGGTGTTTTCCTGAAGCAGGTGCAGGCGCCGGCCACCTCGACCACGGATTCGGGGCTGCTTCCCTCGACCATCTACTCCTATGCCGTCTCCGCCGTCGACAACGCCGGGAACCAGTCGAACAAGAGCGGGACCGTGAGCGCTGCGACGCCCGCCTGTCCGACGACGACCACCACCACGAGCACCACCTCTAGCACTACGACTACGCTGCCGACCACGACGTCGATCACGAGCTCGACGACGACCACCACCCTCCCCGGGGGCTGCAGCAGCCCGACCGTCATCCCCGCGCA
>Ga0209057_1001554_pt1 | contig 18292 bp, 10 predicted proteins | sample GraSoiAngelo_146_FD_185903 | JGI IMG/M metagenome (GOLD analysis project Ga0209057, IMG submission 185903) | Grasslands soil microbial communities from the Angelo Coastal Reserve, California, USA - 14_1009_05_30cm (SPAdes) (version 2) | ecosystem: Environmental > Terrestrial > Soil > Grasslands ... | reverse complement strand
GATGACCGGACAGCCGAGGCGGTGGCGGCGGCGATCGCAGCGGGGCGCGAGCGCCGGCGGGGCCGAGTCTCGGAGCTGAGGAATCCCTGGGCTGGTTGATCGACACGAGCATTTGGATCGCCGTCGAGCGCGGGCGACTCGGAGCCGCAGACATTCAGGCGATCACCCGGCAAGAGCCGGTGTACCTGTCGCCGGTCAACATTGCCGAGATGCAGTTCGGCGTGGAGATGCTGCGCGCCGGTAGACTGAAGCAGAGGGCGACCGCGGCAGTGCGCCGGATGCGTCGTAAGCCGCAACTTCGGATCACGGTCGAGACGGCAGAGGTGTTCGGGTCCCTGGCGGCTGGCTTGAAGAAGGCCGGACGCGATGCGCGCTTTCGAATCAATGACCTCTGGCTCGCAGCGCAGGCGGTTCAGCGTGATTTCAAGTTGCTGACGTCGAATCCAAGGGACTTCGAGGACATCCCCGGGCTGAAGCTCGCTTCGATCTCCATCGGGTAAGACTCGTCGAGCTGACCCACGACTCGCGCTCCAAGGGTGGACTTGCCAGGGAGGAGGCCGTCGTGTTGTACGCCTGGTGCGCCTCGAGATGCCGAGCATGCACTACCTGCCATCATCTACGCGGACGAGGCCGCCTGGGCGGCGCGCGGGGCCGCCCAGCGGGCGGCAGTGATGCGATCTCCATCGGGTAAGAAGCTTCGACTCGTCAAGCTGACCCACTACTCGCCCTCCAGGGCGGACTTGCCAGGGAGGAGGCCGTCGTGCTGTAGGACGAGGCCGCGTGGGTGGCGCGCGGCGCCGCCAAGCGGGAGGCAGTGATTGCGCCCGATGCACGACCTCCGCGCAGCAACGACGGGCCAGGTGCAGATCGTGGGAGCGTTGAGTGGGGGCTGAGCATCCCCTGGAAGGCCGCGTGGCCCTCGTCACCGGCGGGAGCGGCGGCATCGGGCGGGCGCTGTCGCGCCGGCTCGCCGCGGCGGGCGCGGCGGTCGCCGTCTCCTACGGGGCGAACGCGGCGGCGGCCGGCGAGGTCGTCCGCGAGATCGCCAGCGCAGGGCAGCGAGCGGTTGCGATCGGCGCCGACCTGCGCCAGGTGGACGCGCCGGAGGTCCTCGTGGCCGGCGTCGAGCAGGCGCTCGGCCCGGTGGATGTGCTGGTCGCCAATGCCGGCGTGAGCCGCCGACTCGAGTTCGACGACATCGACCTGGAGACGTGGGACGAGACGCTGGCCGTGAACCTGCGCGCGCCCTTCCTGCTCGCGCGGCGGACGATCCCCGGCATGCGCGCGCGGCGCTGGGGCCGCGTGCTCTTCATGTCCTCGGTCGCCGCGTTCACCGGCGGGCTCGTCGGGGCGCACTACGCCGCGTCCAAAGCGGGCTTGCACGGGCTGACGCACTATCTGGCCAGGCGGCTCGCGCCGTTCGGCGTCACGGTCAACGCCATCGCGCCGGCGCTGATCGCCGAGACGGGCATGCTCCCCGGCGACCCCGGCGACCTGCATCGCCTGGTGCCCGTCGGACGCCTCGGCAGACCGGAGGAGGTCGCGGACCTGACCCTCGCCGTCCTCACCAACGCCTACGTCACCAACCAGGTGCTCTCGGTCGACGGCGGCACGCACCCGCGGTAGCGCGCCGGCAGGTCCCCGTGTCGCCGCGCCTCACCATGCTGCTCGCCCTCCCCTGCGTCCTCTCGGCCGGCGCCGTCTGGACCGAGGCCCGCGACCTCCTCGCCCGCCTCTTCTCGCCCGCCGAGACCTGCGAGCTCGGCGAGGAGGTGGTGGGCGGCCGGGTCGAGCCCGGCGCGCGCACCGTCGTCGTCCCGGTCAGGAAGAAAGCCTGGGAGGCCTCGCTCGGCGGTGAGGAGGCGGCGAAGCCCTACATCAAGGCCCGGCTGGCAGGCTGGCCGGCGAGGCTCCTCGCCGATCGCGACGCGCTGCCGCGCACCGACGCCGAGTTCGTCGCCCGCCTCGCCCGCGACACCTGGCGGGGGCTCGAGGCGTTCACCGACCGCGAGCACCAGCTCCCGGTCGACAACGTCCGGCTCGGCGCGGCCGCGGCCGGCCGCGACGAAGCCCGCGTCGGCGACTACACCAACGTGACCAGCATCGGGCTCCGCCTGATCGCGATCGTCGCGGCGCACGAGCTCGGGCTCGCCACGGAGCGGGAGGCCGTCGGCCGCCTCCGGGCGCTGCTCGACACGCTCGGCCGGCTCGAGACGCACGACGGGTTCTTCTTCAACTACTACGACACCACCTCGCTCGAGCGCACCAGCAACTTCATCTCCTTCGTCGACTCCTCGTGGCTGACGGCGGGCCTGATGGTCGTGCGGACGGCGTTCCCGGAGCTCCACGACGAGTGCACCCGGCTGATCGAGCGGGCCGACTACCGCTTTTTCTACGACGCGGGCCCGCAGCGCATGTCGCACGGCTACTGGGTGCACCTCGCCGCGCGCTCGCGCTACCACTACGGCGTCCTCTACGCCGAGTCGCGCCTCGGGAGCCTGATCGCCATCGGCAAGGGCGACGTGCCGGAGGAGCACTGGTTCGGCATGGTGCGCACCTTCCCGGCGGCGTGCCGCTGGCAGTCCCTCCGGCCGCAGGCGCGCGAGCGGAAGACGGTCCGCGGCCACACGCTGGTCGGGGGCTGGTACGAGTGGAAGGGCGAGCGCTACGTCCCCTCCTGGGGCGGCAGCATGTTCGAGGCGCTCATGCCGACCCTCGTGCTCGACGAGGCGCGCCACGCGCCCCTGAGCCTCGGCGCGAACGACGCGGCGCACGTCGCCGTCCAGCGCCGCTACGCCCTCGAGGAGCTCGGCTATCCCGTGTGGGGGCTCTCGCCCAGCTCGACGCCGGGGAACGACGGCTACGGCGAGTACGGGGTACGGGTGCTCGGCTCGCTCGGCTACGGGGCGGGCGCGGTCACGCCGCACGCGGTGGCGCTCGCGCTCGGCGTCGCGCCCGCGGAGGCGGCGGCCGAGCTCCGGCAGCTCGCCGCCCGTTACGACAGCTACGGCGAGTACGGCTTCTACGACGCCGTCGACCCGCGCTCGGGCCAGGTGGCGCACGCGTATCTCGCCCTCGACCAGGCGATGACCTTCATTTCGGCAGCGAACTATCTCAAGGACGGCTGCATCCGCCGGCGCTTCGCCGCCGACCCGATCGCCGCGCGGGCGCTCGCGGTGATCGGCGACGAGCGCTTCTTCGACTGAGGACGATGGCGAGCGTCGAGTTCGAGCACGTCGACAGGATCTTCCCCGACGGGACGCGCGCCGTCGCCGACTGCAGCATGCGGATCGAGGACGGCGAGCTCGTGGTCGTGGTCGGGCCGTCGGGCTCCGGCAAGTCGACGCTGCTCCGGATGGTGGCCGGGCTGGAGGAGATCACCGCCGGCACGGTCCGCATCGGCGAGCGGGTGGTGAACGCGCTCAGCCCGCAGGAGCGCAACGTCGCCATGGTTTTCCAGGACTACGCGCTCTACCCGTACCTCTCGGCGCGCGGCAACCTCGAGTTTCCGCTCCGCATGCGCCGGCTGTCGCGCGCCGAGATGCGGCGGCGGGTCGAGCGAGCGGCGGACCTGCTCGGCATCGGCCCGCTCCTCGAGCGCCTGCCGAAGCAGCTCTCGGGCGGGCAGCGGCAGCGCGTCGCGATGGGGCGGGCGCTGGTGCGCGAGCCGAGCGTCTTCCTCCTGGACGAGCCGCTCTCCAACCTCGACGCCAAGCTCCGCGTGCAGGTGCGCGCGGAGATCGGGGAGCTACAGGCGCGCACGCACACGACGATGATCTACGTCACCCACGACCAGGTCGAGGCGATGACGCTCGGCGACCGGGTCGCCGTCCTCGACCGGGGCCGCGTGCAGCAGGTCGCCCCGCCGCGCGACCTCTACGACCGCCCCGCCAACGCCTTCGTCGCGGGCTTCATCGGCAACCCGCCGATGAACCTCTTCCCCACCCGCCTCTCGCTGGACGACCGGGGCCGCGTCGTGATGGACCTGGGCGGCCAGCCGGTCCCCGTCTCCGGCGCGGCGGCACACGCGGCGCCCGTCACCGCCGGCATCCGCCCGGAGTCGCTGCGCCTCGTGCCCGCGGGCGCCGCCGACGGGGGCGCCGTGCGTGGCGTCGTCGAGCACCTCGAGTACCTGGGCCACGAGACGCAGGCTCACGTGCGCGTCGCGACCGGCGGCGACGGCGGAGTCCGCCTCGTCGCCCGCGTGCAGGGCATGCCCGGGCTCGCCAAGGGCGAGCCGGTCGGCGTGCAGATCGATCCGGACCGAGTGCACCTCTTCGGGGAGGACGGGCGCGCGCTCGGGGATCCGCGCCGGTAGGCGGCCACGCCTGCATCGCCTGAGGATCAGCTCCGCCATCCCGAACGGGGTGAATTCCGCTCAGGCGTATGCGGCCCGCTGTCCCGAGACGAGCTACCGCGGGGTGTTGTATTGTACCAGCGGGGCGTTCGGGTGCCCTGGGACACGGCCTCTCCTTACCGTCGGCAGTTCTCCGCCCCGTATTCCGGGAGCTCCGCGGTATGGCGGCTTCGGGCCGCCGCGACCAAGCTCTCGATTGGAGGTGTAAACTAACGCGGGCACCGCGCCGTTCGCCACCCAGCAGAGGAGAGAGTCATGTCCACCACGACCCGGGCGTTCCTCGTTGCGGCCGTCCTCTTCTGGCTGACCGCATTCGAGGCTCTGTTGGGCGCCGGGGGCGGAGCGGACGCCGCGGGCCCGCACCGGGGCCACCACCGGATCCAGTGCTGCCGTGCGGGCGCGAGCGGCGCCCCGGAGTGCCGGGTGAAGACCAGGCGTGCGTGCCGGAGGACCGGCGGCGTCGACATGGGGCCGGGCACCTGCAACCCGAAGCCGTGCGCCGCGCGCCCGTCACCGACCAGCACCACGAGCAGCTCGAGCACCAGCACGAGCAGCACCTCGACCTCGTCGACCACGAGCACGAGCTCCACGACCACGTCATCGACCCCGGACAGCAGCACCACCTCCAGCTCGACGACGACCGTCCCGTCGACCACAACCACGACCTCCACGACGGTACCCCCTTGCGGCACGTTCCTGCTGGAGTGGGGCGCTCCGCTGGCCTCGGCCAACGGCGAGCTCAACTCCCCCGACGGCGTGGCGATCGACGGGATCGGAAACGTCTACGTGGCGGATTCGGCCAACCACCGCATCCAGAAGTTCGACGCGAACGGGGCCTTCCTCACCGCCTGGGGGAGCCTCGGCTCGGGCGACGGACAGTTCGGTGGCCCCGACGGCCCCTCCGGCGTGGCGACCGACGGGAGCGGGAACGTCTACGTGTCCGATACGGACAACAGCCGCATCCAGAAGTTCGACGCGAGCGGCACCTTCCTCACCGTTTGGGGGAGCTACGGCTCGGGCGACGGACAGTTCTCCTTCCCCTCCGGCGTGGCGGCCGACGCGAGCGGGAACGTCTACGTGGCGGATGCGGGCAACAATCGCATCCAGAAGTTCGACGCGAGCGGCACCTTCCTCACCGCCTGGGGGAGCCTCGGCTCGGGCGACGGACAGTTCTCCTTCCCCTCCGGCGTGGCGACCGACGGGAGCGGGAACGTCTACGTCGTGGAGTTCGACAAACCCCGCATCCAGAAGTTCGACGCGAGCGGCACCTTCCTCACCGCCTGGGGGAGTGAGGGGTCGGGCAACGGACAGTTCGGCCGGTACGTCGCCCCCCTCGGCGTGGCGACCGACGAGAGCGGGAACGTCTGGGCAGCTGATCCGGTCAACAGCCGCATCCTGAAGTTCGACGCGAGCGGCACCTTTCTCACCGCCTGGGGCAGCTACGGCCAGGGCGAAGGGCAGTTCATTCAGCCTTACGGCGTGGCGATCAATGCGAGCGGGAACGTCTACGTCACCGAGCCCAGTGCGCAGCGCGTCCAGAAGTTCGACGCGAGCGGCACCTTCCTCACCGCCTGGGGGCGCGAGCGGGCGGCTGGGGAATTCGCCAACCCTTCTGGCGTGGCGACCGACGGGAGCGGGAACGTCTACGTCGCGGATACGTACAACCACCGCATCCAGAAGTTCGACGCGAGCGGCACCTTCCTCGCCATGTGGGGGAGCTACGGCTCGGACAACGGACAGTTCAAGGGCCCCGCCTTCGTGGCGACGGACGGGAGCGGGAACGTCTACGTGACGGATGCGGAGAACCACCGCATCCAGAAGTTCGACGCGGGCGGTACCTTCCTCACCACCTGGGGGACTCAAGGCTCGGGCGCCGGACAGTTCATTTACCCCTCCGGCGTGGCGACCGATGGGAGCGGGGACGTCTACGTCGCGGACGCGAACAACTTCCGCATCCAGAAGTTCGACGCGAGCGGCACCTTCCTCACTACCTGGGGTAGCGAAGGCTCCGGCGATGGACAGTTCATACTCCCCTCCGGCGTGGCGACCGATGGGAGCGGGAACGTCTACGTCGCGGCTTGGACCAGATGCTGCCCCGTCACAGACAGCCGGATCCAGAAGTTCGACGCGAGCGGCACTTTCCTCACCGCCTGGGGGATCGAGGGCCCACGCAACGGAGAGTTCGCCTACTCCGAGGGCGTGGCGACGGACGGGCGAGGCAACGTCTACGTTGCGGATGCGGAGAACGACCGCATCCTGATGTTCGACGCGAACGGCACCTTGCTCACCGCCTGGGGGAGCTACGGCTCGGACGACGGACAGTTCGCCTCCCCCGAGGGCGTGGCAACCGACGGGCGCGGGAACGTCTACGTCGCGGATACGGGCAACGGCCGCATCCAGAAGTTCGCCTGCCCGTGAGCACGGCTCCTGTTTGCTCGTCGGCGGGGTTTGACTTCCGCTTGGCGCGCCACCTGGGCAGGGCCGCGAGCACGCCCGGGGGCGTCCTCGCGAGGGAGGGGCGTCAGTCACCCCTCGGACCGAGCCTGAGCCGCACGTCGTGCGCCGCCCCGTCGCGCCGGAGCGCGATCCGGGCGGCGCCGTCCTCGAGCAGCGCCGGCTCGCCGTCGACGCTCGCCGCCACCACGGCCGCCGCGTTCCCCTCCGGGTTCTCGACCAGGATCTCGTAGCTCGTCCGCCCGTCCGGGAGCCGCAGGCGCACGGCGAAGCGCGGCCACGCGTCGGGCACGCACGGCCGCACGCGCAGCGTGTCGCCCGCCTCGATGCCGACGCCGAGGATGGACTCGAGCGCCACGCGGTACATCCAGCCCGCGGAGCCCGTGTACCACGTCCACCCGCCGCGCCCGACGTGCGGCGGCGCGCTGTAGACGTCCGCGGCCACCACGTAGGGCTCGACCCGGTAGACGGTGACTGCCTCGGGCGTGCGCGCGTGGTGGACGGGGCCGAGCATCTCGAGGAGCGCCGCGGCGCGCTCGCGCCGGCCGAGCTCCGCCATGGCGCGCACCACCCAGAGCGCGGCGTGGGTGTACTGGCCGCCGTTCTCGCGGATGCCGGGCACGTAGCCCTTGATGTAGCCCGGGTCGTGGGCGGTGCGATCGAACGGCGGCGTCAGGAGCCGGACGAGCCCCGCGCCCTCGTCCACCAGCTCGCGCTCGACGGCGTCGATCGCCCGGGCGGCGCGCTCGGGCGGCGCCACGCCGGAGATGACCGCCCAGGCCTGCGCGAGCGCGTCGATCCGGCACTCGTCGCTCGCCGCCGAGCCGAGCGGCGTGCCGTCGTCGTAGTAGGCGCGCCGGTACCACGCGCCGTCCCAGCCGGCCTCCTCGAGCGCCGCCGCGAGCGCCGCGCGGTGCTCGCGGTAGCGCCGCGCGCGCGCGCCGTCCCCGCGGCGCTCGCAGAGCGAGACGAAGCGGCCGAGCACGTGGTGGAGGAAGAAGCCGAGCCAGACGCTCTCGCCGCGGCCCTCCCGCCCGACGCGGTTCATGCCGTCGTTCCAGTCCCCCGTACCCATGAGCGGGAGCCCGTGCGCACCCACCCCGAGCGAGCGGTCGAGGGCGCGGCAGCAGTGCGCGTAGAGGTCGGCCACCTCCTCCGCGGGCGACGGCAGGAGGTAGGCCTCGTCCTCGCCCGCGGCGAGCAGGCGCGCCGTGACGAAGGGGACGCGCTCATCCAGCACGCCCCAGTCGCCCGTCGTGCGGACATAGAAAGCCGTCACGTACGGGAGCCAGAGGAGGTCGTCCGAGATGCGCGTGCGCGTCCCGCGGCCGGCGGGCGGATGCCACCAGTGGAGCACGTCGCCCTCGGCGAACTGGTGCGCGGCGTGCAGCAGGAGCTGCGCCCGCGTCAGCTCCGGCCGCGCGTACACGAGCGCGGCGGCGTCCTGGAGCTGGTCGCGGAAGCCGAAGGCGCCGCCCGATTGGTAGAGGGCGGAGCGCCCCCAGAGCCGGCAGGAGACCACCTGGTAGAGGAGCCAGCCGTTCATCATGAGATCGAGCGCCGGGAGCGGCGTCTCCACCTGCACGGCGGAGAGCGTGCGCCGCCAGCTCGCACGCACGGCATCGAGCGCCCGGTCGAGGGCTCCGGGCTGCCGGTAGCGCGCGACCAGCGCGCGCGCGGCGCCGGCGCCTTCGGCCTCGCCGAGGAGGAACGCGCACTCGACGCTCGCGCCGGGAGGGATCGTCACCCGCACCGAGAGCGCGGCGCACGGGTCGAGCCCGGCGCCCGTCCGGCCGTCGAGCGCGCGCGCGGCGCACACCGCCGCGGGGCAGGCCGGCGAGCCGTTGCGGCCGAGGAAGGCGGCACGGTCGGCCGTGAAGCGCACGCGGCCGCCGGGCGCCACCGCGGCGGCGAACGTGACGCCGTGGCGAAACTCCCCCTCCGGGTTCCGCGCCAGGAGCACGCCCGCCCGCGCATCGAGCCGGGTCACCACGGGGCCCCCGGGCAGGACGCCCAGCACGAGGCGGAAATACGCGAAGAGCGTCAGCCGGCGCGCGCGCCGGCGCGTGTTCGCGAGGCGCAGCCGCACCACCTTCACCGGATCGTCGGGCGGCACGAAGAGGCTGGTCTCCTGCTCGAGCCCGTGGCTCGCGTGCCGAAAGCGCGTGTAGCCGAAGCCATGCCGCACCTCGTACGACGCGCCGCCCGGGACCGGGCCGGGGAGCGGCGACCAGAAGACGCCGGCCTCCTCGTCGCGCACGTAGACCGCCTCACCGTGAGGATCGACGACGGGGTCGTTGTACCAGGGCGTCAGCCGGTGCTCGTGGCTGTTGCGGCTCCAGGAGCAGCCCGCGCCGCTCTCGCTGACGAGGAAGCCGAAGCGCGGGTTGGCAATGACGTTGACCCACGGCATCGGCGGGCGCTCGGGACTGCGAATCACGTACTCGCTCCCGTCGGCCGCGAACCCGCCCAGGCCGTTGTCGAAGCGGAGCGGCTCCGGGTCGCCCGGGCTCGACCGCGCGCGCGCGGCGGGCCGGAAGCGCGCGGCGGCGCGCCGGGGCGCGGGACGGGCCCGCGGAACATCGGCGGGCTCGACGTCGAGGCCTTTGGCGCGCCAGTACGCCCGCGCCCGCTCGGCGTCGCGCCCGCGCGCCGGGCGGGAGGGGCGCCCGTAGAGGATTGCCCCCGCAAGCTCCTGAAGCGCCTCGCCCTCGTCCTCGCCGACGCCGACGCGCGCGAGGAGCGCGCGCTCGAAGTCGCCGGCGTCGGCCAGCGCGGTCTCGGCCGCAGCGGGCGACGCCCAGCGCCCGGCGAGCGCGAGCGCCACCTCACGGGTGGGCGCCGCACCGAGGAGCGCGGTCAGCGAGGCCTCCCCGCCCGGGCCGAGCGCCACCGTCCGGCGGAGGCTCAGCACCGGGTCGAGGACGTTGCCGGCCGTCCCGGAGAGCGGGGCCGGGGCGGTGAGGGCGAGCGGCCGCGCGGCCGTGCGCCCGCGGCCGAGGAAGCGCGCCCGGTCCGTCTCGTGCTCGAGCGGCCCGTCGCCGGCGAGCGCGTGCACCAACCAGGCGACTCGTTCCCCCTGGCCGCGCGGCCGCCGCCGCGCGAGGAGCACGCCTCGCTCCGGCACGTGCTCCGTCTGCACGAAGAGCTTCGAGAAGGCCGGGTGCGCGGCGTGCGCGGCCGGGTGGTGGAGAACGACCTCGGCGTAGGTGGTCACCTCGAGGCGGCGCCGCCGGCGCGAGCGGTTCCGGAGCCGAACGCGGCGCACCTCGAGGTCGCCGTCCGGGACGACGGCAATGTCGAGCGCCGCCTCGATCCCGTCGTCGAGCCGCGTGATGGTGACGACGCCCGGCCGATAGCGCACCCCGTAGCGCGCGGCCGGCCGCTGGACGGGCTGGTGGCCGAGCGACCAGAAGATACCCCGCTCGAGGTCGCGCACGTAGAGAAAGAAGCCCTCGGCGTCCTCCGTGCGGTCGGCGCTCCAGGCGGTGAGGGCGAGGCCGTCCCAGCGCGAGAAGCCGCTCCCCGCGCCGGTCACCAGCACCGTGTAGCGGCCGTTCGAGAGCAGGCGCGCATGGGGCGCGGGGTCGTCCAGGCGGTCGAGCGGGGTCGTCGTCAGTACCCCAGCACGATGTTCGCGGGGAACTCCCGGACGGTGGCGCTGGTGGCGGTGTGCGTCGCGAGCGGCCGGCCGTTCACGGTGACCTTGCGCAGGGGCCGGGCGAGCGGCGAGCTCAGCACGATGCCTCCCGGCGGTACGACGAGGTCCCCGGAGACGCGCACGCGCAGCGCATCTGCGCCCTCGGCGCGCAGGCGCAGGTCGAGCACCCCGTAATACGTCGGCAGGCGCTTCACGCTGATGCCCTGCTCGGCCGTCGCCCACGCGGCCGGGACTCCCGCGGCGAGGACGAGCGCCTGGTCCGACTCGCGCTCGTAGGCGAGCATCATGCGCACCGCACGGACGAAGGTCGCGCCCACCCAGGTGTGGGGCATGTCGCCGATGAACCGGGGGGCCTCCCGGTCGCGCCACAGGATCTCTGACCACTGGTTCCAGGCCTGCGGCCGCTGGTCGGCCAGGAGGGCGTCGAGGAGCTCGAGCGCGCGCTGCTTCTCGCCGAGGCGCACGAACGCGCCCACGTTGCGCAGCTCGTAGGGCGAGTACTCCTCCCAGTCCGTGTCGCCGTGGCGTCGCGCCTCGAACTCCCCCCAGTAGCGGTCGAACGTGCGCGTCAGCGCGGGCTCCGGCAGGTTTCCGATCTCGCCCGCGGGCGCGAGCGCGACGCTGGTCGACGTCGGGTCGAAGTCGCCGAGCTCGGCCGAGCCCGGGAGGAAGTCGATCCCGTGCTGCGCGATGGTCCGGCGGATCGAGGCGTAGAGCGCCTCGCGGAACGCGTCGCGCAGGGCCGCGAGCTTGGCGGTACGCGTCTCGTCGCCGACCACCCGGGCCATGTCGGCCGCGTCCTTCAGGCCCCGGAGCGCGAAGAAGTCGTCCCAGTAGGAGTGGACGGGGTACGCCGCGTAGCCCTCGTGGCTGATCGAGGCGGGCAGGATGGCATGGAACGCCGCCTTGTCGGGCGCCTTGAAGTCGTCGCCCATGCTCTGTTCCCGCAAGGCCGCCAGGTAGTCGACGGCCCCCAGCACGTGCGGCCACATGTCGTGCAGGAAGCCCACGTCGTGGGTGTAGCGGTAGTACTCCGCCACGGCGTACACGAAGGCTCCGGGGCTGTCGTGCTCGGAGACGCGGTCGGCGCCGCGCCGGTCGACGCAGCACGGCACCTTGCCGTCGGGGGCCTGGTAGCGGGCGTACCAGCGCAGGAATTCGCGCACCTCCGCCGTGCACCCCATCTCGAGCAGCGCGGAGGAGGTGATGGCGCCGTCCCGGATCCATGAGCGGGCGTAGTTGCGGGACCCGGGCTGGATGGCGGGGCCGTCGCGGTTGATCAGGATGTAGGCGAGGGTCGTCTTGAGCGTGTGCGCGACGTTGCTCGCCTCGGGGGGCAGCTCGATCGACACCCGCCCGAGCACGTTCTCCCAGTCGCGCCGCGTCCGCTCCTGCTGCTCGGCGACGTGCGCCGCGCCGTCGGCGCCGAGCAGGCGCGCGGCGGTGGGCGCCGCCTCGTGGAAGGGGACGGCGACGTCGACCTCGGCGTGCCCCTTCGGCTCGAGGTAGAGATTGTACTGGAGAGCGCCCGAAGCGAAACCGAGCGGGTCGGTGACCTCGGTGCGCGGCGGCACGCGGTCCGCGGCGAGAAAGCGCGTGACCGAGCCCTCCTCGAAGGTCGCGGCGCCGAAGTGGTCGGGCAGCGTGAGCGACACCACCGCCCGGTCGCGGTCCACCCACACCACGCGCCCGTCGAAGCGGATGCTGCGGATCTGCGTCACGCCCCCCGGCGCGTTGAGCGTCTGCCAGGGCGGGTTCACCTGGAAGGGACGGACCGCCACGTAGAGCCGCACCGGCTCGCCGCGGTCGCCGCGATTCGCGATGCGGTAGCGCGTGTAGAGCGTGGACGCTCCGGCCTCCCCGGCCGCGAACGCCGTGATGGTGAGCGTCAGCCGGTCGTGGTGCCAGGTGACCGAGGGGATGGGGAGGTAGCCGTCCTGCAGCTCCTGGTCGGTCGTGACGGAGTGCCAGGTGACGAGCCCGCCGTCGGCGTAGAGGAAGGGCTCGATCGAGAACCCACCCTTGTCGACCTCGAGCATTCCCTCCTCGTTCAGGAGCCCCTTCTTGTCGTCGCCGCTGGCGCCGACCAGCGTCCAGTACGTCTGCCGCCCGTAGAGGTATTTGGGATACGTCCCCGCGGGCGCGTCCCGCGCGATCGCCGCGAAGAAGTCGTTCGGCGAGGCGGAGAACGAGAACGGCTGCACGGTGAGCGCGACGATGCCGTAGCCCTGCGCCCGGCTGCTGCGCTCGAGGTCCAGGCGGATGAAGCGGGACTCGGCGTCCGGCATGTAGATGTAGTCCCGGCCTCCGTCGCCGGTCGCGGTCGAGAAGGTGGTCGTCCACTGCGTGCCGTCGTTGGAGACCTGCACCGCGAACGAGCTCGCGTAGTCGTCGGGGTCCCAGTCGATGACGAGGCCGCCGTACTCCCGGTTCTTGCGGAAGTCGAGGACCACCGACTGGGCGCGCGGGACCGGATCGCTCTTCCAGCTCGTGGCCGGGTCGCCGTCGAGCATGAGCGGCGGCTCGTGGCCGGGGAGCGAGGTCGAGGCCTGCACCTCGGGCAGGACGCCGTCCTGGGTGACCGGCTCGCGCTCCTCGAAGCCGAGGTCGTCGATCCAGATCGAGCCGCTGCCCCCCTCCCCGGCCGAGATCGCGAACTCGATGGCGCCCACCTGCTTCGGCTCGCGGGCTCGCGAGGCGCCCCAGGCGAGCGTCAGGCGGGACTTCCGGATCGTGACCGGCTGCCAGTCGGTGGGAAAGGAGACGTCGCGCTGGTTTCGCCACCAGACGTTCTTCCCCGTCGCGTCGAGGAGCTTGAACTCGAAGTTGTTCCGGGGCCCTTCCCCGCGCAGGTAGAAGGTGAAGGCGTAGTTCTCGGGCAGCGGGAGCGAGAGCTGTTTGTGCACGATGACGTAGCCGCCGCCCGAGCCGAGATCGTACCCGACGTGCATGCCCATGCCGGTGTGCCCGGGCTCCTGGAGCGTCCAGACCCGGGCGCCCTCGGAGGCGACGGTGGTCCAGCCGCCGAGCGTCTCGAAGTCGTCGAGGACGACGCCCTCGGCGCGTGCGGAGGCGCCGCCCAGGTGGAGCGCGAGGAGGAGAGCGGCCGGCCAGCTCGCGCGTCGCGCGGTGGTCACCCGGCGGGCTACCCCTTCACGCCGCCGGCCATGATGCCGGCGATGTAGTGGCGCTGCAGGCCGACGAAGAGCAGCACGACGGGCAGCACGGTGAGCACCGCCCCGGCCATCATGAGCTCCACGTCCTGCACGTGCTCGCCGGCGAGGCTCGCGAGCGCGACCGGCAGGGTGTAGAGGCGCGCGTCGGCAAGCACGACGAGCGGCCACATGAAGTCGTTCCACGTCCCCATGAACGTGAAGACGGCGAGCGTCACCAGGATGGGCGCGCAGAGGTACAGCACCAGCGAGCGGTAGATGCGGAGCTCGCCGGCGCCGTCGATGCGGGCGGCGTCGAGCACGCTCTCCGGGATGGAGAGGGCGTACTGGCGGACGAGGAAGATGCCGAAGACGCTCGCCAGGCCGGGGACCATCACGCCCGCGTACGTGTTCACCAGGTGGAGCTCCCGGAGCATCAGGAAGAGCGGCAGCATGGCCACCTGGGCCGGGATCACGAGCGCGGCGAGCAGCAGGCGAAAGATGCGCTCGCGCCCGGCGAAGCGGAGCTTCGCGAAGGCGTAGCCCGCCATCGAGTTCACGACCAGCGCGATCAGGGTGACCGCGGCGGCGAGCCCGGCGCTGTTGAGAAAGGCGCGCGCCAGGTCGAGGCGCGTGAAGAGCGCGCGATAGTGCTCGAGCGTGGCGGCGCTCGGCAGGAGCCGCGGGGGAACGGCCGTGGCCTCGCCGGCGGGCATCAGCGACGCCGAGACCATCCACAGGAGGGGGACGAGGACCAGGACGGCGCCCGCGACGAGCGCCGCGTGCAGCAGGACGACCTCGGCCCGACGCCTCATGCGCCCGCCTCCTCCGCCCCCCGTCGCCCCACCGGTGCCGTCGCCACCTCCCGCTCCCCGAGCTTGAGCCCGCGCAGCCGCAGTTGCAAGGCCGTGCACGCGAGGATGATGGCGAAGAGCACGAAGGCGATCGCCGCGCCGTGGCCCATGTTCCACCAACGGAAGCCCTCCTCGTACATGAGCAGCACGACGCTGAGCGTGCTGTCCGCCGGCCCGCCCTGGGTCATGACGTACGGCTCGGCGAAGAGCTGGAAGTAGCCGATCATCGTGACCACGCCGACGAAGACGAAGGTGGGCGCGAGCATCGGGAGCGTGACGTGGCGGAACTGCTGCCAGGCGCCCGCGCCGTCGATCCGGGCCGCCTCGTACAGCCGCTCGGGCACGTTCTCGAGCCCGGCGACGAAGATGATCATGTTGAAGCCGAAGTTCTTCCACACCGCGAGCAGGATGATGGCGGGCATGGCCCAGGCGGGATCGCCGAGCCAGTCGATGGGGCCGAGGCCGAGCAGCGCGAGGCCTCGGTTCAGGAGGCCGAAGCGGGGATGGTAGAGGTAGCGCCAGACAACCGCGACCGCGACCAGCGTGGTCACCACGGGCAGGAAGAAGACCGTGCGGAAGAAGCCGCGGAAGCGCGCGAGCCTGGCGCTCACGAGGAGCGCCGCGCCGAGCGAGACGGCGACCGAGAGCGGGCCGCCGACGAGGACGAAGTAGAGCGTGTTCCGGAGGGCGGTGCAGAAGCGCGGGTCGCGGAGGAGTGTCGCGTAGTTGTCCGCGCCGACCAGCCGCAGATGGCGCGCGTCGGCGATGGCGTAGATGTCGAAGTCCGTGAAGCTGAGCACGAGCGAGGCCACGACCGGCACGAGGAAGAAGACCCCGATCAGGCCGAGCGCCGGCGCCACGAAGCAGAGGGCCGGATCGATCCGCCGCCGCCGGGTCACCGCGTCCCCGCCCCCCCGAGGAGCCAGCGGCGCTTCGCGAGCAGCGCGTCCACGTTCCGGTCGAGCGCGCCGAGCGCCTCGTCCGCCGTCATGGTCCCGCGGACCGCCGCCTCGGCGTGCCGCGTGATCTCGGTCGCGATCCGCTCCCACTCGGGGATCTTCGGGGTCGCGCGCACGGCCTCGAGCTGCGTCCAGAACGCGCCCGCCTGCGGGTCACGCTCGAGCGCCGCCTCCGTCCACGCGCTTCTCCGCGCGGGGAGGTCGCCGGTCAGCCGGTAGAAGCGGACCTGCTGGGCCGGCTCGGAGAGGTACTCGATCAGCCCCCAGGCGGCGTCCTTGCGCGGCGAGCGCCGGAACACGGCGAGGCTCGCGCCGCCGGCGAGCGAGACGCCGGGGTAGCCGCCATCGGGCGCCGGCAGGGGCGCCGTGGCCCAGCGGCCGTTCAGGCCGGGCGGCAGCCGCTGCCGGAACTCGCCGAGGTTCCACGGCCCGCTCACATACAGGGCGAAGTATCCGGCCGCAAAGTCCTGGTACACGTTGGCCACCGCGGCCTCCCCCGTGCCGGGCGCGAGGCCGCGCCGGAAGAGGTCGAGGTAGAAGTCGAACGCGCGCCGGAAAGCCGGGCTCCGGAAGTCGCCGTAGCGGTCGCCGTCGCGCAGGAGGCCCGCTCCGAGCTGCAACGCCAGGATGACCGGCGGCTGCCACTCGCGGAGGGGGAGCAGGATCGCGTAGCGCTCGGGACCCGCGCGCGCCTTCACGCGCGCCATCGCGTCGGTCCACGCCGCCCACGTCCGCGGTGGGTCGGGATGGCCGGCCTCGGCGAGCAGGTCGCGGCGGTAGAAGAGGACACGGGTGTCCACGTACCACGGCACGCCGTAGGTGACCCCGTCGATCACGTTGGTGTCGAGGATGCCCGGGAAGTCGTCGCCCCTCACGAGCGCCGGGGAGCGTGCGAGGCGGTCGTCCAGCGGCTCGAGGGCATCCAGGGCGGCGAACTCCGGGAGCCAGGTGTTGCCCGCCTGGAAGACGTCGGGCATCGCCCCGCCGACGTAGGCCGTCACCAGCTTCTCGTGTGCCGCGCTCCAGGGAATCTGCTGCACGCGCACGCGAAGGCCGGGATGGCGGCGCTCGAAGCCCGGCATCAGCTCGGCCACCACCTCCCCCTCCCGCCCCATCGCCCACAGCTCGACCACCACGCCGCCGCGCGAGTCGCGGCCGCAGCCGAGGGCGCCGAAGAGCAGCAACAGCGCGCCGGCGGCGGACGGGCGAGGCGCGCGACGAGACGGACGCGGCGCGCTCAAGGTGAGAGTGGCGGGGGCCCCGGGTGCGGCGCCCGCCCCGGGCGACCCCACCGGGCGGCCCGCTCGCGCTCGGGCAGCTCCCAGACGCGCCGGTGGATGGCGTCGGTCAGGTCGGGATCCCCGAGCAGGATGCGGCGCTCCCGTACCGTCAGGCTCGCCGGCCCCTCGGCGAGCGCCCGCTCGAGGAGCGCCTCGCGCGCCGCCCGGAGGCTCGGCGCGAGCGAGCGCGAGCGGCCGAGCAAGGCGCGGTGCAGCGCATTCACGTAGGGGTCGACGGCGGCCCGGACGAAGCCGTCGCGCTCGCGCTCGGGGAGCGCCCTCATCCTCTGACGCGCGGTGCGGGCCAGCTCGCGCAGGTCCTGCAGCTCCGGCGGTGGCGCGGTCTCCTCCGGGATCACGAAGAGCCCCCACCGCCGCGCGCGCTCGCCCAGGCTCGAGCGGCTGGTGTAGACGGAGAGCGGCACGGAGAGGATCAGCGCCCCGATGACCGGCGTCACCCACCAGAAGTAGCCCGGGCTCAGCCAGAAGAGGCCCGCGCCCCATGCGCTCGCGAACAGCGAGTCGAGCCCGTGGTGCCGGAGCGCCTCCCGCCAGCTGGTGGTGATCTCCTCCCGGCCCTGCGAGCCCCAGCCCACCGTGCGCCCGACGAGGTTCAGCAGGACGAACCGGCTGTGGAACACCATGCGGATGGGAGCGAGCAGGCTCGAGAGGAGGATCTCGAGGAGCACGCCGAGCGACAGCCGGAGGACGCCCCCGAAGGCCCGCGCGCTGCGTCGCTTGAGCACGATCAGGACGACGCTCAGGATCTTGGGGAGGAAGAGGATCATCGCGATCACCGCCAGCAGCCAGAGCGCCCAGTCGGGTCGCCAGATCGGCCACTCGGGGAACAGGCTCGCCCCGTGGGGGAAGTACTCGGGCTCCCGGAGCGCGGTCGCGAGCGCCTCCACCGTGCTGAGCGTGAGGAACACGAACCAGAGGAGGGCCGACATGTACGACAGCGCGCCGTTCAGGAAGAGCGCCCGGTGGGCGCCGAACAGGCCCTCGGTGAAGAGGAGCCGCAGGTGCTGCAGGTTCCCCTGGCACCAGCGGCGGTCGCGCTTCATCTCCTCGAGCAGCGTCGACGGCGTCTCCTCGTAGCTGCCCCCGAGGTCGTAGGCGAGCCAGAGGCTCCACCCCGCCCGCCCCATGAGGGCGGCCTCCACGAAGTCGTGGCTCAGGATCTCGCCGCCGAGCGGCTCCCGCCCCGGCAGCCGCGGGAGCGCGCAGTGCTCCGTGAAGGGCTCGACGCGGATGATCGTGTTGTGCCCCCAGTACTGGCCGTCGCCGAGCTGCCAGTAGTGGAGTCCGGCCGCGAACATCGGGCCGTACACGCGGCTCGCGAACTGCTGCAGGCGCGCGAACAGCGAGCTGCGGTTCACGGCCGCGGGGGCGGTCTGGATCATGCCGACGCCCGGGTGGCGCTCCATGAGCTCGACGAGGCGGACGAGCGTCTCGCCGGTCATCAGGCTGTCGGCGTCGAGCATGACCATGTAGCGGTAGCGCCGGCCCCAGCGCCGGCAGAAGTCGGCGACGTTGCCGCTCTTGCGCTCCAGGCGCACCTTGCGGCGGCGATAG
>Ga0209057_1001553_pt1 | contig 18305 bp, 22 predicted proteins | sample GraSoiAngelo_146_FD_185903 | JGI IMG/M metagenome (GOLD analysis project Ga0209057, IMG submission 185903) | Grasslands soil microbial communities from the Angelo Coastal Reserve, California, USA - 14_1009_05_30cm (SPAdes) (version 2) | ecosystem: Environmental > Terrestrial > Soil > Grasslands ... | reverse complement strand
GCCCCGGGAAGGTTGACCGTAATGCAGCCAGAAGAAAATTGGGTGTGTCCCATGAAGTTATCGTAGGCCTGGTTGGGACCCTCGAATTTTGGCTAGATTTCGATTTCGTATTCAGGTTTCTCAGCAATCTGCGCGGGCTTGGAATAACGGCTAAGCTAATGTTAGTCGGCTCAGCGCCCTACGGCCAGGCTGCTGTCAATAAGACAATAGATTCTCTGAAGACGAAGTATTCTCTCGGCGACTCCGACATCATTGCGTGCGGCCTGGTTCCACACGAAGCAGTCCCTGAACTCATCGCTGGAATGGATATTTGTCTATTACCGTTCAATAGCTCAGTTGTTGCCCAAACCTCCTGTCCAATAAAACTGTTCGAATATCTCTCGATGGGGAAGCTAATTGTTTCGACTCCAATCATAGATGTGAGCCGCATTGCACAAGATGTTGCGATAATGGGAAACGCAGATGTCACCGCAGAGCGAGTCTCGGCACGCTTGTTGAATGCCAATGATGCGAGTCTTGCATCTGTGACCAGGAGAAATATCGCTTTGCGGTACAGTTGGTCCTCTGTTGCGGAAGAATTCGGGAATTTAGTGGTCAGGACTCTGAGTCAAAGATGAAATTCGGAAGAGGTCCGGGAGTCCTTCCACTTCTATATGTCGGGTCGTCCCTTCTAATATTAGTCTTAATCTTGTGGTCTCAGACCGAGAGTTACGCCCCTGGCCTATTATTGGGCTGGGACTCATCTACCTATGCATATCTCGCACGCCTAGTAATTCAAAATGGTCCCTTAGCCATGATTTCCACTTGGAACTATCCTCATCTGAGTGTCCTGACTCTAGCGGGAGCGGGTCTATTGATTGGAAACCTCGATCTTGCCGAAAGAATCCTTCCGGTGCTTTACGGAGGCACAGTCGTAATAGCGACCTTTAGGCTGGTGAGGCTCACCGCGGGAAATGTGCACGTCGCAGGGATCTCAAGTATCCTGACGGTGGTCTCTCTGAACTTCGTTAGACTTCTTGCCGATTTGAACCGAAACTTACTCGCGTTGGCCCTTATCGTTCTTTATGTCCCGTTTTTCGTCAAATGGAAAACTGGAATCAATCCTACGCGAGCCGTCGTCTCCCTTGCTTGGTTGTCTCTCGTCGCCTACACCCAAGTTGAGTCCTATGTCTTGTTCTCACTGACCATAATCATCCTTCTAATGCGAAGCATGCAGCTACGTTCATTCCTGACCTGGACGCTCTTGTTGGCGGGGCCTTTTCTACTAGAATTGCCGTTGTTCGTCAATTTTGTTCTAGACTATGGTCAGACTGCAAGTCTGACACCAAAGACGGCTACTACCCTTAACGGTTTCGCGGCGTTCGCGTTCCTGGGAGGATTCCTCATCCCAGCAGTGGCTGTTGGGGTCGCGATCAGCTTGAAACAATACGTGAAGAGGGGAAACCTCTTCTTCGGGTTTTGGGGAATTTGGTCATCGGTTGCTCTGGCATCCGTCTTGCTGCCCTTATCTGGAATACTGGCCTTCCCGCCCGAGCGCGCTTTGTACCTTGTTCCTGTTGGAGCCCTGTCAGCGTTAGCAGTGGAGACTATTTCAGTGTCACTCCTAGGGGTTATGGCAAGATACCGGTCTGGGTAAAAGGCAATATGTGGAACGACAGAAAGATTCTCTTTGTCGCCGTTGCGGTCCTATTAACAATAGGATATGCAATCGAATCGCAACCTCTATACCAACAGTATCTCTCGCCGTACATTAGCGCGGACGACTATAACGATATCCAGCAGATAGTGAATATTCTGACCCAAGACCACCTTTCGCAGCCAATAATGGTCTTTTATGGCGAGTACGCCACATTATACTCACCGATTATCCGATCATATGTCGGAAAATCTGTTGGCCAAACATACGCATACTACGGGAAACTTCAGTTCCTGATGTACATGGTTGATCCGGCGCCTGTCAATCCAGCAATAGGCTTGTACTCAATCTCAGCCCCTCATGCAGAGCAGTTCTTCGAAGAACTATCCAAGGGGATCGGCACCGATCGCTGCAATGTTTTTTCTCATCCCATTGTAATAGATGCTCCAAGATTTTACAACAGGATACTTTCAGAACAATTCATACAGCAGTTTCGCGTATCAAATACTCTCTACATCATTCCTCCGCACTCCATCGATTGCAATTCGTTGTCGACCTGGACCCTTGCCACAAGCTCTGATTTCGCCAGTATCTCCGGTCCGTGGTGGACGACGAATTTTACGTGGGCAAAGTTTCCAGCTTCTCTCGACACCAACTTCCCAGCTGGGAAGAATTTCAATGCCACCTACAAGGTCTTTCTAGATGGAAACAAGAACTATGCGCTTTCAGTCCACTTGATGGACTATAATCCCTCAAACTATTCCCCCCTCGGAATTTGGCTGGATGGCACCCTCCTATTGACTCACTCCTACAATACATTAGGCCCAATCGTGTTGAATGTCACAATGCCCTCGGTTGGGGGAGGTCTTCACCAAATTACCATAGGAAACTCCGACCCTACTGTCCCTTTTATCCTCAGTGTTGACTACCTGAAAGTAACTCCTCAGACCTAGTGCTGCAGCCGATGCTTCCGAAGTGATGACTGGTCCGGAATGAGTTGAGACAGTGAGAAACCCCATGTCAATCGTTCATCTATCAACAAAGAGGTTTCTCCAAAAAAATCTCCCGCCTTCATTAGAGTCCCTTCTTCTAGGAGCGGACACCAAACACAGATACAGCAAGTTGGCTTGTTACATATCCTGTCGGGGGCTCGTCCTGGAGCTGGGTTCAGGTACGTCTGGATTGGTGTTGCTCTCCAGAGAGAAGCGGAGAGTGATCTCTGTTGATAGAACTCGTTACGGTCGCCGCGGTACAACCAACCGGGTTTTGGCAGATGCCAGATTCCTGCCCTTTGCCAACAGTATTTTCGAAACGGTTGTAAGTGTCGATATGATCGAACACATCCCTGCATCGGGTCGACAACTGGCTCTGAACGAGATGAAGCGAGTTACAAGACGTTTGGTCGTCTTGCATACACCAGTAGAGAGTCCTCCCCTGTTTCTGGCACGCCAATACGATACCATGTTACTTAAGCTCAGGAAAAAAGTGAGAGCATATTCCACGCAAGAACTGACTGAACATGTTAGTTCCGGGCATCCCACATTAGACGAACTGACGTCGGTTTTTCCGGGCGCGTCCATCATTCGGACTCAGAATTGCCATACCTGGTACTTCGTAATGGCCATTCAATCTATTCCTCCCTTCGTCCCAATCATGGGGCTGGCTCATCGGATCCTGAAGCGGGTTTATGATCGCGGAGACTGTTTCTACAGTTGTGTTCTTGTCTATGATACGACACAAGCGAATACAAACCCATTAGGAGAAAGCGAAATGGAAACGTGTGCAGTCGTGGGTCCCTAGTTGCTAGTTGGAGATGAATTGCCTCGAATTCCAGTGAGGCGCAGCCCCTATGCAAGGAGACCAGAACGTGACGTCCCAACAACCCTACCGAGCCTAGGGTCACCGCGACCTCACGGCTCACCACAATCCGGTTTCGGCTAACATTGGCAAAGGTTCTGATCATAGTGGGCACTAGGCCCGAGATAATCAAGCAGGCCCCCGTTATTGAGGAAGCCAAGCGCCAGGGACTGGACTTCCTCTTTGTCACGACCGGGCAGCACTATGACTATGGGCTTTGCACGCGTTTCATCGACGAGATGGGTCTTCCGCCACCAGACTACAGCATACATCTGGTTAAGAGAGATCCTGTTGAACAAATGGGGGAGATGATGGTCGGTCTGAAAAAAATTGTTGAGGGTGAACGGGACCCCCTGTTACTGGTAGAGGGGGACACTAACACTGTAGCTGCGAGTGCAATTGTTGGGAGAAAGCTGTCACTTACCGTAGGCCATGTAGAAGCGGGCCTGAGAAGTTTTGACTGGAGGATGCCGGAAGAGCACAATCGAATTATGGTAGACCACCTTGCGGATATTCTCTTCGCGCCGACGGAACCTTCGCGGCAGAATCTATTGAGAGAAAGAGTCCATGGAAATATTCATGTTACGGGAAATACCATAATTGACGCCGCTATAAGGAACACGCCGCTCGCCGTCAAGCAATCTAAAATCAGGAATAGGATCAGATTCGAGAAGTATGTGTTGGCCACCGCTCACAGGGCAGAGAACGTGGACGATGCCGCTGTTCTTGCCAATCTTGTAGAGGCAATGATTAATTCGCCTCTACCTGTAGTCTTCACCGTCCATCCGAGAACTGACAAGATGCTCAAGAGATTCGCCTTAAGGACCAGGCTCGAGAAATCCAAGAATGTCCAGTTACTTCCCCCCCTAGGCTACTTCGATTTCTTAGTTCTACTGAAGAACTGCAGTCTAGCTATAACCGACTCCGGGGGGATTCAAGAAGAGGCAACGGCTCCCCCAATACGAAAACCCGTGCTCGTTCTCAGAGTGTCAACGGAAAGGCCAGAAGCAGTAAGATTTGGATTCGCGAAGGTAGTGGGCGTCCAGAGGGATTCAATACTTCGGGGAATACGCTACGCTATTCGGCAGAACAGAGTTCCGGGGGGGAAGTCTCCCTTTGGAGACGGTAGAGCGGGCCGAAGAATTGTACACTCACTGCTGACATATCAGCGCGCCTAGCCAGCCCCCGCAGGCCTGGAGAAAGCAAACCTTGGCCTTCGGCCTACCGCGAGCGGATCTTGATTCCAGTTTGTTCAGAGGCGAATGAAACTTTTATCCACCTTTGTAGTGTTGTCTCATGATCGTGAAAGGGCTTTGCCAACAAAACTGGGTTTCGAGGACCTCTAGAGATGAAAGCCCTCGTTACTGGTGGTGCCGGATTCATCGGTTCAAACCTGTGTCGCGCTCTTGTAGAGAACGGGTGGGACGTAATTGTTCTCGATGACTTCAGCGCGGGGTTCAGGGAGAACTTGTTAGAGACTTTGAACAGTGCACGATCCAATCATGCCGAACTTCTGGTGGGAGATTGTACCAAATCGGAGGATGTGAGGAAGGCCCTGGAAGGCGTTGAGGTGGTCTTTCACCTAGCAGCAAATCCTGAGGTCCGCATTGAGTTCAACAGTCCTGCAAACTGTTTTCGTCAGAACGTCTATGCAACCCACATCCTCCTTGAGGCCCTGCGATCTAGCAGTGCTCATACTATTATCTTCACCTCTACGTCTGCAATTTACGGAGAGGCAAGTGTCCTTCCAACGCCGGAGTACTATGCACCTCTTGAACCGATTTCAGTCTATGGTGCTTCGAAACTCGCGGGAGAAGTCTTGGTGACTTCGTATTGCCGTGCTTTCGGTAAAAGAGGCATAATACTCAGACTTGCAAATGTGGTGGGTCCGAAAAGTAATCACGGGGTGGTTCATGATTTCGTATCAAAGCTTAGACAAAATCCTAGGCAGTTGGAGGTCCTAGGGGACGGAACTCAAGCCAAGTCGTACCTATACGTAGATGATTGCGTGGACGCCCTGATACGCGCCTGCCGATCCTCACAAGACGATGTAGAGATATTCAATGTAGGTTCAGAAGACCTAATAGACGTTAAACGTGTCGCTATGATAGTATCCGAAGAAATGCGACTCAACGATGTCTCCCTGGAATTCGTTCTAGGCGCGCTGGATGGTAGAGGTTGGGTAGGGGATGTCAAGAATATGCTTCTTGATATTACGCGAATTAAGACAACCGGCTGGAACCCCAGGTACACCAGTGAACAGGCAATACGGCTTGCTACCAGGTCAGTCGTACTCCCAACCGATGTCCCAACGCTTGAACAGATGAGTATCGACATAGGGCGCTCCTAGGCAAGGCACGCGTCCCCTAAGACTACGCTAAGTCCGCCCAAACGGCTGTTGATCAATAAGGCACAGGTCAGGGCTTGATCATCTTTGACGGCTGATTTCCCATATGAACATCCCTTTCTCTAGCGTTCTGGTTACCGGGGTAGCTGGTTTCATAGGGAGTCACATATCGGACAGGCTAGTGGGCGAGGGACTTGAAGTAGGCGTGATGGTTTGGTACTTGCTTAGCTCGGAGACTTGGCTGGTTTGCGCGGCTCAGGGCCCGGGGGTATTTCTTCCCCCTTTCTTGCTTGAGGCTTTTGGCTCTGGGCGTGATTTTGAGCGGAAATGCCCGGCTTGGGCTTCGGAGGGGCTGACGATACTGTGTCTCCAGCTAGTGGTGGCACGGGGTTCGTTTGAGAAACTCGTTTGGGAGTTCGCTTAACAGAAGTCTTCTTTTTCACCGAAGTCGAGAATGCTTCGTTCTCTAGCGGTCCCCTGATCCTTCTCATTCCCAGATAGAGATACGTGGCTACTGATGCTGAAGAGACTCCGAAGGCGACGCTAAGAGTCGGAACCAGTATCGGGGAAAGGCTGTTTACGTATGTCTGGAAGTAGATATTGCTCAGATAGGTTACGTAAAGCGAGAACGATAGGGACGTGATTACGGCTAGCTCTGCGATGATGATGAGCCAAGCCTTCTTCGGGAAGTTCCACCAGGTCAGGTAGCCTATTTTTGAGACCTCCGGAATAGTCTCATGAGAATCCGTTAGGCGCCGGGATTAAGGCGAGGTGTTACCGGCAGAGGAGGCCCTTACGGTTGAGGCATCCGAGCTAGGGGACTTGAGGCTGGGCTCGGTTGCTTGCGATCGACTATGATGGCCCTAACCCCTTGAACGACACCTAAACCAAGAATCCCGAGCAACACTGCATGGCCTAAGGTTACCAGTGTCAGGGCTTTTCTTGAAAAAGCGAAGGCTGTGAGCGAAACCTTGTTGTCACCGGCAAACAGAAGGGTCAATGCAATGATCGAAACCGTGGGGATCACCAGATAGACAGATTCTCCTTGGGACTCCGTCACAAGCTTGTAGTCTCCGTTGAGATACGATAGGACTAGAACGAGTCCTAAGGCTCCGACTTCGAGAACGGTGTCCGCCGGACTCGGTAGCCCTAAGCTTACTCCGAGTTGGAAATTTGATAGGGGGTAAAGAGGGGGAATCGTTCCAACTATCGAGTCCGCTAAGAGGTGGGAGAGAATCCCCGCTGAGAATGCCAGTCCGAGACCCTTGAATCTAATGATGAGAACCGCGCATATAGGTAGAAGAATAATCAACGAGTGAGTGTAGGTATGATGTTGAATCAGCAGATTGAAGTAAATATCAAAGTCCGGGAGAACACCCGCCAGCAACGCTACGTAAGCGGGGATGTAGACTTTGACCTGTCTGCCCGTAAGCTTCGAGAAGACATAGCTCCAGCAGCTGTGTCCGAGGAGAAACACGGCTCAAGCTTTCCCGTTTCGACATTTCAATTGGAGACGGACCCTCAAAACACGCAGAGAGATTCCCTTGGCCGATAGATCCAGGCTCGTCCTTCATTGTACATCGATTTTCAGGGGGTTTTCGGATTCGTTATTGTACCATTGCATGAACGACTTGATTCCATTTTCGAGAGATATCTTGGGTTGGTATTCGAGAACTTTCTTAGCTTTCTCAATGTTTGACCAGCTGGCTCTAACCTCCCCCCGCCGTGCAGGCATATGAGTGATGTGAGATCCAGGTTCCGTTAGATGCGAGAAGATCTCAGCAAGTTTGCTTATGGTCGTCGGCTTTCCAGTTCCTATGTTGAAAGTATGGCCGATCGCCTGATCCTTGTGCAAAGCGCTTGCCGTTGCCTCGATAGCGTCGGACACATGGACGAAATCCCTTGTCTGTTCTCCATCCCCGTAGACATTCAAGGGTTGTCCAAGCGAGATAGCCTCCGCGAACTTCGTAATCACTCCGGCGTACGGTCCAGGGGATCTACGGGGTCCGTAGACATTCATAAGACGCAAGATAACCGTTTTCAGATTGTGGGTTTCAGCGTAGGCCTTGACGTAGGCTTCTCCAGCCTCCTTCGTGGCTCCGTATAAATTCGAGGGGTTTGATCGGCAGTCTTCTCTAAAGGGCGGAGTCAGGTCATTTCCGTAGACGGCCGCGGAGGAGGCGAAGACAAACCTTTCCACCGAGTGTCTCAAGCAAGATTCGAGAACGTTCAAGGTTCCTTCCACATTTACTCTATGAACTAGGAGAGGCTTCTCTATTGAAAGGGCAACGCTAACGATTGCGGCTAGATGAACGACAGCACTTGCTCCACCAATAGCCTCATCGATCATTCCGGGGTTGAGTACACTTCCCTTTACGAATCTGAATTTCGGGTTTTTCAAGTGTCGACTGACGTTACTAATCCGACCGGAGGACAGATCGTCTAGTACCGTGACCTCGTCTGTCGAAATGAGGTGGTCGACAAGATTACTCCCAATGAATCCTAGGCCACCCGTTACTAAGATTCGTTTCATGGAATAACCATTCCAATCGCGAACTCATTCTCCTAAAAAAGCACATTCTCAAAACCACCCTCTGGCTCCTTGTCAGCTCATAGCGTTCTCAAGGAACCTAGCGTTGAGCCGCCTATGTGAGGGACGGATGTCTTGTAGCGATCTTTCCTCGCAGATACCATCTTTCTTTGGGCAGGAATCTTGGGCAGCACGTGGAACACCAGGATAAAATAGAGGCTGCGGTGGTTTGGTCGCTCGGTCACAAGAAATTGCAGATCTTCAGGGCAAAGCTGAGAGGGATTCTGCTTTTTCGCACAACTCTTAAACGGACGTTGAGGGACATCAAGGGTTAGTCTTGAGTAGCGTACACAGTTAGGGCTTGACAGATGATTATTCCCGTCCGTCGTATTTCTGATCTTCTCGTGACTTGTGCAGGACATTTTCTAGGGCTGAACCAGGACACGTCCACTGCGGCAAGAAGGGGCACGAGAATAGGGCTATTCGTCTCAGGCGCCTTTCTAGTATCGGTTGGGCTGCTGATCGTTCTCGTCCCAAGCCTCTTTGTCGTCCTAGCACTTCCCATCTTCCTCTTTGGAGGATACAACCTTGTAAACTCAAGAAGGAAGACGTTGTCGCTTAGCCGTTCAAATCTACTCTCGCTCTCAGGCCACCTCTGCGCTGCCCTGGTTCTTTACATTCTCCTCACCAGAATCCTCTGGGTCACCTACATGACCGACAGCATCGTCGGCTCGTACATGGGGGTCTTGAAAATTCTAATGCTTCAGAACCCGTACGGCTACTCCATTAAGCCCTTCCTCGACCAGTTTAGCTTTTCCCCGTCCTTCTACACGCCTAGGGTCGATGGCTCGTTCGAGTTTCACCTTAACTACCCCGCTTTGAACTTCCTCTCGCTCCTACCACTCTACGCCGTGGGACTGCACGATCTGCGTGATGGCGTATTCGTCTTTCACATTCTATCCGTCCTTGTGATCTTCGGACTTGTTCCTTCCCGTCAGAAAGCACTCAGCCTCGCTCCCTTCATCTTCTTTCCAGCATTCGTCGCCTCAAGCTGGACCGATAGCGTTTGGGCGTTCTTCCTGCTCGCGGGAACCGTCCTATGGTATCGAAACAGGAACATCGGCCTAGCAATGGTGGGGCTGGCTGGCGCCACCAAGCAGATCGCCCTCATCGCAGCCCCATTCCTCATTATTCGTCTTTGGCAAGAATCCCCTACCTCAAGGTTGAGAAATACTCTTGCAGGAACCGTTGCTCTAGCAGTTGGCTTTCTTGGCCCAAACATTCCCTTCATATTGTCCGCGCCGTCCCAATGGTGGATTGCGACGATCGCCCCCTACCTCCCCGGCGGAGCAGTGGAAGTCCCTGGGGGAATTGGGCTCTCTGGAATTCTCTTACGCTTAGGGATAGCACCTCCACCTCTCTTCTTTGTCGTCCTAATGGGGCTGGTTGGCATGGGGTCACTCTATCTCTACGCGACGCGATACTCGAAATCGAGGTATTACGTTTGGATCTTTCCCGCCCTTATCTTGTTCTTCTACTACCGATCATTTCCAAACTACATCTTCTACTGGTCGCTTCCACTGGCTCTAGAATTCTTCAGGAACAAGCCTGCTTTATCGATATGGCACTTTTCGCCGTTCAGCCGTATTGCCTTGCGCCCGACAATAGCTCTAGGTTTGCACTCGCTGCGCGTCAGGCTAAGAGTTCCGTTTCTTGCAGGTTTGTTGCTTACCACGATATTTGTCGGTGCCTACGGAGTCTATGTTTCCAGCTCACCGACATACAAGGTCGAGGTCCGGATAAACTCAGTAACAGATCCTGACGGAATAGGAGCCGCAACCCTCCTGAACCTAACACTTGACAATCAGACCCCTCAACTCATCACTCCATCATTCTTTGTCTATTGGTTATATCTCCCATATCTGTGGTCGTCGAACTCGAGCAATACTCTTCCTCCATGGTCTAGTGCCTCCTACATTGTAACTGCTACAGACGGCGTGGGAGCCGTCCCGCGATCGACTAGTTTCTGGGTCTACGTCTTTGACACAAACACTGGAAACCTTGTAGGTCAGTCTCTCCGTCTCACACCAAACATTCCCGTTCCAGCTCTGGCAAATCCCCACTTCCGATGGTGGACACTGGATGTCGGGGCGGGAACGCAAGTGCCGTTTGGTTGGAAGCTGATCAAGACCAACATAGACCAGTTCACCTCAGTAATTCAACGACTGGACCAAAATCCGACAGCAGGGATGAGCTTGTTGCTCAACTATTCTGCCCCAGCGGTCAATCTCGAAAAGATAATGCTCTCTCAGAAGGTTCTCCTCAACGCTACAACGGTGAACCTCTCCTTGTTCGATCCTTTAGCAACAAGCACGGGCAGTCAGGCCATCCTCGGCGTGACAGTGACGGACGGCGCTCACGAAATCACTTACCTCTTCTCCAATGCAACCGCGAAGTCGACATTTGTACCTTCAGCCTACAACGCTTCAGCCATAATTCCCATCACTGCTTCTACCTGGACCACTGTTTCCATTAATCCGAGCCAAGCTTGGCTCGCTCAAGGATGGGCTGTTCCCAACCAGGTCACTTTCGCGATCTTTCTCCAGGCCAATCATATAGGTCTCTACTCAGCTAGCATCCGTGACGTAACCTATCCATCCTCAGTCAAGTAATCCGTGGATGTCTCTCTACAAATTCTTCCCACCAAACGCTCACCTCGACGCAATTAGAGGAACAGCTTGACTACTGCAGTGTTAGGCTAATCGACAACGGGTGCGAGAGTGCACCGATGGTCACCAAGACAAATATCGTATGACCACTCTGAGGCGGTAGTCGAAAAAACCAGACTCACAGTTCTTGAAGGCCTAGGCTTCAGTAAGTTCTCGTGTGACTGGCGGAAGATGACATGCCCAAGCATGATAAGACTCGCGAACGGTGAGAGGGTGTTGCCGACATTTTGCTTCTGTTCTCTTGAGATTGAATTATGTATCCGCGGCAATCGTAATATCGCAAAAGGCGAGTCAGTCCACGCGAGAATTACTCGAATTTATATTGTGCGTAGCTCTATTGGCGGAATTGAGGGTCTGACAGTTTAGAAGAGACATGCCCGTCGGAGGACACCGTAGTGTCTAAGTTCATGCAATCCCTAGGAGACTCCGCTTATACAAAGCTACGAAGGATCGCTGACGACAGGGATATCACCGTGCAGGAGTTGATCCGAGCGATCGTGATACCAGACTGGCTCAAACTAGCCGAGGCCCATGATGGAGGAAATGCCCAGTCAGAGAGACATCGAAAACGGATCTCAAGAGCAAGAGCTAGAACATCCATGTTACAGGCGGCAGTTGTGTCGAAATCGAAGAAAAAGCAGTAATCGTTCGAACTCTCGACGTTTTCTTGTAGACAGCCTGATTGGGACTAGACTCCTCTATTGACTGAGCCTGAAATGGGTCCTTAGAAGAATCTATAAGGACTGCCCGTAAATCGCCCCTTTGTTTCGCGATAAGGTCGAGATGACGTTATTGCAATCCATAACCAGCATTTTTCCAAGAAAAGCTCGGTAACTATACGCTAAAGAGGATATTCTCTCCAGCTACCTTGTCACCAATGCCTGATACGAACGCGAGCAAGGACTGGGCCCCCTTCTCCAAACAAATCAAACTGGACGAAAGCGATTGGGCAGTGGTGGATGCGCTGTACGAGGAATATCGTAACCGTGAGGGGCTTATTTCGAAGGCGGACTTCATTCGAAAGCTGGTTCTAACCGGGGCGCGCTCGCAGCTGTTGTATCTGCGCCAGCATTCCCCGGCCTCTCTATCTCGGGTAGCAAGAACCAGCGGGACTAACTAGCACCCGTTCGGTTGTTTCCTCTACGGGGTCTAGCTCTCTTCTAGATCGGTTTGTGCCCAATCCCATGTCTAATTTTTCTTCTGGTCAAAATGATAATGTGTCAAATCTTATGATCCCGGTTCCGGTCTTCGGTCACCTTAGGCGGTAACGTTGAATGTGAATTGGTTCTGGAGTTTCGTGGTGATCGTAATCGTATAGGTATGACCTGGAACGAATTCTTGGAAGAGGCCGAATAGCCCATTGTAGGTGCAAGCCTCGCAGCTCGCCCCGATGTAGATCACCGCTGCACTAGCCGTACCTGGCTGTATGGTTGGACTCGTCCAATTGGCAAGAATCCATTGGTCTCCCGAGATGTCTGTCACCGTGTACGACTGGAGGGTTATCGGAGTATTACCGTTATTCCGGAGAAACAATGTCATACTGGTAGAAGAAAGGAGCGATGATCCCGACAGGGTCAATGATTCTGGAACGGGGTCTACAACGTTGACCGTCAGGATGCAAGAATGACTTACAGTTCCGCTGGCTCCAGTGATCGTAATATTGTACTCTCCTGACAAAGTCGAACTGGTAGTCGACACCTGTAAGCTTGTATACGACGTGGCTGCAGGGGTAAGTGTTACCGGGTTTTGACCTCCCATCACGCCCAGAAATCCAAAAGGTACCGTCGCAGAGAGAGACACAGACCCCCCGAAACCATTGTTGCTGTCGAGGATGATACTGGTGGAATTGGTCATTCCTGCTACCACGCTGATCGAGTAGGGGTAAGCGTATAGGCCGAAACCAGCAAGGGGGTTCACCGTAACCGTAAACATAGTTGAGCTGGAAACGACTCTTCTCCCAACTGCAGAGGTGCCGGTTATAATGATGCTGTACGTCTCGATCGATGCATTCTTTGCCGCTTCGACTGTCATTGTGGATGTGGCAGTTCCCCCCGCCTGCACGCTGATGCTATTAGGATTGAAGGAGACCGATAGGCTTCCCATGGTGAATTGTGCAGCGAGAGAAACTGTCCCTGCGTAACCTTGAGTGCTTATGATGGAAATGGTCGAGGTGGCGTTCGCCCCTTGCGGCAGTGTGACTTCCGAAGGGCTTAGTGTCAGTAGGAAGGTACCTGTTGGTTTGCGGGCTTCGCTGATGGTGAATGGGAGAATGGTTCCGCTAACCGTGAACGAGCCAAAGGCGAAGATCAGAAGCAGGATGGCGGCCTTGAGAGGGACCCGCTTTATGGATAGTGTCGTGGTGCATTCCTCCGAGCTCAACCCTTGAACTAGAGTTTGTCGAATCGTCACTATACGGGTCTTGTAACTGGAGCCTCGCGGGGTCGCCTCTAGACACTGCTCTCGCGTGGTCTCGCGCTCTCGTTCCATTGTTGTTCCGATAGGCTTGCCGTCTTCGGTTCCACCCCTTGCTGCCTCTGTAGTTCGAACCGAGCATTGGTGAGGTAGTGTAGAGCTTCACGCCTAGAGATCGCTAGATCCCGGTTTATCCTGCTTCTTTCCATGTCTTCTTGAGAGCAGCCACACTGCAATGACGATTCCTCCGACGGCTACGTATCCGATTAGTGGGAGCGTTGCATCCAGAAAGTACACGATTGAGCTAGCGTTCTGGCCCGCAAGAACTCCGAGGTAGATCAAAATAATATCCCAGATGACTATGCCAACGGTCGAATAAGCGAGGAACCTGCCGATTTTCATCTTGGCTGTACCCGCAGGGAAAGCTATCAATGTCCGCAGCAGGGGGACAAACCTTGCCAAGAGCACGGCTGCACTGCCGTGATTTGCAAACCATCTTTCGGTTATCATCAGATGTTTCTCGCTCAGTCCAATTTTCCTCCCGTATCTGAGAACAGCGGGTCTTCCCAGGTAGTATCCGATACTGAAGTCGACAATTGTTCCGACCAAACTTCCCAGGGTTGCCGCCGCGACTGCGGTCCAAAACTCAAGTTTGCCCTGGTACACGAGGAACCCGGTCAGTGGAAGCACGATTTCGCTGGGGACGGGAAGGGTCGCGCCTTCAAAGGTCATCAAGAGGAAGACCCCTGGATAGTTCCATTGATAGAGCAGGTTCAGCGCAAAGTTGAATATTGCATCGGTGAGGCTCAAGCCGGCCTACTGCTTCGCTATCCAGCTCCTTTCAAATCCTTTCGCGTCTGCCAGAAAACTATTCGATATTGAGTCATCCAGAAGGCCATCTCGAGCCAGATTCTGTATGCTAATTGTTTTTAGCGATCCTCTGGACCGATTTGTCCGCGATGACCAAGCGCGAAAGGGATGATGGCGCGTCAGGCAAGATCATACTGTTCTTAGTGTTCGGGATTTTTCCATTGGTGTTCATGTTGTTAGTATTCGTTTTCGGTCCAATGCTAGGACTACGGTTCGGGGCCTGAATCTCGTAAGCTAAGCTAATCGAGCGGTAAGCCGGCCGCGACGTTCGGGTTTGGATAATACCTCTTTACGTCCCGAGGACCATATTTCTTCTCGAACAACTGGATTACCTCGCCAACCTCCCTCTTCCCCGTTATTGGGTGAAGCTTTCCTGTAATGGTTTGTCCGCTGGAGGTGATTTTCACCAGGGGATCTTTGAGGATGTTCTTGTACCATTGCGAGCTTGTGCCTGTTACAGGCAGCAGCAACAACTCGGTCCCTCTAAGCACGAACCAGACGGGTCGAGGAATAGGCTTCCTGCTCTTTCTTCCAGTGACCGTGAGTTCGATCTCCTTCTCCTTCGTCAACCTAGACTTGAGATTGTCTGCCTTCATATCGGCTCATTGGTAGAAATGTGTCGGGTATGAAAAAGGTTCCATAGTGGTGCTAGAATTCTGATCGATGGGATGGGAGCAGAAAGGCTAAGGCTCACTTCGCCCGCGCTTAGTCAGGCTTGAACTGTCCGGCCTGCCACGGCGAGCTACAGACTTCCGATAGCTTCTGCCCACATTGTGGAACTAGGCTAGACTGGACCAGTTCGGGGAGGCACGGCTCGCCTCCTGCACGGCACATTGGAGCCGCGGTGGGCCTAATCGCACTTGTGGTGGTTGGAAGCTTGTTTGCTTCAGGAGTCCTAGTTCCCGCCGCAACCCGCTTTTACGATGAAGCACGGAATCTTCTGCGGAACCTGACCTGTCTCAGTCCTGCTCTTTGCACAAACTCTACCTTCCCAACGACAACCGGTAAGGCCACATATGATCAGCAGGTATCTCTGATCTTTACCCAAGACTTCAGTTCGCTTAGCTTCAACGTGACCGCTGTTCCTCAAACCGATTCTTCCAGCTTCGGTCCAGCGTATCTTCTGAACGGCCTCTCCGATAGCGGTTATTGGTATCAAGTCGGGCTGGCCTACAACTGGCCTTTAGCCTCGGGGACCAGCTACGTTTCCGGGTTCCATTTTATCTGGGAGGTGTTCTATCCGAACGGTTCGACGAACAACCCTGTCTTGTCGAGAGTCCCGGACAGAGTGAACCAAGGTGATACTGTACGGCTGAGCCTCTCGTTTTCCAGCGGAAACGTCGTCATGGGAGCCCTCGATTATAATACCGGAGCTTCTTCTTCTCACAGCTATACTAGCGGGGCCGGGAGCATTTTCAAGGGCTCTTCCAGTTCTCGCGCAACACGCACTCCCACGAGTCTGATGACAGAGTGGTATCATGCCAGCGCGTCTGAGCCATCAATGAAACAAGTTACCTACTCAGAACAAGACGTTCTGATATCATCGGGTTGGATCTGTATCGGCGAATACGCACCGTCTAATCCGAACTCATCAGTATTTGGTCAGTGCAGTTCGGAAATGTTACTTGGAACCCAGATGCAGCAATACTCGTACCATGGGCTCAACGCCTACGCCAATCAAAACATGTTCCAGACCGGACCCTCCTAGTACCCAGTATCGCTCTCAAAGCGGGGAGACCCGCAGGTTATCTCGGACCTACCGACGCCGGGTTACTTCATCCTTAGAAGCCGATACGGAAACCGATGTTGCCGGGAACAGACCGTTGCGGCGTGTTGCGACTCGTTCTGGCGCAAACGATCTAGTGAGCTCGAAACCTGTAGGTCAGATTACAGTCCACAAGCTTTTCCAGGAATTTCCAGTTGCTAGAATAGAGGAGTTGGTGGATCAGCTCGAGAGAGCTGGTGAGGGGATTGACGTTCTCACGGTAGGAGGGGTTCTGCACCTTGCATGCGGAAGTCCTCTAGAAAACATCTTCGTCCAGACCGACGCTGTCAAGCATGTTCCTGGCGATCTTCTCGCCGTTTACCAGTATTGCAAAGGCTGCAAAGTAGCGGTTAGAGTGCTCTAATCAGATAGGCAATCGGGATCGCTCTTGTTTTCTATTGGGCAGCTTTGTCCGTACTGAAAGGCGGAAGGTTTCTGTGCTGAGCTTCCTGTCCGGCTTGCCTGGTTGCTAGTCGTCTCGCGTCATCCGGTTCAGCCGTCTCTTCGTATGTTCCAGACTTGACCGCGCTTTGATCGTCAAGAGTGCGAGGGACGTGACGAGGCCGAGGAGACCCCCGATCAGGAGTAGCCGCATGCTGTAGGAGATTGTTGGGAACGTGGGGCACCAGGTGCAGCCACCGTTTGAGCTTCCCCCTGAGCCACTTCCACCGGAGCCTCCTGGCGCTGCTTGATTCACTTGAATGCCCATGGGGCTGGAGCTGGACATTGGAGGAGTACCGTCATCAGTGGCGATGAAATCGATCGTGTAATATCCAGTCTGGCTAGCACCGGGTCTCCACGAGAAGACGCCCGTGTATGAGTCGAAGGTTGCGCCCGCCGGTAGTTGGGATGCTGACAGCGCGACCGTCCTAGCCGGGTTGGAGCTTGTTGCGGTGACCGTGAAATTGATCCATGATCCTGAGTTCACCGTCTGGTTTCCTGGTAGAGCTAGTGCGGGAGGCAACAAGGCTTGTACATTGACTGTTATGCTTGCCAAGCTCATTGCTTGGGGTGAGCCCGAGTCTGTAACTGTCAGCGTAACTGTATAGGATCCTGCGGTTGAATATGCATGGGTTGGTGTCCTTCCTGTTCCAGTAGCACCGTCGCCGAACGAGATCGCGTAGCTGTAGGGTGTTGTTCCGCCTGTGGCCGAGGCTGTGAAGGTGACTGTTTGGCCCACCTGAGGAGAGGATGTGGAACCTCTGATGGCGGCGGAGAGAGGTGGGGTTGTGTAGACAGTTAGAGATCGCGAGCTTGTGGCTGTTTGCCTGGGCGATGACGAGTCAGTTGCCGTTTCGGTTACTGTGAACGATTGGGCTGTTGTGAACGTGTGGGTTACGGTCGGTCCCGTGCCTGTTGTTCCGTCGCCGAAGTTCCAGGTGACGGTGTAGGGTGACGTTCCGCTGGTTGTTACCGCGGTGAATGCGACTGGGGCGTTGACTAGGGGTGTTGAGGGGAGGAATGTGAAGCTGGTCGATAATGGTGGAGGAGGTGATACGGTCACTGTCTTGGAGCTGGTAGCTGTCTGGGAGGGTGAGGACGAGTCAGTTGCCGTTTCGATTACTGTGAAGGTCTGGGTGCTGGCGAAGGTATGAGTAACGGTGGCTCCTGTTGCCGATCCTCCGTCGCCGAAAGTCCATGATATCGAGTATGGAGCGGTTCCACCTGTAGTTGTACTTGTGAATGTCACGAGTGAGTTTAATGTCGGACTTGTCGGACTAAATGTGAAGCTGGTCGAGGGTGGTGGGGGCGTTGAGGTGGTTACTGTCTTCGAGCTGGTGGTGGTTCGCGCTGGGGAAGAGGAGTCAGTGGCGGTCCCAGTTACCGTGAAAGTTTGAGCCGTCGAATAAGTGTGTATAGCGGAAGTTCCCGTCCCTGTTGAGCCGTCGCCAAAGTTCCAGCTGATCGCGTAAGGTGAGGTTCCGCCTATGGTTGTGGAGGTGAATGTGACGGGTTTGTTCACCAGTGGAGCGCTGGGTGAGATTGTGAAGCTTGTGGAGAGCGGTATTGAGCCAATGTTGAGGCCCACATTGTACCAGTCTACGTTAACAGAGTTGAGCAAGTAGCCCTCTGTTCCGATCTCGATTCCTGCGAGAGTACACTGAGTGTTGGCTGGTAGTCCCCATGCGGCCAGGTCTCCTTGTCAGAGCTGAGTCGCG
>Ga0209057_1001547_pt1 | contig 18340 bp, 17 predicted proteins | sample GraSoiAngelo_146_FD_185903 | JGI IMG/M metagenome (GOLD analysis project Ga0209057, IMG submission 185903) | Grasslands soil microbial communities from the Angelo Coastal Reserve, California, USA - 14_1009_05_30cm (SPAdes) (version 2) | ecosystem: Environmental > Terrestrial > Soil > Grasslands ... | reverse complement strand
CGGTCTGATGCGCGTCCGCGGCTTCGCGTACCTGTACGCGAGCCTGCTCATCGGCCGCGTCAGCGGCCAGATGGTCGCCATCGCCCTGGTCCTCTTCGTCCTCGCTCGCTACCACTCGCCGCAGCTCGCCGGCCTGACGGTGTTCATCGCCGTGACGCCGGGCCTGGTGGTGTCGCCCATCGCGGGCGCCCTCCTCGACCGCTACGGGAGAGCGCGTCTGGTCGTCTTCGACTACCTGGTCGCGGCGGCGACGGGCCTGATTGTGGCCGGCCTCTCCTGGCTTCACGCGCTGCCGCCGGCGCTGCTCCTCGTGGTCGTTTTCGCGTCGTCGCTGACGTTCCCCCTCAGCAACACCGGCGCGCGGTCGCTGTTCCCGATCCTCGCCCCTCGCCACCTGTGGGAGCGCGCGAACGCGCTCGACAGCAGCGGGCACGTCATCGCGTCCCTGCTCGGAGCGCCCATCGCCGGCGTTCTCGTCGGCTTCGCCGGTCCGGAGTGGGCGATCGCGGCGACGGCCGCCGGCTTCGTCGCCGCGGCGGCGGTCATGTCGCGCGTCCATGACCCGATCGTGCGCGAGGACGATCGCGCGCCGGTCCTGGTCGACGCGTGGCACGGGCTGGTCTACGTCGTACGCAACGCCTCGCTGCGCGGACTCGCCCTCACGCTGAGCACATTCAACCTGAGCTGGGGCGTGCTCAACATCGCGATCCCTGTGCTCGTGCTCGGGCGCCTGCACGCAGGCCCGGCGGCCGTCGGCCTGCTGTGGGGGGCGATGGGCGCTTCAGGGCTGGTCTCGGCGCTGCTGACCGGCCGCATCGACAGCCGCGGCCGGGAGCAGGGACTGATGCTGGGCGCGATCCTGTTCAGCGCGGCGGCGATCGCGGTGCTGCCCTTCGCCGCGTCGATCACGGTTGTGTTCGCCGTGATGTTCGCCGTGGGCCTGGCGAATGGGCCGTTCGACGTCGCGCTGTTCACGCTGCGCCAGCGGCGCACGGACCCGGCCTGGTTCGGCCGCGCGTTCGCGATCTCGATGTCGGTCAACTGGCTGGGCACACCCGTGGGCTCGGCGCTGGCGGGCCCGGTGATCGCCTGGTCGCTGGACGCCGCGCTCTGGGCCGCGGCGGCCGTGGCTCTGCTCTCGGCGGTCTTTCCGTTCCTGACGATCCCGGCGCGGGACGACTAGCCGCCGGTCAGGATCACGACCGTGAGCAGCCCGCCGATGACGTTGAGGACGATGCCGATGATCCCGCCGATCAGCTGCCCGCGCCGGATCGCCTGCACTCCGTAGAGCAAGCCCACCAGGGCCAGGACGTAGAAGACCCAGTGGACGACGAACGGGGCGATGATGGTCACCAGTCCCACACCGATCGACCACGCCGCGCGGCCCGTGAACTGGGACATCAGGCCCGCCGCGCCGGCGAGGCCAATCGCCGCGTACGGCGGCGGCGGCTGGTTCTGGTAGGGCTGGGCGTAGTCGGGCGCGGGCGGCGCCTGGAACGTGGACGGCGGAGCCGGATATCCGGGGGGCGGGGGCGGCACGTTCGGCGAGGGAGGCGGCGGATAGGCCGTCGGGTTGTCGGACATGCCGGGATGGTAGCCGTAAAGTTCCCGAAGTGATCCGCTTAGTCACAGGCGGCACCGGGTTCATCGGCCGCCACCTCCTGCGCGAGCTGGCGCGGCGCGACGGACAGACCTTCGTCCTGGTCAGGCCCGGATCGCGCGAGCGCCTCGAGGCCCTCCTCGACGCCCTCGGCGCGGGCGACCGGCTCGTGCCCATCAACGGCGACATCACCCAGGCCGCGCTGGGGCTGAGCGACGCGGACCAGGCACGGCTGCGCGGCGCTGACATCTTCCACCTCGCCGCGGTCTACGACCTCGAGGCGTCGGAAGAGGACAACCGGCGCGCCAACGTCGACGGTACGCGGCACGTCGTCGAGCTCGCGCAGAGGACCGGCGCCCGTCTCCACCACATGAGCTCGATCGCCGTCGCCGGCGCGAGGTGGAAGGGCAAGTTCACCGAGGACATGTTCGACGAGGGCCAGGTCCTCGACCACCCTTACTACCGCACGAAGTTCGAGGCGGAGAAGATCGTCCGCGCGTCGGGCGTGCGCTTCCGCGTCTACCGGCCAGGGCTGGTCGTCGGGTCCTCGGAGACCGGCGAGGCCGACCGCATCGACGGGCCTTACTACGCCTTCAAGCTCATCCAGCGTCTGCGCCAGGCCATCCCGGCGTGGGTGCCGCTGGTCGGGTTCGAGGGCGGCCAGGTCAACATCGTGCCGGTCGACTTTGTCGCCCGGGCGATGGACGCCATCGCCCACCGCGACGGGCTCGACGGCCACACGTTCCACCTCACGGATCCGAATGCGCGCAGCCTGGGCGACGTCACCAACGAGTTCTGCCGCGCCGCGCACGCTCCGCAGTTCACGCTGCGCGTGGACAGCCGCGCGGCCGCGATGCTGCCCGGCGAGGCGAAGTCGATGCTCGAGCACTGGAAGGTCGTGCAGCTGCTGAAGCGGCGCCTGCTCGAGGGCGTGCGCATCCCGGAGGAGGCGATCCGCTTCGCTTCCAGCCGCACCAGGTTTCCCTGCGAGCGCGCGCAGTCCGCGCTCGAGGGCACCCGCCTCTCCACAGCTACGCCTGGAAGATCTGGGACTACTGGGAGCGTCACATGGACCCGGAGATGCCGACCGAGCGCAACCTGCGCAAGGCGCTGCAGAACCACATCGTGGTGGTCACCGGTGCCTCGAGCGGCATCGGTCGCGCGACCGCGCAGCTGGTCGCCCGCCACGGCGCGAAGGTCGTGCTCGTCTCGCGCACGAGGGAAAAGCTCGACGCCCTGCGGGACGAGATCGCGGCCGAGGGCGGAGCCGCGTTTGTCTATCCCGCCGACCTTTCCGACCTGGACGCCTGCGACGCCGTGATCAAGAAAATCCTGGTCGAGCACGAGCACGTCGACGTCCTGGTGAACAACGCTGGGCGTTCGATCCGGCGCTCCATCGAGGCCGAGTACGACCGCTTCCACGACTTCCAGCGGACGATGCAGCTGAACTATTTCGGCGCGGTGAAGCTGATGCTCGCGGTGCTGCCGGGGATGCGCAGCCGGCGGCGCGGCCACATCGTGAACATCTCGAGCATCGGGGTGCAGGCGTTTCCGCCGCGCTTCGGCGCATATGTGGCGTCGAAGTCCGCGCTCGCGGCGCTGAGCCGCTGCATCGCGCCCGAGGTCGCCGACGACGGCGTCGCCATCACCAACATCCACATGCCGCTCGTGCGCACGCCCATGATCGCGCCGACCGGGATCTACAAGAACTTCCCCACGAGCTCGCCCGAGGAGGCCGCGGAGATGGTCGCCTCGGCGATCCTGACCCGGCAGCCCGAGATCTCGACGCGGCTGGGCAAGGTGGGGGAGAGCGTCAACACGGTCGCGCCGGGGCTGCTGCAGCTTGTGATGACTGGCGCCTACCACCTGTTCCCGGAGACGGCGCCGAGGGACGGTCAGAAGCCTGCTGCGGCGCCGCCGCCCGAAGAGGAGATCTCAGTCGAGGCGGCGACGATGGCCTACCTGATGCGAGGGATCCACTTCTAGGGCGACGGGACGGGGCTCGGGGCCGAACCTCCAGCGCCGCTGGCGAACAGCACCACGCCGGCGACGAAGATCAGGAAGAGCACGACGAGCAGCAGGATGAAACCGAGGGCGATGTGGAGGAAGCCGATGATGATGCCCAGGTTTGCCATCCACATCCCCTGCTCGGCGGTGCGCCGGATCTGGCCGCGGGCGATGAACCCTGTGACGATGGCCACGATCGCGACGGTGATCCCGCCCACGATCGGGACGATGTGAGCGAAGAACGAGGCGATCGAGGCGACGAAGCTGACGACGGCGAGGCTGTTGGTCTGGGACTGGGAGGTGGCGTAGCCCGCCAGGCCCGGGGTGTGCGGGACCGTGGTCTGGGGCGCGGATTGCTGGCCGGCGATCTGAGTTGAAGATGGCGGAGGGTGCTCGCTCACAGGGCCGAGTTTAGGCCTTCCTAGAATCGGTTAACGACATGGCGGCGACCCTCGAAGACGCGATCCGGCGACGGCTCCAGGCCGTACCCGACACCCCGGGCGTCTACCTGTTCCGCGACGGCAAGACGCAGGTGATCTACGTCGGCAAGGCCCTGCGCCTGCGCGACCGCCTGCGCCAGTACTTCACGCCCGGCTACGCCGAGACCGCGCGCGTCGCCGAGCTGGTCCGTCGCGCGGTCGACTTCGACTTCATCACGACCGCCAACGAGGTCGAGGCGCTCGTCCTCGAGAACAGCCTGATCAAGAACTACAGGCCGCGCTTCAACATCCGACTGAAGGACGACAAGAACTACCTCTACCTGAAGCTGCCTGTGACCGAGGAGTTCCCGCGCGTCCACTACTCGCGGCGGGTCCAGAACGACGGGGCCCTGTACTTCGGCCCCTACACGTCCGCGCAGTCGCTGCGCTCGACCGTCAAGTCGATCCGCCAGCTGCTGCCGTTTCGCACCTGCAGCGATGAGATCTTCAGACAGGGCAAGGTCTGCCTCGACTTCCACATCAAGCGCTGCCCGGGACCGTGCGAGCGGCGCATCAGCTCCGAGGACTACAAGGCGCGCATCGACGAGGTGGCGATGTTCATGGAGGGCCGTTCTGACCTCCTGGTCCGCGAGCTCGAGGACCGCATGGGGTCGGCGGCCGACCGCCTCGACTTCGAGAACGCAGCCCGCTACCGCGACCAGCTGCACTCCATCGAGCGCATCGCGGACCGTCAGAAGGTCCTGACCCGCGGCCGCGACGACCAGGACATCCTCGCCTACGCCCGCAGCGGCAGCGACGTCTTCGTCGAGGTGGCCTACATCCGCCAGGGCAAGATGGTCGGCCACGACGGCCACGCGCTGGACGGCGCCGGCGACGTCACCGAGCCGGAGCTGCTGCGCGGCTTCATGCTTCAGTACTACTCGAGCGCCACGCACGTCCCGCGCGACGTCGTCCTGCCGGGACCTGTCGAGGAGCCGGACCTTATCGCCGGCTGGCTGACGGAGAGGCGGGGCCGCCCCGTGGCCCTCCTCGTCCCGCAGCGCGGCCGGCTGCGCGCACTGGTCACCCAGCTCGCCGAGACGGCGACCCAGGAGCTGCGCCAGATTCGCATCCAGGCGGACTACGACCGCAGCCGCACCGAGCCCATGCTCGCGGCGCTGGCCGAGGCGCTCGACCTGGAGAGCCCGCCGAAGCGCATCGAGTGCTACGACATCTCCAACATCCAGGGCGACTCGGCGGTGGGGTCGATGGTCGTGTTCGAGGACGGCCGGCCCCGCAACGACCACTACCGGCACTTCCGGATCAAGTTCACGCCCGGGCCGAACGACTTCGCGATGCTCCAGGAGGTGCTGCGCAGGCGCCTCGAGAGGCTCGAGTCGTCGCAGCGGCGCGAGGAGGCCGACGCGGCCGGCGACCGATCGTTCACCAGCCGGCCAGACCTGATCCTGATCGACGGCGGTCGAGGCCAGCTCAGCGCCGCGCTGGAGGTCATGGAGACGGCGGGCTACGCCGACATCCCCACTTTCGCGCTGGCCAAGGAGCGCGAGGAGATCTTTGCGCCAGGTCGCGCGGAGCCGATCGTCCAGGAGCACAACTCGCCGGGCATGTTCCTCGTCCAGCGCATCCGCGACGAGGCCCATCGCTTTGCCATCACCCACCACCGCAAGGTGCGCGCGCGCAAGGCGCTGACGTCGCCGCTCGACTCGGTGGAGGGGATCGGACCGGCGCGCAAGCGCGCGCTGCTGCGACACTTCGGCTCGGTGCAGGCGATCCGCGAGGCGCCGGTGGACGAGATCGTGAAGCTCGGCATCCCCGAACGCCTGGCGGCGCGACTGAAAGAGACGCTTTGACCATGAACCTTGTCATCGTCGGCGCCTCGAACCGCGAGCGCATGGAGTCCGCGATCGCGGAGTTCGAGGCGGCGGGGTATGCGCGCATCGAGGAGCTGGAAGGCCTGCGCGACGCCGACCTCGTCCTCGGGGTCAGTGACGGCGGCGCCGAGCTCCTCCGCGAGGCCGACAGGCGCGCCATCAAGTACGTGCTCGTCCACGACGGCGGTTCCGATGGCCATCCGGGCGGCACCTACGAGCGCGCCCACCACCGCATCGAGGCCGGCCAGCGCAGGGAGCTGGCCGAGCACCTCCACGGACGGAGCCGGCCACTGGTGACGTGCCTTGCGTTCGCGTACAAGAACGGCGCGCCCTCCGACGCCGCTCTGATGATCGACGCGCGCTTTCTCGACAACCCGTACTGGGTGCCGGAGCTGCGCGACCTGTCCGGACGCGACCCCGAGGTCGCCGACTTCGTCTTCCAACAGCCCGCGGCGCGGCGTTTGCTGGACGACATCGAGCGGATCGTTGGCGAGCTGCTGCCGCTTTACCAGGAGAAGGGACGCATGCACGTCGTGGTCGCGTTCGGGTGCACCGGTGGGAGGCATCGGTCGGTCGTGCTCGCGAGCGAGCTCGCGCGTCGCCTCGAGGAGCGCGACGGCGTCGACGTCGACTTCGTGACCCGCGACTTCGATTGACGAGGGCGCTAGTCATCGGGGGCGCCGGCTTCATCGGCGTCGCTGCATGCAAGGAGCTGATGCGCCGTGGCGTGGAGACCATCGCCGCCGGCCGCAAGGACCGGCCCTACGGCACATTCACGAGCTACGTCGCGCTCGACCGCGATGACGAAGAGCAGCTCTCGCGCGCCATCGTTCAGACCCAGCCGGACGTCGTCCTCGACCTCGCGTGCTACCAGCCGCACGAGGTCGAGATGATGGCGCGGCACTTCCACGGCGCGCGCTACGTGTTCGTGTCCACCGGCGTGTATCCGGACCTGCACGGCAAGCCCGCGCGCGAGGAGGACTTCGTCCCGCTGGAGGGTGAACCACCGGCCGCGCTCGACTATCGGGAGGGAAAGCGGTGGTGTGAGACCGTCCTGACGCGGACCTCGTTGCCGTGGACAGTCGTGCGTCCCCCAGCCGTCTTCGGACCTGCCGACCACACGCTGCGAATCGCCGCCTACATCCAGCGGGTGGCGGACGGCGGACCGGTCCTGGTCCCGGCCGAAACGTACGAGTGGCAAGCTGGAATCGCGTGGGTCAAGGACATCGGCTACGCATGCGCGCTCGCGTGCGACCTGCGCAAACAGGCGACGCATCGCGCCTACAACGCATCGTTCGAGGGCCAGAGCCTGCGCAACCTGCTCGAGGGGATCGCGCGGGCGCTCGACGTGCCGGCGCGGCTGCACCCGATCCCGTTCGCGGAGCTCCCCGACGGCGCGAGCCCTTATGGCCCCGACCCGAGACGCGCGGCGGGCTACGTCGTCGAGCGAGCCCGAAGCGAGCTGGGCTTCGAGCCGTCGGCTCTCGAAGACGCGCTGGCGGAGACGCTGGCGTGGTACCGGGTCGCGAAACCATCGCATCCGGGGTACGCGAATCGCGAGCAGGAGATCGCTACTGCTCGGCGTGGCTCCGGTTAAGCACGTAGGCGGCGAGGAAAGCCACCACCACCAGGCCCGGTGACCAGCCCAGCCCCGGTCCGAACGGGTCGTACTTCGACAGGTCGACGAACACCGCCAGCCCGCTGACCGCCGTGAACACGAGCACGATCAGCACGCCCCTGATGGCGCCGTGGCGAGCGAAGAACAGCTCGAGCTCCAGCCGCCATCCCGGACGGTGGCGCTCGTGCACTTGCACCTGCGCCGCGGCGTGGGCCGCGATGCGCTCGCGGCGGCCCATCCGGTAGCGAGCGCTGCGCGGCAGGCTCTCGAACGGCACGTGCTCGATCTCGCGCTCGCGCGGAGGCGGCACCTCGAGCGGCTCCCACAGCGGCTCGTGCTTGTAGCGCTGATAGCCGACGTATGTGACGACTCCGAGCGCCAGCCAGCCTAGGAAGATAAAGGTCGTGTTGGAGATGTTCTGGAACATCAGCTGGGTGAACACGGTGCCTATGAACAGGGCGCCCACAAGAGATAGGACGGGGATGCTGTCCCGGCCGAATTTGATGTTCCACGGCATCCGGTACGGCCGGTGCAGGGCGGGCTCGATGAACCTGAGCCTCATGACCGACAAATGGGCCGAGCAGAACGCGAAGGTCGCCGCGAGCGAGTAGACGGCGCTCATCAGGTCGATCTCCGCGCTGCCGACGATGATGCCCGGCAGGACGAGCAGGGCGGCGCCGATGCCGAACACGACGATCGAGATGTACGGCGTCTTGAACTTCGGGTGCAGGCGCGCCAGACGCTGGGGGAGGAGCTCGACTCCAGCCATCGAGTAGCTGAGGCGCGAGATCCCGATCAGTCCCGCGTTGGTCGCGATCACCAGGATCGTAAAGGCCAGGATGCCGACCCAGATCCCGGCCCAGAACCGCAGCGGCTCCACGAACCCGGTGACGATGCCGGCGACGGGGTCGGCCTTCCACGTCGTGGCCAGCTGCGTCGTGTAGGCGCCGTCGACGTGCTGCACCGGGAAGACGCTGACGCCGATCGTGGGCAGGAACGCGGAGACGAACAGGACCGCGATGATCACCCACCACGTCGCGAGCGGCACGTTGCGGCCTGGGTTCTTCGCCTCCTCGGAGAGGTTGGAGATCGTCTCGATCCCGGTGTAGGTGACCATCGCGATGGATATGCCGGCCAGGAAGTTGCCCCACGTCGGCGCAACTCCGAGGTGGATGTTGTTGATCACGGTCGGGAGGCTGAGCAGCAGGATCAGGCCGAGGATCACGAGCACGAACTGCGTGATCAGGTCGGTGAATGCGAGCACCAGGTTCAAGGCGCTCGACTCCTGGATGCCGATGACGTTCACGACGACGAGCAGACCGATCAGGACGAGGGTGGCCACGACGTGCCAGACGTTGTTGTTCTTCAGCAGCCCGAAGATTTCGAAGAAGCCGAGGTAGCTGATCGCGAAGTAAGCGGAGATCGAGACGGTAGCCGTGTAGTTCAGCAGCTGGACCCAGCCGACGATGAACCCGATCGGCGGGTTGAAGGCCCGGCGCGCGAAGCTCGAGCTGCCGCCGGCGTGCGGCAGCGCGGCAGTGCCCTCGGCGTAGTTGAGGGCGGTGGTGACGAAGATGAAACCGGCGAGGATGAGCGCGAGAGGCGTCAACCCGAGGGCGAAGGCCGCGGTGACGCCGAGCGCGTAGTAGATGCTCGACCCGACGTTGCCGTAACACGCCGCGAAGAGGGCGCCGGGGCCCAGCGTCCGGGGGAGCTTGGCGGGGCGGCGGACGACGATCCGTAGGTCCCCCAGCCTGCTGCCGCGCCGGGCCACGGACTCACCCATCGGTCGAAAGGTAATTGATCAAGCCAGACCCATACGACATCCGCTCCACCTGGTCAGCAGCTGGATCACGCACCAGGGAGTCGCGGCCGCCTCCGGCTAGATCGCGATCACAAGGTCGGCGAGCTCGCGCGGGTAGTCGGTCATCACCCGGCGTCCGTCCTCGGTGATGACCACCGTGTCCGAGTGCCGGAACCCACCAACCTCTTTGAGGTACAGGCCCGGCTCGACCGTGAACACCATCCCCGGCTCGAGCACCGCGTCGTCGCCGCGATCGAGGAACGGCGCCTCGTGGCCCTCGAGTCCGATGGAATGGCCGGCGTGGTGGCGCAGATTGTCCGCGACGCCCAGCTCCTCCGCCAGGCGCACGGTTGCGAGCTCGACCTCGCCGGCGGGGACGCCCGGCGCCATGGTCTCGATCGCGCGCGTCTGCAGCGCGAGCATCGCGGCGAACGCCTTCTCCTGCTCGGACGTCGGCTGGCCGACGATCATGGTCCGCTCCAGCTCGCTGCGGTAGCCGTCGATGTTCGCCCCCGCCCCGCTGACCAGGACGTCGCCCGGCTGGATGCCGTGGCCCTTGACGAAACCGTGCGGCATCGCTGTCGAGCGGCCCGCGACGAACATGGCGATGAACCCGCTGTCGTCGTTGCCGCGCGGGCGCCAACCTGGCATCTCGCGCACCATCTCGAAGAGCGTCTCGGTCGCAGGGGGCGTGTAGCACTCCATCTCGGTCTTGCCCACCTCGATCGCGGCCTGCATGAGCCGGTGGCCGCGCACCCCCCAGTCGCAGCTCAGCTGGATGCACTCGAGCTCGGACTTCGACTTCACGCGCCGCAGCGACTCGACGAGCATCTCCGCGTCGACCGGATCGACCCCGGTCAGGTCGCTCAGCCGCGGGCCGCGATAGCCCCAGTAGGGGACGTAGCCGTCGTGGTCGGCGCCAGTGCGCTCGGGCCGGGCGCTCAGCTCCGTGAGCACGCCGGTCACGGTCTCCATCGGATGCACCGAGCCCGGGTACTCGAAGTAGACCCGGACCTGATCGACGGTGGTGGCGGACTCGGCGTGCTCCTTTTCCACCGCGGGCACGACCAGGGACGACTGGCCGCTCGAGCCGATGAGGAGCGCGATCGGACGCTCGGTGGGGATGTGGTGGAAGCCGGTGAGGTAGGCGACGCGGGCAGGGTAGAAGACGCACATCGCGTCGAGGCCGGCGGCCTCCATACCCGCGGTCACGGACTGGCGGCGCGCCTGGTACTCGGCCTGCGTGATCTCGGGCACGACGCGCGCGTGCGGCGGCGCCGCCCGCTTAGTACGCGGCAAGTCTGCGCATCGCGTCGGCGATCTTGGCGGGGCTTGGCATGAAGAACTCTTCCTGCGGGGTGTTGAAGGGCATGGCCGGGATGTCGGGCGCCGCGACGCGCACCACCGGGCCGTCCAGGTCTTCGAATGCGTGCTCGGAGATGATCGCCGACACCTCGGCCCCGAAACCGCCGGTGAGGTTGTCCTCGTGCACGACCATCGCCTTGCCGGTCTTGCGCACCGACGCGAGGATCGTGTCCCGGTCGAGCGGCGCCAGCGTGCGGAGGTCGATCACCTCGACGCTCACGCCTTCCTGCTCCAACTGTGTTGCCGCCTCCAGGCAGTAGTGGGTCATCAGCCCCCACGCGAAGCAGCTGAGGTTGGTGCCCTCGCGGCGCACGGCCGCCGGCCCGATCGCGACCAGGTGGTCGCCGTCGGGCACCTCCTCGGTGACGAGGCGGTAGACCTTCTTGTGCTCGAGGAAGAGGACGGGGTCCGGATCGCGGACCGCCGACTTGAGCAGGCCGTGGGCGTCGGCGGGCATGCTCGGCACCACCACTTTCACACCCGGCACGTGGGCGTAGAAAGCCTCGATCGACTGCGAGTGGTAGAGGCCGCCGTGAACGCCGCCGCCGAAGGGCGCCCGGATGACGATCGGCACCGACCAGTCGCCGTTGGATCGGTAACGCGTTCGCGCCGCCTCGCTCACGATCTGATCGAAGGCGGGGTGGATGAAGTCCGCGAACTGGATCTCGGCGATCGGTCTCAATCCGTTCAGGGCGGCGCCGATGGCGACGCCGACGATCGCCGACTCGGCCAGCGGCGTGTCCAGCACCCGCGACTCGCCAAACCTGGCGTAGAGGCCGTCCGTCGCTCCGAAGACCCCGCCCTTGCGGCCGACGTCCTCGCCCATCACGAGCACCCGCTCGTCTCGCTCCATCTCCTCGGTGATCGCGGCGCGGACCGCCTCGATCATGCGCATCTCGCCCAACACAAACATTCTCGCGCTATCAAGAAATAAGAAGGGAGACCGTTGGGCGGCGGTCGCGCGTTAGACTCGGATGGAAAGGGGGAGGTAAATCACCTTCCGGGAGGTACACGCGATTTCGTTCTCGGCCGACGTCAAGAACGAGATGGCGGGGCTCGTACCGGCCCGCCCCTGCTGTCAGCTGAGCGAGCTGCTCGGCATCTACTACGGTTCGCGCGGCCGCCTGCTCGGCAGCCAGCGAGGGCGGTCTGCGTACTTCTCGCTGCTCCGCAACGCCGTGGCGCGCAAGGTCGTTCGTCTGGGGCGAGCGGTCGCGCGGATGGAGGCGAAGTACCAGGCGGTCAGGACGCGCAAGCGCATGTCGTTCTTCATCGAGCTCTCGCTGCCGAACGAGCTGGTGCCGGCGTTCACCAAGCCTCCGGTCCATGCGGTCCCGGAGGCGGCATGCGACCGCAAGGCGTTGCTGCGCGGGCTGTTCCTGGGCTGTGGGTCGGTCAACGCCCCGAACACCCGCTACCACCTCGAGTTCGTGCCGCCGACGCGTTCGTGGGCGGCGGCGATCGCGCGCCTGATCGAGGCGTCGGGCGTCAAGGTCGGTGTCAGCGAGCGGAGCGGGCAACCGGTCGTCTACGTCAAGGACGGGGACGGCATCGTCAGGCTGCTCTCGATGATGGGCGCCAACCGGGCGGTGATGGAGTTCGAGAACGTCCGCGTCGTGCGCTCGGTCAGCGGCCAGGTCAACCGGCGTCTCAACTTCGAGACGGCGAACATCGGCAAGACCATCGGGTCTGGTCTGCGCCAGGCGGCGGCGATCGCGGCGCTCGACGCGGAGGGGCGGCTGGCGACGCTCCCGGCGGCGCTGAGGGAGATGGCGCGCTGGCGGCGGGAGAACCCGGAGCTGAACCTCGGCGAGCTCGCGGGGCGGATGAACCTCTCCAAGTCCGCGGTCAATCACCGGCTGCGCAGACTTCAGCAGCTGGCAGGCTCCAACGGCAGCCGGTCGCACTCCGAGGACCAACGCCGCTCCGCTTAAGAACTTATGGGTAGCGGGAAGGCATAGTCGCAGCCGGGCGTAGCCCGGCTGCCAAGGCGAGGCAAAGTCCAGTCGCTCTATTGGCGCTGGGTACTATTTGCCGCATGGCGATGAAAGTTGGAATCAACGGGTTCGGCCGCATCGGCCGCAACATCTACCGCGCCGCATGGGAACTGAAGCCTGAGTTCGAGATCGTCGCCGTCAACGACATCGGCGACGCCAAGACCTTCGCCCACCTGCTCAAGCACGACACCGCGCTCGGTACGTTCGGGCCCGCGGTAAAGGCGGACGGCGACAGCATCAACGTCGACGGCCACACCGTCAGGTTCCTCAGCCACAAGGACCCCGCGGAGCTGCCCTGGAAGGACCTGGGCGTCGACCTGGTGGTCGAGTCCACCGGCCTTTTCACCGACGCCGGCAAGGCCCGCGTCCACATCGACAAGGGCGGCGCCAGGAAGGTGATCATCTCCGCCCCCGCGACCAATCAGGACTACACCGTCGTGATGGGCGTCAACCACAAGGGTTACGACCCGGCCAAGCACCACGTGATCTCGAACGCGAGCTGCACGACCAACTGCTTCGTCCCTCTGGCGAAGGTCCTGCACGACTCGTTCGGCATCGAGCGCGGGATGATGACGACGATCCACGCCTACACCGCCGACCAGAAGCTGCAGGACCTCCCCCACAAGGACCTGCGCCGGGCGCGCGCGGCGGCGGACAACATCATCCCGACCTCGACAGGCGCCAACCGGGCGGTGGCGGAGGTGATCCCCGAGCTGGCCGGGAAGTTCGCCGGCATCTCGTTCCGCGTGCCGATCCTTGACGTGTCGGTGGTCGACCTGACCGCGCAGCTGGGCAAATCGACGACCGCGGAAGACATCAACGCCGCCTTCGAGGAAGCGGCGAGCGGCGACCTGCGCGGCATCCTGGCGGTCAGCCACGAGGAGCTCGTCTCCTCGGACTTCAAGAGCGATCCGCACTCTTCGATCGTGGACGCCCCTTCGACCGCGGTGCTTGGCGGCGACTGGGCCAAGGTGGTGAGCTGGTATGACAACGAGTGGGGCTTCAGCTGCCGCATGGTCGACCTGATCACCTACATGGCGGAGCGGCTCTGAAGGCGTCGATCACTTCGGTCGACGTCTCCGGCAAGCGTGTCCTAGTGCGCGAGGACCTCAACGTTCCGATGAAGAACGGCGACGTCGCCGACGACTCACGCGTACGCGCTGCTGCGCCGACTCTTCGGCACCTCGCCCAGCGCGGCGCGCGCGTGATCGTGATGTCGCACCTGGGCCGTCCGAAGGACCGCGAGCCCGACCTCTCGCTCAAGCCGGTGGCGGCCGACCTGGGCAAGCGGCTCGGGCGCGAGGTGCAGTTTGTCGAGGACTGCGTGGGGGAGAAGGCGATCTCCGCCGTCGACCGGCTGCAGTCAGGCCAGCTGCTGCTGCTCGAGAACGTGCGCTACCACAAGGAGGACGAGGCGAACGACGCGGCCTTCGCCCGCCGCCTAGCATCGCTTGGCGACGTGTTCGTCAACGACGCGTTCGCCGCCTCGCACCGCGCCCACGCCTCCGTCGTCGGCGTCGCCGCCTACCTGCCCGCCTATGCGGGCGAGCTGATGCAGGCGGAGCTGGCCGCCCTCCACCGCGCGCTCGACGACCCGAAGCGGCCCCTGGTCGCGGTGGTGGGCGGCGCCAAGGTCTCGACCAAGGTCGGTGTGCTCCGCAACCTGCTGACCAAGGTCGACGCGCTCCTGATCGGCGGCGCGATGGCGAACACCTTCTTCAAGGCCCACGGCTGGCCGACCGGGACCGGCCTGGTCGAGGACACGGCCCTGGACGAGGCCCGCGCGGTCGAGAAGGAGGCCGGCGGCAAGCTCGTGCTCCCGGTCGACGTCGTCACCGCGCGCAAGATGCGAGAGGGCGAGGCGCTGCGCGTCATGGATGCCGACAAGGTCGAGGATGATTGGGCCGCTTATGACATCGGTCCGCGATCGGTCGCCCTCTTCCGCGACAGGCTGCGCGGGGCCGGAACCGTGATCTGGAACGGTCCCGTGGGCGTGGCCGAGATCCCAGACTTCGCCGACGGCACCACGGCGGTCGGTGAGGCGATCGCGTCGTCGGGCGCATACACGCTGGTCGGCGGCGGCGACACCGTGGCCGCGATCGAGGCGCTCGGCATCGCCGCGCGCTACTCTCACGTCTCGACCGGGGGCGGGGCGACACTGGAGTACCTGGAAGGCAAGGAACTGCCGGGCATCGCGATCCTCAAGGATTCCTGAGGAATGTCCGCCCGTCCGCCGGGAATGCCGCTGGTCGCGGCCAACTGGAAGATGAACCCGAACAACCTGGACGACGCGCTCGACCTCGTGCGCGGCGTGATGTCGGTGGCACGAGGCCACGCCGACCGGGTGGAGGTGGCGATCTTTCCCCCGTTCCCGTGGCTGACCAGCGTGTCCGATCTGCTGGTCGAATCGGGAGTCAAGCTCGGTGCGCAGAACGTGTTCTGGGAGATGTCGGGCGCGTATACAGGCGAAGTGTCGCCGCCCATGCTCAGGACGCTCTGCCAGTGGGTCATCGTCGGCCACTCGGAGCGGCGCCTCTACCTCGGCGAGACCGACGAGATGGTGGCGAAGAAGACGGCGGCGGGGCTCTCGTCTGAGCTGGGCGTGATCATGTGCGTGGGCGAGCTGCTCGACCACTACGACGAAGGCAAGTCGGACGTGATCGTGTCCGCCCAGGTCCGGGCCGGGCTCGCCAGCTGCTCCGCCGACGACTCCGCCAGGCTGGTCATCGCGTACGAGCCGGTGTGGGCCATCGGCAGCGGTCGCAACGCCGACCCGGAGCACGCCTACAAGACCATGCGCCTGATCCGCAAGATCGTGGGCGAGATGATCGGCGCCGGCGCCGCGCGCAAGGTGCGCATCCTCTACGGAGGGAGCGTCAAGGCCGACAACGTGCAGTCGTACGTGGAGCTGCCGCTGTGCGATGGCGTCCTCGTCGGTGGGGCGAGCCTCGACGCCGAGGAGTTCGCGCACATCGTCAAGGTGACGGCGGAGGTCTATGGCCATCGCTAAGAGACCCGGCACGCTGGTCCTGCTGCGCCACGGCGAGAGCACCTGGAACCTCGAGAACCTGTTCACGGGGTGGACGGACGTGCCGCTCAGCGAGCGGGGCGTCCAGGAGGCGATCGAGGCGGGCCGGCTCATGCGCGAGGCGGGCCTGCGGCCGGCGGTGGTGCACGAGTCCCTCCTGCTCCGCGCGATCCAGACCACGCAGCGAGCGTTGGCCGAGATGGAGATGGCGTGGGTGCCGGTGAAGCGCACCTGGCGCCTGAACGAGCGCCACTACGGGGCGCTGCAGGGCCTGAACAAGCAACAGACCGCGGAAAAGTACGGTGAGGACATGGTCAAGCTGTGGCGGCGGAGCTACGACGTGCGGCCGCCGGACCTGGACGCCGGCGACCCGCGCCATCCCTCGCACGACGCGCGCTACGCCGCCCTTCCCCCGGAGCTGCTGCCCAGCGCCGAGTGCCTCAGGGACGTGGTCGAGCGGATGCTGCCGTACTGGTTCGACGCGATCGTGCCCGACCTGCTGCTGCACCCCTGCGTCCTCGTGTCGGCGCACGGCAACAGCCTGCGGGCGCTGGTCATGCACCTCGACGGGCTCAGCGACGAGGAGGTCGTGGAGCTGAACATCCCCACGGGGGTGCCTCGGGTGTACGAGCTGGACGGGGACCTCAAGCCGCGGTCGTGGCGGTACCTGGGGGACCCGGAGGAGGTCGCGCGGCGGGCGAAGGCGGTGAAGGAGCAGGCGTCGGGGAAGGCGTAGATCCGAGACCCGGGAGGGGGACGGTGAAGGGGGTGACAGGGGAGGGATTGGGTGGCTATTGGGTTTGCTGGTGTGAATATAAATTTACACGGTTGGAGCTGGACAGTCGAACGTTTTTTTGATACGATTCTGGCATGCTCCAGGCGCTCCCTGAGGACACCGACCTCGGCCTCTACCTGAGCTGCCTGCGCGCCGCCATCGACAAGATGGAGCTCCAGTTCGCCGCCGTGGCGGCCGACTTCGCCGGCGCTGAGCAGTGGGACGACGAGGGCGCCAACAGCGCCGCCGACTGGCTGCGCTTCCACTGCCACATGACCTCAGGGGCGGCCTGGAACGCGCTCCAGGTGGGTAAGCAGCTGAGCAAGCTGCCGCAGAGCCTGGAGGCGCTGCGCCAGGGGGAGATCGGCTACGCCCACCTGGCGACTCTGGCCAACACGGCCGACAAGGTCAAGGGCTTTGAGGAGTCGGAGCTCCTGCCTCTGGCCAAAGAGCACTCCCCGGGCAAGTTCCACTACCAGGTCCTGCACTACCGGCATGCCCGCGAGCGCCAGGCCTATGAGCGGGAGCAGGAAGACCTGTTCCAGGCCCGAAGCCTGAACCTGAGCACGGCCCAGGACGGCTGCCTGTTGATCAGCGGCGTCCTCGACCCGGTCGCCGGGGCGGCGGTGCGGGGGGCGCTGGAGCCGCTGGCCAGGCCATCGGGCGAGCATGACGACCGGAGGCGGGAGCAGCGCCTGGCCGACGCCCTCTACGAGCGCGTCACCGGCAACACCCCGGTCAGCCTCCAGGTCACGGCCACGGTCGAGACCTTGCGTGCGCTGGCTGGGGCGGCGGGCGGGGAGATGGAGTTCTCCCTGCCCCTGCCCGCGGCCACGGTGCAGCGCCTGGCCTGCGACTCCAGCGTCATGCGCGTGCTCTTCGAGGCCGACTCGCTGCCGGTCGACGTCGGCCGCTCCCGGCGCCTGGTCGACGGCGGCCTGCGCAAGGCCCTGGCGGTGCGCGACAAGCACTGCCAGTGGCCGGGCTGCGAGCGGCCGGCCTCCTGGTGCGACGGCCATCACCTGGTGCACTGGGTGGACGGCGGGGAGACCAACCTCGAGAACACGGTCCTGCTCTGCAAGCGCCACCACCGCATGGTCCACGAGGGTGGGTGGAAGCTGATCAAGGTCGAGGGCAAGATCGTGAGCATCGCCCCCACGGTGACGTTCGGCCTGCCCCGGGGGCCGGACTAGCGGAAGCCCAGTAGCTCTTAGACTGGTTCCGGGGAAACAGAGAGACAAATTCAAGAAGGGGGGTCCCTGAACCATGGCGTTTGAGCTTCCGCCGCTTCCTTACGCGTATGACGCGCTCGAGCCGCACATCGACGCGACGACGATGCAGATCCACCACGACAAGCACCACGCCGCCTACATCACCAACGCCAACAAGGCGCTCGAGGCGCACCCAGACCTGGGGAGGAAGACCATCGAGGATCTGCTGTGGGGCATCAACAACGTCCCCGAGGACATCCGCACCGTGATCCGCAACAACGCGGGCGGGCACGCGAACCACTCGATCTTCTGGTCGATCATGGGCCCTGGCGGCGGCGGCAACCCGAGCGGGCGCATCGCGGACTCGATCCGCAGCACGTTCGGCGGCTACGACCAGTTCAAGGAGCAGCTGTCGAAGGCGGCAGTCGGACAGTTTGGAAGCGGCTGGGCATGGCTCGTCGCCGACAGGCAGGGCAAGCTGTCGATCAAGGGTTACCCCAACCAGGACAGCCCCTTCATGGACGAGCTGACCCCGCTCATCGGCGTCGATGTCTGGGAGCACGCGTACTACCTCAAGTACCAGAACCGCCGCGCGGACTACGTTGCGGCCTGGTTCAACACCCC
>Ga0209057_1001539_pt1 | contig 18434 bp, 16 predicted proteins | sample GraSoiAngelo_146_FD_185903 | JGI IMG/M metagenome (GOLD analysis project Ga0209057, IMG submission 185903) | Grasslands soil microbial communities from the Angelo Coastal Reserve, California, USA - 14_1009_05_30cm (SPAdes) (version 2) | ecosystem: Environmental > Terrestrial > Soil > Grasslands ... | reverse complement strand
GTTGCCGACGAGGTCGTTCCAGCGCCGGTCCCGGAAGAGCGTCCGGTGCGCCGCCTCGTGCATGAGGACGGCGAGGCCGAGCTGCCGGCCGCCGATGAGGAAGAGCGCGACCACCACCGTGAGCGGGCGCGGCCAGCGGCCGACCAGGGCAAGGGCCGCGCCGATGACGCCCCAGTCGATCGCGATCGAGAGCCACGAGCGCCAGTCGCGCATCGCGCAGAGCTCGCGCAGCTCGCCGTCGGAGAGTGCCTCGCGCCAGGCCTCGGGCATGACCTCCCGACCATAGCGCCGGGCGGTGGCGTTCTTCAACCACTACCCGCCGCCGGCGGAGCTACGGGGCCGGCGAGCGCCGAGGACCGCGCTTGCAGACGAGCACCGCGTGCGGCTACCTGACCGGCGTCACGCCGCCGAGGGGGGTCACGGGATTCCCCACGCCCCGTCATGACGCTAACGCCAACGCTCGCGAGATGGATCACCCTGGTCGAGAAGTATGTCTTCTCGCTGTTCTTCTTCCTCCTCGCCTACAAGCAGCTCGGGGCGCTCCGCGCGTCGGTGGCGCTGCTCGGCGAGCGGAGGGCGCTGCCTTTCGGTCCGAGCGGCGTCTTCGCCGTCCCGGCGAGGGACGCCCTGATCTTCGCCTTCGAGCTCTTCGTCGGCCTCACCCTGCTCTTCAATCGCGCTCCGGTGAGGCAGCCGGAGAAGCCGCCCGACGTCCTCGTCCCCTTGCTCGGAACGTTCTTCATCTACGCCTTCGCCTTCGCCCACCTGGCGCCGGCCCCGCTCCGAGAGAGCCTGATGCCCGTCGCCTTGCGCGACGGGGCCGCGGTCGCGGCCCTGCTGGTGAGCGTCGCAGGCTACGCGGTCGCGGTCTGGTCGGTCGTTTGCCTCGGACGATCCTTCGCGCTTCTCGTTTCCGTGCGCACGGTCGTTCGTCGCGGCCCCTACCGGTACGTTCGTCATCCGATGTACCTCGGCTACATCCTTCTCTTCGCCGGGATCCTGATCGGGGCGCTTTCTCCCATCGTCATCCTGTTGACCGCGGTCTGCATCTCCCTGACGGTCTGGCGCGCGCGCCTCGAAGAGGATGCCCTCACGCGGCACAGCGGGGAGTATCGCGACTACGCGAAGCGCACCGGATTTCTCCTGCCGAGGCGCCGTGCATGGCGTCCGCTCGCCGAAGGACGATGACCGGGCCGCCGGTCCTTCGGCCCGAGGGCCGTCCCTTGACCCTCACCGACGCAGCGTGTTAGCCGCCTCGCGCGGCCGATGCGTTTCTACGAATACGAAGCCAAGGCCCTCTTCGCCCGCCACGGCGCGCCGCTCCTCCGCGGCCGCGTCGCGCGCACCGCCGCCGAGGCCGCCGAGATCGCCCGCGACCTCGCCGTCCCGGTCGTGCTCAAGTCCCAGGTGCTGACCGGCGGCCGCATGAAGGCGGGCGGCGTCAAGTTCGCCGACACTCCGGACGCGGCCGAGGCCGCCGCGCGCGCGATCCTCGCCCTCGAGATCAGGGGGCAGAGGCCGCGGGGCGTGCTGGTCGAGGAGCGCGCGCCCGTCGTCCACGAGTACTTCGCCGCGGTCACCTGGGACGGGCGGAGGAAGCTCCCCGTCCTCATCTTCAGCGACATGGGCGGCATCGACATCGAGGAGGTCGCCGAGCGCCACCCCGAGCACGTGGGGCAGGTCCACGTCTCGACGCTCCTCCCGTTCACCCCCTACAAGGCGAAGGAGGCGATCGCCGCGGTCGGCGTGAGCGGCGACGATCTCGGTCGCTCGACGCCGATCGTCGCCACGCTGGTCGAGATCTTCCTCCGCTACGATCTCACGCTCGCCGAGATCAACCCGCTCGGAAAGACCGAGGACGGCCGCTTCCTCGTCCTCGACGGCCACGTCGACCTGGAGGGCGACGCGCGCGACAAGCACGCGAAGCTCCTCCAGGAGCTCGGCATCGGCAAGGAGGAGACGCGCGAGGCCCGCCCGCCGACCGAGTTCGAGTTGAAAGGCGCCCGGGTCGACGCCTCGGACCACCGCGGCGTGGCCGGCAACGTGCGCGAGTTCGACGGCGACCTGGGGCTCGTGATCGGTGCGGGCGGCGGCTCGCTCACGCTCTTCGACGCCATCCGCAAGCACGGCGGCCGGCCCGCGAACTACTGCGAGATCGGCGGCAACCCGAGCGTCAAGAAGGCGTGCGAGCTGACCAAGCTCATCCTCTCCAAGCCGGGCGTCAGGAAGATCGCGGTCATGATGAACGTCGTCTCCAACACGCGCGTCGACATCGTCGCGCGCGGCGTGATCAAGGGCTGCGTCGAGGCGGGCCGCACCCCTGCCGAGACGATCGCCATCTTCCGCATCCCGGGCGCGTGGGAGGACGACGGGTTCAAGATCCTCCGCAAGTACGGCGTCGAGTACTGCGATCGCACGGTGTCGATGTACGAGGCCGCGGGCCGCGCGGTCGCCAAGATGAAGGGCTGATGTCGATCCTCATCCACAAGGACACGGCGGTCATCATCCAGGGCATCACCGGGCGCGAGGCCGTGAACCTGACGCGCGAGGGCCTCGACTACGGGACGAGGATCGTCGGCGGCGTGACGCCGGGCCGTGCCGGGCGTGACGTGTACGGCGTGCCGGTCCACGACTGCGTACGCGACATCACGGCCACGCAGCGCGTCGACGGCTCGATCGTGACCGTGCCGCCGCGCTTCACGCGCGACGCCGTCTTCGAGGCGATCGAGGCGGGCGTCAAGCTCGTCGTGGTCGTCACCGAGCGCATCCCGCGCGGCGAGGTGGCGCAGATGGTCGAGCTCGCCCGCCTCCGCGGCGCGCGCATCATCGGCCCCAACTGCCTCGGCATCCTCTCGCCCGAGGAGGCCAAGATGGGAGGCCTCGGCGGCCCGGCCGTCAACGTCCGCCGCGCCTTCAAGAAGGGGCCGATCGGTGTCATGTCGCGCTCGGGCGGCATGACGACCGAGATCGCGAACACGCTCTCCGCCGCAGGCCTCGGGCAGTCGACCGCCGTGTCGATCGGCGGCGATGCGATCATCGGCTCGACCTACGCCGAGCTGATGCCCCTCTTCGAGGCCGACCCGGAGACCAGGGCGATCGTCATCTACTCCGAGCCGGGCGGCCGCATGGAGGCCGAGCTGGCCGACTGGGTGCGCGAGAACCGCTCGCGCCTCCCGATCGTCGCCTTCATGGCCGGCCGCTTCATGGACGAGATGCCGGGGATGCGCTTCGGCCACGCGGGCACGATCGTCGAGGGCAAGGCGGACACTACCGCCGACAAGATCGCGCGCATGACGGCCGCCGGCATCTCGGTCGCCGAGCGCATCGAGGACATCCCGGCGCTCGTGAAGGAGCGCCTGCGAGGGCACTGATGCCGGGCATGTTCATCGACGTGCAGGTGGACCCGGCGGTCGCGGCCGACGCCGCGCTCGCAAAGAAGCTCGTCGAGGTCTGCCCGGTCAACATCTTCGCACAGGAGAAGGACGGGAGGCTCCGCATCGTCGAGGAGAACCTCGATGAGTGCGTGCTGTGCGAGCTCTGCATCCAGGCCGCGCCCGCGGGGAAGGTGCAGGTGCTCAAGCTCTATGAGCGGTAGAGGCCGCGCGGCAGATCCCGCGCCGGCAAGGAGGGTGCCATGAAGAGCTGGCCGTCTCGTCTGCTCGTGATCGTAGCGGTGGCTGGCGTCGCCGGCTGTGCGACGTGGACGCGGTGGACGCACAAGGCCGAGTCCGCCGGCGAGCCGGCGCCACCGGCCGAGGCGGCCCAGGCGCACGTCATGCTGGTACCCGGGGCGCTCAAGTGGCAGCCCTTCTCCCCGGGGGGACCGGGCGCCAAGTTGGCGGTGCTGTCCGGGGATCCGGAGAAGTCCGGTCCCTTCGTCATCCGCATCCGGCAGCCGGCGGGGGGCAAGACCCCGCCGCACTGGCACCCGGTGGACGAGCACGTGACCGTCGTCAAGGGAACGATGTTCTTGGGGATGGGCGAGAAGCTCCGCAAGCGGGGGGCGCGCGAGTTTCCCGCTGGCTCCTATCTCATGCTCCCGGCGAAGGCGCCGCATTTCGCCTGGGTAGGGAGGAAGGGCGAGGGGATCGTCCAGGTGCACGGCACGGGACCGTTCCAGATCGTCTTCGTGAACCCGGCCGACGATCCGCGCAACAAGACGGGCAAGCGGTGAGGGTGTCGAGCGTGCCTTCGGTCATGAGCCGTAGGCGGGCCACCTCGAGCGGCTCGCGGAAGCCGACCGATCCAGGGGTCCGCCGTGGCCCCATCAGGGTGCGATGCTCGCCGCGCGGGTCGGTCCGCTCGTAGACCTGGGCCTCGCGCGTCCCGCGGCTCGCCTCCCCGTCGAACCCCTCGAGCGTGACGACGCTCTTCCGGTCGCGCCAGGTGGAGAATGGCCGGGAGCGCGAGGGGGGGATGGTGTCGGCATAGGGCGAATTCTCTGCCCGTGTCGAGCGAGCGCTCACGAACCGCCCGCAGGTCTGGCATCCCGCAACGGGTGCGGGCTGCGGGAGGGCAGCAAGCCGCGGACCGTGTCGAATCGCGCACGGATCGTCTTGCGGTATGCCCACGTCCCACGCCATACGCTGCTCGACCGGACCAGAGGAGGCGGGATCGTGGATGCCGGACCGATCGATGCGCTAAGAGATACCCTCTTCGGATTCGTCTGGAGCCTGGCACGCTACCCGGTGCCGACACTCGCGGCGATCCTCGTGGCGGCGCCTGTCCTCAACTTCGGCCGGGCTCTTGGGTTGCCGCTGCTCTTCTGGCACGAGGATGCGCGGGCCTGCGCGAGAGCCGGGGCGGCGGTGACCGGCGTATTCACGACACTCGCGCTCGTGGTGCACCTGCTCGAGTTCAGCCGGGCTGCAGACGATCCGGCGCTCGCACCGACGTTCGCCTCGGCCGCGGTACCGTGGGCACTCCTTCTGGGCTGCGCGTCGCTTTACCGGCTCCGGCAACGGCGGGCATCTGATACCACCGAGGGCGTGACCGGCGTCACGCCGCGCATCCTCAGGGTCTCGGGTGACGCGGCCGAAAAGGTGCTGCGTTCGTCGCACGTCGACGTCATCCCGTTCGTCCGCGGCGCCGTCGTGATGGCGCTCGGCGTAGCGCTGGCAGTCGCAATCGTCGATCACCTGCAGGCCACAACCCCGCCGCCAGGATGGCTCCTGCGCCTGCTCGTCTTGGACAAGGACCATCCCGCCTCCGCCTGGTCGCACGTGTTCGCGCTAGGCTTGGCCGTTGGCCTCGGGATCGCGTTCCTGTGGGCTCGACGCACCGCCACCCCGGCGGTCGCCATCTGCATGCTTCTGGCCGGCATGGTGGCATTCGACGGCTTCTGCGCGTTCCACGCGGGTCATCCGGCAATGACGCTGGCGATCGGCCTCGCGCTACTCTTCGCGGGCGGCCGCGATCCGTACAAGATGCGCATCCGGGCGCTCCGCGATAGGTACGCGAAACCAGCGCCCTATCCGCCGCCCGCGCACGGCGCGGCTCGCGAGTTGGTCGATCTGCGACGGACCATCGAGCAGTCTGGCAACTCGCGCCCGCTCGTGCTGGTCTGCGCGAGCGGCGGGGGGATCCGAGCGGCGGTCTGGGCCGCGTGGATCCTCGAGCGACTCGACCACCTCGACGGCTTTCGCCCGGCCGCACGGCTCGTCACGGGCGCGTCGGGTGGGATGGTTGGGGCATCGTTCTGGGTCGCGTCGCTGTGCGCGGGCAAGAATGCGTTCCGCACCGACGGCGTGACCGGTGACGGGTTGACTGCCGTTGCGCGCCGCCTGGCTTTCGGCGACGTGCCGCTGGCATTCCTCCCGCTCGCGAACGAGGACAATCGCGGGCAGGCGCTCGAGGACGCCTGGCGCGTGCACGGCGGTCCCGCGCTCGACATGACCTTTGCGGAGCTGCGCGGTGGCGAGCAGGACGGTCGCTGGCCGTCGCTCGTGTTTTCGCCAATCCTCGTCGAGGACGGTCGGCGCCTGCTCATCAGTAATGTGGATCTGAGCGCTGCGGCGCAGAACCTCGTTCACTGGATCGAGCAGCCCCGGGCCCTCGACCTCGCGTCCACATCCGCGTACCACCTAGCGGACGTCGTGCCGGGCGGACTCGATCGCCTCCCCGTCCGCACGGCGGCACGACTGTCCGCGTCCTTCCCCTACGTGAGCCCCGCGGCCGTGCTGCCGACCCGGCCGCGCCGTCGCGTCGTGGACGCTGGTTACTACGACAGCTACGGCCTGAGCCTCGCGTGCGGCTGGCTGCGGGAGTCCCTGCGCGAGCCGTGGTTCGCGCCCCACGTGTCACGCGTGCTCCTCATCCAGATCCGTGACAACGTCTCCGCGCTGAGCGTCAATCCCGATCGCGAGGCCCAGGATCGCGCGCGAATCGGAGCGGCCGACACGCGTGCAAGGCGCGTGCTGCGCGGGCTCGAAGGGTTCACGACACCGCCGGAGGGGCTCCTCGCCGCGCGCGAGTCGGTCATGCTCTTTCGGAACGACGCCGACCTGGAAGCCCTGACGAGGCTCTGCGACGAGCGGGTCTGTGAGGGCTTCCTCACCACGACCGTGTTCGAGCTCAAGGCCGATGCGTCGCTCAGCTGGTATCTGGCGCGCCAGGAGATCGAGACCATCCGCACCCAACTCGAGTCGCCAGGGATCGCCAACAAGCTTCGGCAGGTGGAACACTGGCTCGCCGCACCGCCTCCTTGAGGCGATGATTTACGGCGGCACGCGGGAAACGCAGGGAAATCTCATAAAGCCACCCGCCGGAGTCGGACCTACTGATCACAAACCCCTAGGCCTCCCTCCGCGCAATCGGGGCGGCGGCTCGGAGGGCAGCAAGCCGCGGACCGTGTCGATGGTGTCGGCCTCGGCGGGGCTCTTGTCGGTCCGGTAGCGCTTCACGCGGGCAAAGCGCAGCGCCACCCCGCCGAGGTAGCGCGGGCTCCGCTGCACGCCGTCGAAGGCGACCTCGACGACGAGCGAGGGCTCGGCGTGGACCGTCCACTCATCGCGCGCGCGCTCGAGGCCGAGCAGCCGCTCCGTCTGCCAGGCGAGCATCTCGTCGCTGAGGCCCTTGAAGGTCTTGCCGATCATGACGAAGCCGCCGCTCACCGGGTCGCGCGCGCCGAGGTGCAGGTTGCTGAGCCACCCGCGCCGGCGTCCGTGCCCCCACTCCGCGGCCAGCACCACGAGGTCGAGCGTGACCGCCGGCTTCCACTTGAGCCACTCGCTGCCGCGGCGGCCGGCGCGGTAGGGAGCGTCCGGCGACTTGAGGAGCACCCCCTCGTGGCCCTGCGCGAGGGTCTCCTGCAGGAAGCGGTCGAGGGCGTCCTGGTCGGCGGTGCAGAGCGCGGCGATGCGCAGGTCGGGCGGCACGGTCTCGCCGAGGATCCGCCAGCGCTCGCGCTGCGGCCGGGCGATGCAGGGATGCCCGCCGACCAGCAGGCAGTCGAAGAAGCGGGCACTGAGCGGCATCTCGCGGCGCACCTCGTCGACGTCGAGCTTGCGGCCGAACCGCCGCATGGTGTCCTGGAAGGGCTCCGGCCGGCCGTCGGCGCGCAGCGCGATCGCCTCCCCGTCGAGGATGGCCTCGTCGGCGGCGAGGCGGCCGACGCTCTCGACCACCTCGGGCAGCGCGTCGGTGAGCGGCTTGCGCTTGCGGCTGTAGACCTCGATGCGCTCGCCCGATTTGTGCACCTGGATGCGGACGCCGTCGAGCTTCGCCTCGACGGCCACCTCGCCAAAGCGCTCGAGAGCCTCCGCCGGCGACGAGGCGGTACCCGCCAGCATGGGAAGGACCGGCCGGAAGAGCTGGATGGCGCCTCCGGCGAGGCCCGCCCGGCCTGCGCGGAGTGCCTGCTCGCCCACGACGGCGAGGTCGCCCTCGACCATGAGCGCTTCGCGCACCGTCGCGGCCTCGATGCCCGCAGCCGCGGCCACGGCCTCGGTGAGCACGCCCTCGAGCGCGCCCTGGCGCAGCTCGCCGACCAGCCAGCGCGCCAGGAAGGAGCGCTCCGGCGCCGTGGCGCGGGCGAACAGCTCGCCGAGCCGGCGCGAGCGCTCGGCCGCCGACCCTTCCCCGCAGAGGTCGCGAACGGCAGCGAGGGCAGCGATGACGTCCTCGAGGCCGAGCGTCGCCTCCGCAGCCGGTGCGGCCGCCCTCCACGCCTCGTCGACCGCCGCCGGCCCGACTCCCAACCGCTCGCGTCCGGAACGCCCGGAGAGGAACCGCAGCGTCGAAGCCACTGCGCCGGGCGGCACGGCACGGAGGAAATCGGCGAGCCTCCGCACCTTCTCGGTGCGTGAGCGGGTTGCCGCGACGGCGTCGGAGACCGCGACGAGCGCTCCGAACCGGGTCATACCCACGCAACGACCGAGTCGCGCCCTACACACACTTGCAGCGGCCGCCTCGGGCGACACAGACCCGCCCCGCATGGCGACACACGCCGTTACAGCTACTACTGCGGGCCCGATCGCAGGCGGGCGCCTCGCAGTTGCATCCGCCCCGTGGATTCGGGACGCAACTGAACTCTGCGAGCGGGCAGCTGCCCGCACAGGCGGGCGCTCCACTCTCGGAACACCTGACAGCGCCGGGCGGTAGAGGCGACGACGCGCACGCCTGAAGCCCCTCCCGCGCGCACCGTCGTAGCACTTGTTCCTTGCAGGGGCGGAGACCCTGCCCGCTTGCGGTCATGCAGGACCGGACGGCGCTCCCGCACGCGCGCCGACACTGCGTGCGAGGTCCGCCCTCCGCTGCAGAGGCGAAGACGACCAGCAGCAACGCCGCCGTCAGCCTGGGCGTCGTTCGCAAGCAAGTAACCCGGCCGCAGAGTGATCGTCGGTTGAAACGAACCACCGACCCTCCCAAGAGGCAGATGCTCGACCGACTGAGCCAACGGCCGGCAGAACGGAGACGCGGCTCGACGGTGCTGATAGCACGGAATGAGCTGCGAGTGCAGGTCCCCTCCGCCGACTTCGTCAGCGGCGGCGCGCTCGTGCTCCGCGTGCGTGGCGACACGGTTGACCCCTCCCGGCCCCCCACGTTAGACCCCGTTCGAGGCAAACCCATGCGCAGCCCCCGCGACTTCACGAAACCCCTCGCCATCGGCGCCCCGCAGCCGGTCCTCGAGATCCCCGTCAAGCCCTCGCGCTGCATCCACTTCTTCGACCCCTCGAACCCGAAGATGGCCGCCAAGCTCCCCGAGCTGGCCAAGCAGACCGACATCCTGCTCGGGAACCTCGAGGACGCGATCCCCGCCGACAAGAAGCTCGAGGCGCGCGAGGGCCTGGTCGAGATCGGGCGCGAGGTCGAGCTCGGCGACACGCCGCTCTGGACGCGCGTCAACAGCCTCGACAGCCCGTGGTTCCTGGACGACGTCATGCGTTTGGTCGGCGAGATCGGCGACCGCCTCGAGGTCGTCATGATCCCCAAGGTCGAGGGGCCGTGGGACATCCACTACGTGGACCGCCTGCTCGCCCAGCTCGAGGCGCGCCACAAGCTCCGGCGCCCGCTCCTCGTGCACGCCATCCTCGAGACCGCGCTCGGCGTGACCAACGTCGAGGAGATCTGCGCCGCGAGCCCGCGCATGCAGGGGATCAGCTTCGGGCCCGCGGACCTCGCCGCCTCGCGCCGCATGAAGACGACGCGCGTGGGCGGCGGCCATCCCGCCTACCTGGTGCGCACCGACCCCGACCCGAAGCACCCCGATGCCCCGCGCCCGACGGCGCAGCAGGACCCCTGGCATTACTCCATCGCGCGAATGGTGGACGCCTGCGCGGCCACCGGGTGCCTCCCCTTCTACGGCCCCTTTGGCGACATCTCCGACCCGCTCGGCTGCGAGGACCAGTTCCGGGCCGCCTTCCTGCTCGGCTGCGTCGGCGCCTGGTCGCTCCACCCGAGCCAGATCGCGATCGCAAAGAAGGTCTTCAGCCCGCCGGTCGAGGAGGTCGCCTTCGCCAAGCGCGTGCTCGAGGCGATGCCCGACGGGCGCGGCGTCCTCATGCTCGACGGCAAGATGCAGGACGACGCCACCTGGAAGCAGTGCAAGGTGATGGTGACGCTCGCCAGGCTGCTCGCGGCCAAGGACCAGGATCTCGCCCGCCGCTACGGCTTCGCCGGATGAGCGCGGGCCCGTTCTTCGCGCAGCACGAGGTCCACGTCGGCCAGGACGTGGGCGGGCGCACGCTCGCCGTGAGCGACGCCGACGTCGCGCGCTACGAGGCCGGGACGGGCGGGGTGAGCACGCGCCCGGTCGGCGCTGCGCCCGCGCTCATCCTCCACTCCGAGGTCTACCGCTCGCTCGCGTGGTACCTGCCCAACATCTTCGGGAACCTGCACGCGCGCCAGGAGTGGGAGCTCTTCGCACCGGTCCTCGTCGGGCAGCCGATCCGCACCCGCGCGACCGTCGTCGACCGCTACCGCAAGCGCAATCGCGAGTACGTGGTGAACGAGGTCCTCGTCACCGATGCGGAGGGCCGCTGGCTCCAGCGCAGCCGCACGCACCAGAGCTTCCTCGTCGAGGACGGGGGGCGCGACACGGTCGTCGACCGCGAGCGCGAGAAGCGGCCCGAGCGCGTGTTCACCGTCGGCGAGGGGCCCGGCGAGCCGATCGGCCCGTTCACGCGCCCGATCACGCTCGCGATGTGCGAGGCCTTCTCGGGGCCGGAGAAGAACTACCACAACGATCGCGAGATGGCGCGCATGCTCGGCTTCCCCGACATCGTCGTGCAGGGGATGCTGTCGGTGTGCCTGGTCTCGGAGCTGATGACCGAGACGTTCGGCGCGGGCTGGCTGCTCGGCGGCAAGATGGACGTGCGCCTGGTGAACGTGGTGTGGGTGGACGACGTGCTCGCCACGCGCGGGAAGGTGTGCGAGGAGGTGGCCGAGGGGAGCCACCGCCGCGTCCACCTCGACGTCTGGGGCGAGAAGGCCGACGGCACCAAGGCGCTGGTCGGCACGGCGAGCGCGCTTCGCTAGCGGCATGCTGACCCGCGTCCACCACGTCGGCCTGGTCGTGCGCCGCCTGGAGGATGGCCTCGCCTTCTGGCAGGACGTGCTCGGGCTCCACGTCTCCAAGCAGGCGACGGTGCGGGATCAGGGTGTGCGCGCCGCCCTCCTCCCCATCGGGCGAAGTGAGATCGAGCTCCTCGAGCCGATCGGCGCCGACGGCGGCGTTGCCAAGTTCCTCGAGCGCCGCGGCGAGGGGCTGCACCACGTGTGCTTCGAGACGCCCGACGTGGCGGCCGAGCTGGCGGCGGCGCGCGCGAAGGGGCTGCCGCTGATCGACGAGGCGCCCCGGCAGGGCCTCGCGGGCATGATCTGCTTCCTCCACCCGAAGGGGACGCGCGGCGTGCTGGTGGAGCTCGCGACGCCGCCGCCGGGCGAGCACCCTCCTCCGGCGGCGAGCACGGGGCCGCTCGCCGGCCTGGCGCTCGAGGAGGTGACGGCACGGAGCCGCGACGCGGCGAGCGCCGCGGATCTCTTCGCCGGCCAGCTCGGGCTCGCGCGCGAGGCGTGCGGCGCGGAGGCCGGCCTCGCCGCTGCCGCGGTGAGCGCGGGCGGCGTCCGCCTGCGCTTCGTGAGCGCCGACCCGCGCTCCGCCGGCGCCGAGGCGGCAGAGCTCCGCGCCGCGGCCGAGGAGGGCGAGGGCCTCGCCGCCCTCGTCCTCGCCGTCCGCGACCTCCCCGGCGCCGCGGCCGCGCTCGCCGCCCTCGACCCCGCGCGCGCGGCGGGAGCCGTGCGCCTGCGGGCCGAGCGGTGTCACGGCGTGCCGCTCACGCTCCGCCCGCGCTCACCAGGCCCTGCGTAGCAACCCACCCCCTCAGCCGCCGCGCGTGAGCTCGCGCAGCGCCGTGGCCAGCCGCTCGTAGTCGTCGCGCGCGTTGTAGGCCTGGCACGAGACGCGTACCAGGCGCTTCGGCGGCGCGGGCCACGGGACGATCGGCACCTCGATGCGGTAGCGCTCGAGCAGCACGTCCTGGAGCGGGTCGACGTAGAGCGGCGAGCGGAGTGGCGCGTCGGCGCCGTCGGGCAACGGCACGGCGGCGAGCGCACCGACCATCTCCTCCGGGGCGGGCGGCATCGCATCCAGGGCGTCGCACAGGATGCGCCGCGCCTCGAGCGCGAGCTGCCGGTTGCGCGCCATGAGCTCCGGCCAGCCGCCCGGGAGGAGCCCGCCCAGGAAGCGGATGGCCTCGGGCACGCAGAGGTACGCCGTCGGATCGTGGCTCCCCGTCCAGTCGAACTCGAGGAGGAGGCGCGACCGATCCGTCCGCGGGCTGTTGGCGCCGTGGCTGATCACGACCGGCCGCACGCCGCCCTGGCGCTCGCGCCGCACGTGGAGGAAGCCGGCGCCCTTCGGCGCGCACAGCCACTTGTGGCAGTTGCCGGCGTAGTAGGCGGCGCCGAGCGCGCGGAGATCGAGCGGCAGCATGCCGGGCGCGTGCGCGCCGTCGACCAGCGTGTCGATGCCGCGCGCGGCGAGCGCGCGCACGAGCCGCTCGATGGGCAGGACGAGGCCGGTCGGGCTGGTCACGTGGTCGAGGAGCGCCAGCCGCGTGTGCGGCGTCACCTGCGCGAGCACCGCTTCGACGACCGCGTCCGCCGAGGCGAGCGGAAAGGGAACGGGCACGACCACGACCCGCGCTCCCGCCGCGGCGGCCACGAAGTCGAGCGCGTTCCGGCACGCGTTGTAGGCGTGGTCGGTCACCAGGAGCTGGTCGCCCGGCGCGAGCGCCAGCGAGCGCAGCACGGCGTTCACGGCGGTGGTCGCGTTGGTGACGAAGACGAGGCCCTCCGGGTCGGCGCCGAGGAAGGCGGCGAGCGCGCTCCTGGCGTCGTCGAGCAGCGGCTCCAAGTCGCGTACGAAGAAACGCACCGGCTGCCGCTCGAGGCGCTCGCGCAGGCGCTGCTGCGCCTCCAGGACCGGGCGCGGGCAGGCGCCGAAGGAGCCGTGGTTCAGGAAGGCGACCGCCGAGTCGAGCGTCCAGAAGCGCGCCAGGTCGGAGGGCATGCAGGATCATACCGGCTCCGCCCGCCACGGGCGATTCGGTCTGGCGCTCGCCCCGGCTATCGGTTAGAAAATATCGTCATGGCCACCCCGCTCGAGCAATGGGTCGACGAGGTCGCGCGCCATACGCAGCCGAAGGACGTCTCCTGGTGCGACGGCTCCGAGGCCGAGAACCAGCGTCTCATCCGCGAGATGCTCGCCGCCGGCACGCTCTTCGAGCTGAACCAGACCAGGTACCCCAACTGCTACCTCCACCGCAGCGATCCGAGCGATGTCGCGCGCACCGAGCACCTGACGTTCATCTGCTCGCGCACGCAGGACGACGCCGGTCCCACCAACAACTGGATGGACCCGCGCGAGGCCAAGGAGAAGGTCGGCGCCCTCTTCCGCGGCGCGATGCAGGGCCGCACCATGTACGTGGTCCCCTACTTGATGGGCCCGGTCGGCTCGCCCTTCAGCAAGGTCGGCGTCGAGCTCACCGACAGCCCGTACGTGGTCGCCAGCATGCGCATCATGACGCGCATGGGCGAGCCGGCAATGAAGGCGCTCGATGGCCGCGACGGCTTCGTGAAGGGCCTGCACTCGCTGGGCGATCTGAGCCCCGAGCGCCGCTTCATCCTCCACTTCCCCGAGGAGAAGCTCATCTGGTCGGTCGGCTCCGGCTACGGCGGCAACGCGCTCCTCGGCAAGAAGTGCTTCGCGCTCCGCATCGCGAGCGTGCAGGCGCGCGAAGAGGGCTGGCTCGCCGAGCACATGCTGATCGTCGGCGTGGAGAGCCCCGAGGGCGAGACGCATTACATCGCCGCCGCCTTTCCCAGCGCGTGCGGCAAGACGAACCTCGCCATGCTCGTCCCGCCGCCGTCGCAGAAGGGCTGGAAGATCTGGACGGTGGGCGACGACATCGCCTGGATGCGCCCGGGACCGGACGGTCGGTTGTGGGCCATCAACCCCGAGGCCGGCTTCTTCGGCGTGGCGCCGGGGACGTCGTCGAAGACGAACCCCAACGCCATGGCGACGCTCGGCAAGAACTCGATCTTCACCAACGTGGCGGTGACCGAGGACGGCTGCCCGTGGTGGGAGGGGATCGACGGCCCGGTGCCGGAGCGCCTCACCGACTGGCGCGGGCGGCCGTGGCGGAAGGGGTCGAGCGAGAGGGCGGCCCACCCGAACTCGCGCTTCACGGCGCCCGCCGCGCAGTGCCCGTCGATCTCGCCGAGGTTCGACGATCCGCAGGGCGTGCCCATCTCGGCGGTCGTGTTCGGCGGGCGGCGCGCGCGGACCGCGCCGCTCGTGCTGCAGGCCTTCGACTGGAGCCACGGGGTGTTCGTCGGCGCCTCGGTCGCGTCGGAGACGACGGCGGCGCAGAGCGGCGCGGTCGGCGTCGTGCGCCGGGATCCGATGGCGATGCTCCCCTTCTGCGGCTACAACATGGCCGACTACTTCGGCCACTGGCTCGCGATGGGGAAGGCGGTCGAGCGCCCGCCCGCCATCTTCCACGTCAACTGGTTCCGCCAGGACGCCGAGGGCAAGTTCATCTGGCCGGGCTTCGGCGAGAACATGCGCGTGCTGCGCTGGATCGTCGCGCGCGCCAAGGGCGCCGGCGCCGCGGCGGAGTCGCCGATCGGGCTGCTGCCCGCGAAGGGCGCGATCGACACGAGCGGGCTCGCGATCGGCGACGGTACCATGCAGGAGCTCCTCTCCGTCTCGCGGGACGACTGGCGCGGCGAGGCGGCGGGGATCGGCGACTTCTTCGCGAAGTTCGACGGCCGCCTGCCGGCGGAGATGGAGCGCCAGCGGCAGGCGCTGGTGAAGCGGCTCGGGTAGCGGGCGGCCGCCGCTCGGTGCAAAGCCACGCTCGACGATCAAGGTTGGGCAGCGTGACCTTGCGTGCGGCTCACATCCGATCGACGGCCTTGTACCACTTCGCCACCTCGTTCCAGTCGACGCGGTCTATGAACTTCCGGACGTACGCCTCGACTCAACCACGGAGGACGAGTAGCCACCGTCCTTGCCAGACGTTTCCAGCCGAGATATGCCGCCATAGAGCCTCAGGAACTGAACTTGACGGTCGACGGCTGCCTGAGCGACCGTCATAAATGCTGGAGATGCCCGGGCATGGACGCATGCGAGGGTCGGTCGACGGCGATTACAGCCACTGCGTGCAACAGATTAGCGACTAGTGTCGTGGGGAACGCGAGCAATGACCGGCTCATCCGATTCCTCCTCGCCATCGCGACTACCCTACTGGTAACTATTGGCGCTGACATCCAAGTCGACGCCATCTCCTCCCACGGGGGCGTGATCGTCCATGAGAAAAGCGCGACCTTTCCGACATTCTTCGTTCGCGATGTGGTGGTCAGCAATACGGACAGGCACCTGCAGAATACCGACACATTCAGGAACAGCGAGCCAGGAATTGCCATAAACCCACTGCATCCCAATCAAATCGTCATCTCCGCCTTCTCCGGCGCATGGGCATTGGCAGACGGATCGCCCAGCAACTCTCCGCTATGGTACAGCAAGAGCGGCGGCGCGGTGTGGACGAAAGTATTCTCTATTCCTGCGCCTAACAATGTACCTGGGGTGGCCGCCTCTCCCTGTGACCAGACATTCGACTACGATCGCGACGGTAACCTTTACGGAACCTTTCTTGTAGCTCCCGGGTCTCCAGGGGACTGCAGCAAGTTACGGTCAACGGTGGAGGAAGACGAGCTAGGCGCTGCGATCTACAGCGGAGCGACGGCGGATCCGGCCGACCCTGCTGCATGGGAATGGTTCCTGGGCGAGGGAGGGACGGCGCAGCCATCCACCCCGCCAACGAGCCCGGATCAGCCGTGGTTGATAGCAGCGCCGGATGCCGGTGACCTCGCCAGCGACAAAATCTACGTGGCGTACCAAGCAGGGGAGTGCGAGGGGGTGGACAGGTCCATTGATCTGCGGGTCGCCGCCGCCGCTGCAACCGTACCTCCGAACTTTCCCCTCGATGAACACGTAGGTTGTTCAAATCCGGGGCCCAATCCGGGACACCGGGCGGCAGCCGATCCACGAACCGGAGCGGTCTATACCCTCTACGGGAACCCAATAAGTCCATGCGCCACGCCAGAGCTCCTCGGGGGCATCGAGTTGGAATACAGACTGAATCGTTCAACTGACGGCGGCAGAACGTGGACTTTCGGAAACCAGCCGCTTGGAACGGTCGTCGCCCAGGCCTGCAGCGACCAGAGCAGAGACTACAGCTTTGGCGTCCCAGAACCCGGAAACCCCGCAGGAGGAGTGAATCTTTTGAAGGGTGGTATTCATGCTCTGGCCGTCGACCCGCAGGACGGTGCCGTTTACGTGGTCTACGGAGTGTTCGACGACGACGCTGAGCGGGACCAGCTCAAAATCGTCCGGGTTACATCCGATGGCGGAAACGTTGAGATCGGTAGTCCAGTCTTGGTGAGCAATCCTGCTGACCGGCAAGCCGCGCTTCCAGCCGTCGCCGTCACCGAAAACGGCACCGTCGGTGTCCTTTACGACACAGCGGATGGATTGGTGGACGACTCTGATGTCCCAACGTTTTCGGCCCATCTGGCGGTGAGCCGCGATCAGGGCAAGACGTTCTCCGACGCTGTCATCCTGCACTTTCGCTCGCCGGTGCCGAGCGATGCGGAGGCACGAATTCTCGGCGATTACCAGCAGCTCAAGGCGGTGGGCAACACGTTCTATGGGGTCTTCTCGGGCAATGGGCACGACCTGCCGGTTCCGTTCAATCGAAGGACGGAGGCCATCGATCCCATCTTTTTCAAAACGACAGTCCGGTAGGATGCAGGAACCTGACCCTTGATTGAAATCGTAGCTGGCTTCCGACGGCGTGGATCGAAGCTCTCGAACCGACGGCGCTAGGGGGAGCCGACGCGCGCGATGGCGTGCACCCCGGGACGCGTGGATGCGCTAGCCTTACGCAGCATGACCTCCGCGGGGCTCCCGCTCGGACCGCGTGGTACGGCCGGGGCACCACGCTCGCCAGGAGGAGCTGGTGCGCGTTGCTGGCAGAGTATCTGTTCAAATGGGCTGCGCGTGGGCAAGTCAGGGCACAGTCGAGCGTGTGTTCTCAGGCCATCGGCCCACGGGGCGTCGCATCCGAGCCATCGCGCGTCAGTGCTGTCCCGATTCACCCGCACCGTTTTCGACTCGGACCACTTCATCGGCGGTTGGGCAGGGCAGCACATGGCCGACATGATCGGGTCGGAGAAGGTTGACGCGGTCAACTACGATGGACCATGTGCCGGGGACCGACCATGTGGGGGGCTGGCTTCACCGGCTCCAGCACGGGCACGATCTTTCAGCCGTCGCGCACATGTGGTGGGAACACGGCTTCGGCGGCGGGGCCCAGGCGCTCTATCACGTCTATGGGCGCGACTTCTTTACTCCGCACGGCATCCCGATCCTTCCCGCAGAGACGGACCGTGCGTACGACTTGCTGACAAACGGCTTCCATCTCAGTGGCGACGGCCCGCACGAACGCCGGGTCACTTCTTCTGCGTATCCAGGGCGGATTTGACACCCCGCGCGAGCTCCTCGGCCGGCCCCTTCGCCCAGAAGTGCAGGAACATGATGCGCGGCTGCTCGTGCGTCATGTGGTTGTGGATCGCGACGATGTCGATGTTCGCGTGACGCAGCGCCTTGAGGACGTCCTGGAGCTCGTCCTCGAGCATCGCGAAGTCGCCATCGACCACCGCGGCTCGCTGGCTCCCCGCGAAAGCCGCCCAGGTGTTCACGCCCATCGCCTCGCCGACCTCGGTGCCGTGCATGGACGTCTTGCGGCCAAAGGAGAATTTCGCCATCCCGTCCTTCGCCTGCGCGGAGGCACCGAGGATCGCCTCGAGCGGCTTTGAGTCGATCGTGCTCTTCGCCGGGATGCTCACGCCCCCGAAGCCGGCTCCCCGCTGCGCCGCATTCGCCGCATCCAGGGCTTTCCGGACCCCCGTCGCGAGCTGCTCGGTGGTCCCCTCACCCCCGATGTGCATGAAGAAGACGTGCGGGCGATCGAAGAAGAAGTGGTTGTGCAGCGCGGTCACCTGGAGCCCATTGTCGAGGGCGGCGCTCATGGTGGGATTCACCTGCGGCTCGGTCAGGGTCATGTCGCCCATGACGATCGTCTTGTCGCCCGTGGCCTGGAACGCGGCCCACGACGTGAGGCCCTGAAACGGCTGCATCTTGGCCCCGTCGATGACCGCCCCGAGGTCCCCGCGTGGCACGCTGATCTTCGCGATGCCGTTCTTCACGTCCGGCTTGAGGCCGGTGATCTTCGCGATCAGCTCCGCGTCCGGCTCCTCGGCCGCCGCACTCCTCGCCACGACCCCGGCGAGGACCAGCAGCAGCAACACGCGCATCGTCTTCATGACGTCTCTCCTTTCCTTCCTCATCGTTCGTGTCATCGGTC
>Ga0209057_1001538_pt1 | contig 18453 bp, 18 predicted proteins | sample GraSoiAngelo_146_FD_185903 | JGI IMG/M metagenome (GOLD analysis project Ga0209057, IMG submission 185903) | Grasslands soil microbial communities from the Angelo Coastal Reserve, California, USA - 14_1009_05_30cm (SPAdes) (version 2) | ecosystem: Environmental > Terrestrial > Soil > Grasslands ... | reverse complement strand
CGACGTGCAAACCGACTCGACATCAGCCAGGGTGAATCGGCCGGCGAATACGCATAAGCGCCTGAACAGAATTTGCTCGGCCGCCGTCAACAGGTCGTAACTCCAGTCAATCGTCGTTCGAAGCGTTTGATGACGCGGGAGTGCCGCGCGGCCGCCGCCGGTGAGCAGCGCAAATCGGTCAGTCAAGCGATCGAGGATCTGCTCCACACTGAGGACTCGGGTTCTGACGGCCGCGAGTTCAAGCGCCAGCGGCAATCCGTCGAGCCGGCGGCACAGCGCGACGACCACTGCCTGGTTCGAGCCCGTGAGCTCCCACGTGCCCGATGCCGCTGCCGCCCGCTCACTAAAGAGCGTGACGGCTTCGTTCTGTCGCAGGCGATCGAGCGGTTCCGTTCCGTTTTCCGGAGGCACTTGTAGGGGCGGAATGGGAATGACCTGCTCGCCTGGCACCTGGAGCGGCTCTCGGCTCGTGCTGATCACCGTTAGCTTGGGCGCCGCGCGAAGGAGTTCGGCTACCAGCTCAGCCACCGCTCCGATGAGGTGCTCACAGTTGTCGAGGAGGAGTAATAGCTGTCTGTTCCGCAAGTCGGAGACCAGGATCTGCGACGGCTTCATTGCGGTCTGGTCTCTCAGGTCCAGGGCGGCGAGCACGGCGTTGGTCACCAGGGCTCCATCGCGAATCTCGGCGAGTTCGACTAACCAGGCGCCGTCCGCGAATCCACGTCCCAGGTCGGCCGCAGTCCGAAGTGCGAGTCGGGTCTTCCCGACGCCTCCTGGCCCCACGAGGCTGACCAGGCGTGCCGTGGCGAGCTTCTTTCTGATCTCGCGAACCTCCCGGCGGCGGCCGACGAAGCTCGTCGCCTCCGCGGGCAGATTGCCCATTCGGTACTTAGGTCTGGCCATGGTGACTACGCATCGAATCAGTAATCCTGACGATTCGCGCGGCAGGCGGCGGCGTCAGGCTGACCAGTATGACGAAGGAGCTAGCGACCCGGCGAGTTGAGGTGACATTCGTCGGCGCGCCGCCAGTGCGACAAATCGCGCGGGCGATCGGGGTCACCGAGGTGAAGCTCGACGGCCACCGGGTGTGCTGCCTGGTTTGGGGCAGCTTTCAGCCGTTTCTCGAAGCCTTGCACGGTTACGAAGTCACAAGCCTGACCTCCACGCCGGCACTTTCCATAGGAGAAGAGTGATGAACGAGCTAAACAATCACGCCGAAACCGCGCGCGACGAACCAACACCAATCGCCTCACTCGACGCACAGCTAACGGAGCTGATCGAGTTCGTCTGGGCCTGCGAGGCTGCGGCCTGGAGAGAAGCCCGCATCGATGCCGTGATTCGGTACGGGAACAACTGGGCCTCGAGATGAAGGCGATCAGAGGGGGGAGGTGGTTGATGGGCCCACGATGACGCCGCGCTTGCTGTGAACATCAATCCGTGGTCGTCGCGTCGATGACCTTATCAACAAAGGAGCTTCAGATGACCTCACTTAGAAAAACCGCGTTTGCCGCCGGCGCACTCTACCTGCTCAGCTTCGTCTCGATCCCGACCCTCTTTCTCTACAATCCGCTGCGCGCTTCGAACTACATCCTCGGGCATGGCTCGAATACCGGCATCATCGTCGGCGCCATCCTGGAGATGATCGTGGCGCTCGCCGGTATCGGCACGGCCGTCGCGCTGTTCCCGGTGGTAAAGAGGCAGAACGAGGGAGTCGCTCTGGGCTTCGTCGGCACGCGCACCCTGGAAGGCGGCGCCATCCTCGCTGGCGTGGCGTGCGTCCTATCGCTCGTCACCTTGCAGCAGGCCGGAGCCGGAACGAATGCGTTGGTCACCAGCCATGCGCTGATCAGCATGTATGACCGGATCTTCCTGCTCAGCCAAAGCTTTATTCCGGCCGTCAACGCCCTGTTGATCGGCTCGCTGTTGTACCAGTCGCGCCTAGTGCCGCGGGTTCTTCCCCTACTCGGATTCGTCGGAGCGACCCTGCTGGTTGCTGGCGACGGCGCCGTGATCTTCGGTCTCACGGCGCAGCATGGCGCGGTCGGTGTGGTCGCATTCCCGATCGCGATTTGGGAATTTTCGCTGGGCGTTTATTTGGTCGTCAAAGGCTTTAGGCCCTCTGCCATTACCGCCCTTTACAGCCGACCTGCCGCCGTGGACACCGGTTCCATGGCCCCTGTGGCGGCCGCTCGGTAAAGTCTCCCGCCTCGACCCGGCAGACGTTGGAGCCCGGCTTTGGCCGGGCTCCAGCACGATCCAAGGGAGTGCAGCCAGGCCGCGGCAACTAGCGGCTCGTTCGATTCGATGTGGTGGTCGAACAGCCAAGAAACAAGAGAGAGCAATGGATCGCCGCGCATAATCGATAGTGATGGCACCTCCGATCGCTAACGACACGTGGGAACGCACCGTAGCGGGCCTGGCAAAGCTGGTCGAGCGAATCACGCCCTGGCTGCTCGACCTGGGTAACTGGAACTTCGGCGCCCTGATCGCCTTCAACCTGCTTGTCCTCAGCGCGCTGCTGACCGTCGGCCCGGTCGACAAAGCAGTTCTGATCGCAACGGCCACTTTCGCTTTGGCGCTGCCGCCTGACGTTGCCGGCTTCCTGCTACTGCGGCTCGCAGCCGACATGAAGAGCGTCGATCTCGAACAAGTCGCAACCCAGGCATTTGTGGAAGCCGGGTTCGAAGCGCAGGCTCGTGGGCCGGCTCCAAGCCCAAACGAGGCCTAACAGAGGCGCGCGCGAGTCGTCCTTCGTTTCTCCTACGCGCTACTGTCTCTTACCATCGTGCTCACCTTCATCGGCGTGACCGCAGCGTTGTGGCACATGGCCTGGTGGATTGGCGTTGCCTTCGTGGGCACGGCTGTCGTCAGTCAAGCCGTTGTCTTCGTGGCAATGGCGTCCACGGGCGCAGATACGATCTGGAGCACGCCGGCCGGAGAGACGGAACCGGAGCACAACTAAGCGCGAGGTCCCGGTCACGGGCTCGATGCGAATGTTGGTCCCGTTGGCCGTAATCCGCTGGCAGAGGTGACGAGGTGAGCGAGCTGAGCGATGTGGCTCAGCTCGCTTTCACTTCTTACCCAGTCCGGCTCGGCTCGGCTCGCTCGACCACGATGCTGCTATCGGTGACCAGCGCTGCAACCGCGCCGACGGCTGCCAGCCAGGGAGCGAGTAAGACCCCGGCTACGCCCATGGTCAGGGGCAGTTCCAATACCGTGTGTTCACCTTGCTTGATGCTGATCCGGCGGACATTCCCCTCCTTGATCAGCCGCTTGGTTTCCGCCAGCAGCCGATCGCCTTCGACCTTGAACTCCTCTGTCCGGGTCTGCTCCTGTGTTGGGGTTGCCATGGGCAATCTCCTTTCTAATAGCGGAATTGACTCATCCACGGCGCACTATCAGATTCTGTTTACCTCCTTCGTCCTCTACTGTTCCCTCACCACGACAACGCTTCCCCGCATCCCCAGAACGGCATTTCCGACGTCAACGTAAGGGAAGGTGCCCGCTCTCGTGAATGTCAAGGTCAAGCTATGGTTCCGACCGGCGTCGGCCGGGTAGAGCGCGCCTGAGTTGTAGTAAGTCGAGCCGTCATAGCTTGTTCCGCCAGTCGGATCGGTGAAGTACCAGTCTGGGATCTGGGGAAGGCTCTGTCCGGCGAGAAACGTCACCGCATGGATCTCGTTGATGGTGTCGTCGGCCCAGACGACCGTATCTCCAACGCGCACGTGGAGGTTTTGCGGAAGATATCTCATAACCGCCGCATTGTGGAACACAACGTTGCCGCATGCAGCAGAGGTTGCGCCGTCGTCTGCCGTGGGACCCGCTGCAACATTCACGAACCAACCCGCGGCTGGGATTCGTAGCTGCCCAGGGCCATTGAAATTGGGCGGTTGGCTAATGATCGCCGTACCAGCGGCTCTCCCGTCTGGTCCGGCGGTGAGGTTGTTCAGAGTGAATGTCGCGGGATTGAATATCACGCTGAAGAGTAAGCCGGTTGTCGGAGCTACGGCCCCGCACACGCCAAGGAGAATCTGAACGGCATGAACACTGCCGGGCCTCAGGCCGGAGAGGGAGATTTTGACGGCAATCGTCGGGTTCGGCGAAGGTCCAACACCGGATCCCTGGAGGAGTGCAGTGCCTTTCGCAGTGGAGGTGCCCATCGAGTCGAGATGGACTCTCGCTGTTTCGGGAGGACTGGCTCCGAGGGCGACATGGTGGGTCTGGGTTCCGTCGGGATTGGTTGAAGTTGCGATTGGCCGGAAGTCCTCTCGTGCCTTCGCTCCCGCATCAAGGTCAGATTGGAGCTGGTCTCGGGCTTGCGCCGAGTACTGTGCCTGAGTGAATGGGTAGGGGGTGCCAGCTGGATTTACGACCACCACTCCTCGCATTCCAGAAATGCTTAGGTCGAAATAGACGTTGGCGCCGGAACTCGTGAAGGTCAGGGAATACGTCGTATCGCCGTGTGGGTAGGCGTTGTTCCAGTTGTATGCCGCAGGGACCATTCGGCCGGAACTTGCGAGCCCGCTCACCCCGTCGTAACTGGTTGATCCACAGGGGCTGATATCGATGTTGACCTCAAAGACGCACGGAGGAAAACAGGACAGATCCCCACAGCTCCCCATGAAGGTGACGCTGTGAACTTCTTCTGTGTTTAGCGTCCAGACGACGGTGTCGCCGGCATCGATAGTAATCACTCTTGGGTAGTACCCTTCGGCCTGAATTGCCTGGTCGTTCGCGTGGCCCCCCACCAGGACGTGCCAAATTCTGGGTTGGCTCGGCGCCAGTCCAGCCGCGCTGGCGGGAGTAACGGGCAGCACCGCCAGCGCACAGATCGACGTGATCAGCGCCAGCAGAGCGCTTTTGAATCGGGACATCGTTGATCCTCCTCTTGATTCCGCAGCTTTTCCAAGTCGGCAGGCGTCACTCGAGCGCCAGGGCGTCATCTGGCTCCGCCGGATGTTCGTGAAATCCCCTGAATGCAGCCTACGGAGGGTTAGGTCGGACCGAAATCCGGAAAAGTACTGAGGCCGGTACTGATTTTGTTGATGAGCCGGCCGTCAGAGCATCCTTCTAAATGCGGTATGGTGGCCCACAAGGAGTCCAGATATATGCGCGCTTCCCGATCTGAGCGCGGCTTGCATAACGTACCTGCGGGGATCACCAGCTTCGTCGGGCGGCGCCAGGAGTTGGCCGAGATCAAGCGCCTGTTCTCCGGCTCTCGGCTCCTAACGCTGACTGGCATGGGGGGCGTAGGAAAGACCCGGCTCGGCCTCCGAGTCGCGATCGATATCCAGCGGGCTTTCCGCGATGGAGTTTGGTTGGCCGAACTGGCGGCGCTGGACGACCCGGCACTCGTTACGCACGCCATGTTCGATGCCCTCGATTTACGCGACCAGTCGGCACGTTGGCTCGTGGCCACTCTGGCCGAATACCTCGCGCCGAAGCACGCGCTCATCGTGCTCGATAACGTTGAGCATCTCCTCGATGCATGCGCCGTACTTGCCGACACACTTCTGCGCAGCTGTCCTGAGCTCCGTATCCTCGTAACCAGTCGGCGTCCACTTGGAATCAGCGGAGAGGTCAGCTTCACAGTTCCACCGCTTCCCAGCCCTGAGGCGGTTCGCCTTTTCGCCGAAAGGGCGGTTTCAGTCGTTCCCGGCTTTGCCGTGATGGCAGAAAACGAGGCCACGGTCGGCCAACTCTGCAAGCAGCTCGAGGGGATTCCGCTTGCCATCGAGCTAGCTGCTGCGCGCCTGAACGTGCTCAGCGTGGAACAACTTCTCGTCCGGCTTCAGGACCGGTTTGCATTGCTGACCACCGGCAGCCGAACGGCCCTACCGCGCCAGCAAACGCTTTGGCGGACGATCGAATGGAGTTACGGCCTTCTGTCGCTCGACGACCAGATGCTGTGGCAGCGTCTAACGGTGTTCTCGGGCAGCTTCGACCTCGAGGCCATTGAGCATGTCTGCGCTGGCGAGCTCCTTGCGCCCGAGGCGGTCCTCGACCAGGTTGGGCGGCTCGTGGACCAGTCGATCCTCGTTCGGGATGGTTCCCGGAACCCGGTTCGCTACTCCATGCTTGAAAGCATCCGCCAATTCGGTCGGGGGAAATTGCACGAATCTGGCGGAGCAGATTTCCGACGGCGGCATCGGGACTACTACCGACAGCTGGTCACGGCCATGCAACCATTCGGGGCGTCACAAGTTCAGTGGTTCGATCGGCTCAGCCTGGAACACAGCAACCTCCGCACGGCTCTGGATTACTGCTTGAACGAGCCCGGCCAAGCAGGTGCTGGGATGGAACTCGCCAGTGCGCTCTGGCTCTATTGGGAGACTCGTGGTCGTCTAAGTGAGGGGCGGCGCTGGATCGAGCAGTTTCTCAGGAGCGGGTTGGGGCCGTCACCGGCTCGAGCTCGAGCGCTGTGGACAGCGGGCTACCTTGCTGTTGTTCAGGGTGACGTTCCTGCAGCTCAAGCTCTGCTACAAGAAAGCCGCGACCTTAGCGCGGCGTTGGGCGAGGGCCGGTCGGCGGCCTTTTCCATCCATTTTTTGGGGCGCGTTCTACTATTCCAGGGGAATCTCGCCGGCGCGGCGGCGCTCACCGAACAGGCGATTGGCCTGCACCGCCAGGCCGGAGATGAGACCGGGCTAGGCTTTGCGCTCGTCCAGCTCGCCATCATCCGATGTTTTCAAAGAAGGGCAGTGGACGCAATCCGACTTCTCGACGAGAGCGCGGATATCAGCAACCGGCATGGTGAGCGCTGGAACCTTTCCTATGTGCTCTGGGTGCTGGGCTTCGCCACCTGGCTGGCAGGCCGAGCTGACGATGCGGCCGAACTCGAGCTCCGTGCGCTGCGGCTCAAGCGTGATATCGACGACCGAGTCGGGATACCGCTCTGTATTGAAGCAATGGCCTGGATCGCAGGGTCGGTGGAAAAACAGGACCATGCAGCGGCGCTGCTTGGCTGTGCCCGGTCGGCGTTGCAAGCCATCCCATCGCCGCTGCCCAATCCGTTTCGGACCTACCACGATGCCTGCGAAGCACAGGCGCGAGCCCGACTCGGTGACACGGCCTTCAGCGCGGCGTCAGGGAAGGGTGAGTCGATGAGCCTTCAAGAAGCGGTGAGCTTCGCCCTCGAGGAAAAGGTCATTCGACCTGCCAGGGAAACGCAGCCCCGCGGCTCATCGCCACTCAGCCGTCGGGAAGCGGAAACAGCGTCCCTCGTTGCTCAGGGGCTCAGCAATAAGGCGGTTGCCGCAAAGCTCATGATCTCGGAGCGGACCGTCGACTCGCACGTCCTGAACATCTTGAATAAGCTCGGCATCCAGTCCAGAACGGAGATCGCATCCTGGGTGACACGACACCAGGATTCAGTACCGGCCTCAGCACTCTCCCGGATTCGCTAGCGCGCCGCTCCGCCCATAATGGGCGGAGCGTGAGCCTGTTCATCGTCGACCGCATCATTCCTGGCTTAACGGTGCAACAGCTCAGCATTGCGCAGCACGCTATGGTTGAAAGTGCTCGCCGGCTCGGCGGAAACGGCGCGCGGATTCGCTACATCCGAAGCACGTTGATACCTGCCCAGTCGCGCTGTCTGTGTCTGTTCGAGGCAGACCACCGCAATCTGGTCAGGACCGTCAATGAAACCGCGCAGTTTCCCTTCTCCCGCATCGATGAAGCGCTCGAGCTCACAACGCCCCTGACCGTGACTGCAACATGAAGAACCGGCTGGATAGCCTGCCCGATCACTGAATTCATGACCGCCATCGGGCTGCGGGCTAGGGAGAGGGCATGAGAGCCGCCGTTTGCACGGCGTACGGGCCCCCCGAGGTGCTTCAGATCAGGACTGTGCCCGATCCGCGTCCCCGGGACAAGGAAGTGTGCATCCGGCTTGTCGCGACCGCGGTCACAGCGAGCGACTGCATCGTGAGAGGCCTCAAGCTGCGCGGCGTCTACCGGCTCTTCATGCGTGCGGCGTTCGGCTTCAGGGCGCCGCGGAACCATTGTGGACCTTACCGTGGTACAGGCTCTTGCCCGGGTGCACGGCGACTACTCCGTCGATATCGTCGCGTATGAACATCTCCACGAAGAAATGCTGGCGGCCGCGGATCTGCTCGCCGACGGCATCACCAGTCAGTTTCCGGAGACATTTGCGTCAGCCTAGAGAGGTCAGTGTCGCCCTTTTGACAGCCAGCATCACCTGGGCCGGCCCCAGCTCGATTCGCGCAACCAACGGGTCAGATCGGCTGCGGGGATCGGCGGGCACATGTAATTCCCCTGGGCCAGGTCGCAACCCAACGTTACAAGCCTATCCCAGGTTTCGCGGTTCTCCACTCCTTCGGCAACGACCTGAAGGCCCATGTTGTGACCCAGGTCGACGATGGGACTCACGATGGATGCATTCGCGCTGTCACCAATCATGCTGATGATGAAGGACTTGTCGATCTTGATCTCGTTCACCGGTAAGCGTTTCAGGTAGGCCAGGGAAGAGTAGCCGGTCCCGAAGTCGTCAATCGAGAGACCTACGCCAAGCGCGCTCAGGCGCGTGATGGTCTCGATTGCGGAGTGCGCCATGATGCTGCTCTCAGTGATCTCCAATTTCAGCCTGCCTGGTTTAACCCCAAAGCTGGCAAGCAGATCCGATATCAGATCCGGAAGGTCTGGATCGTGGAGGTTCCACGCCGACAAGTTCACGGAGAGGTCGATCTCCAGTCCGGCATCGAGCCAGCGGCGCAGCTGGCCGATGCCCTGATTGAGTACCCATCGGGCCAGCGGCTGGATCAGTTCGGTTTCTTCCGCAGCGGGAACAAACTGGTCCGGAAGCATGAGCCCATGCTTTGGGTGCCGCCAGCGCAGCAGCGCCTCCACCCCAATCGTCCGGCCGCTGGCGAGCGCGATCGTTGGCTGATAGTGGAGCAGCAGCTCGTCATGCGCGATGGCGTGACGCAGCTCGCCAATCAGTGCCAGGTGGGCGGCCGTATGGTCGTCGTGGTGGGGCGCGTACACGGCGGACCCCCGCTTGGTCCGCTTGGCGACATACATCGCCACATCCGCGTGGCGCATAAGGGTGTTGGCCTCCTCGCCGTGTTCAGGGAAAAGGGCAATGCCGATGCTTGCCCCGACATCGATGTTTCGGCCATCGACAAGAAAGGGTTGCTCCAACGAGTGAAGGATCTTCTTGGCCGCCTGGGATCCGCCATGGAGGTCGGTCCCGCCAGCCGGCAGCACCGCGAACTCGTCTCCGCCAAGCCGCGCTACGGTGTCAGATTGCCTGAGTATCGCTGCCAGGCGCAACGCGACCTGCTGGAGGAGCAGATCGCCAATGTGGTGACCGAGGGTATCGTTGACTTCCTTGAATCGGTCCATGTCCATGATGAGCAGCACCAGCTGCTTTCTTTCCCGATGTGCGATCGCGATGCCCTGACGCAGCCGGTCATTGAACAGGGTTCGGTTTGGCAGACCGGTCAGCGGATCGTGAAGGGTCTGATATTCGAGCGCATCCTTCTGAGCCCGCTGCTCGGATATGTCGTGCATGATCCCTACGAAGCGTCGCTCGCCGCCGAGGAGCATTTCGCTGGCGCGGAATTCCATGGGAAAGACAGAGCCATCTTTCCGCTGTCCCCACAGCTCACGGGAACCCGAGATCGAGACCGGGCTCTTGCCCGGCCGCAAATAATCGCTGAGGTGGCTCACAAAGTCATCGCGGTACGGTTCAGCCATGAGGATCTTCGCATCCTGCCCCTCCACCTCAGCCAGCGGGTAGCCGAAGAGCCGCTGCGCCGCGCGATTGAAAATCTCGATCAGGCCGCCCTCGTCGATGGTGATGATCCCATCGGCAACGTTGTCCAGAACTCCCCGGATAAGCTGCGCACCTTCCTGCAAGGCTCCCTCTACCCGCGTCCGTTCAATGAATTGCCCGATCTGGCTTCCGATGTCGGCCACTGTCGTAAGGAGCCTCTTATCCGGCTGGAGGATCTCCCGGCTGTAGAAATTGATCACCCCGGTCACTGCAGCTCCGTTCAGGATCGGGACGCCAAAGGCTCCGTGCAGCCCCGGCCCAACGGCTCGTGCCGATGCCGCCAGGTTGGGATCCTTCGCGATGTCGACGATCCACAACGGTGCACGGTCGGCCAATACCCGGCCCGACAAGTCGAGTTCGTGAAAAGTGCCGGCTTCCAGGCTGACCTTGGCCGCCTCGGCGACTTCTGGCGAGGAGGCATGCCAGGAGTCACGTAGGCGGAGCACCTCTTCGTCGCGATCCCGGATCCAAAGCTGACCAACGTCCCAGCCCAGATCCCGACACAGATCCTGCAGGATTCTTCGATAGGGGGCGTCTGCGGCAACGGCTTCGCCCAACCGGCGGGTCACGGCGAAGGTGACTTCGCGAAGTCGTTCGTTCCGATGGGATGCGCTGATGTCATCGATCCCCAGAACGTAGTGAAGCGGCCGCCTCCTCGAGTCGCATAGAAGCGAGACGCTGACATGAGCCCATCCCAGATGGCCGTCGGCATGGAGGTAGCGCTGCTCGGATTGGAATCGGCTCGTCTCACCGGTCAGAAGCTCGCGGGTACCGGCCAAGAAGTCATCCACGTCGTGAGGGTGGGTCATGGCCACGACGGTCGTGAGCAGCAGCTGTTGCTCGGAGTATCCCAATAACTGGCAGAGCGCTCGATTAACTTCTAAAAAGCGTCCGTCCAGGTCGGCCACGGCGATGCCGATCGGGGCATTCTGGAACGCGTTTCTGAAGCGTTGCTGCGGCTCCCGCAGCCCCGTCTGCGCCCGCGTGCGACCGATGAGTCGGTTGATGGGCTCCGCCAGGGTTGCCTAAGAATGGGGCCCGCGCCCCGTGCTTGTCATCCTCTGTTCGGATGAGCTTCGGTGGAGACGCTTCCTAGCCGGATGGGCGAGCGTCGGCCGATTTGCGGTCTTCCGCGCCCTTGAGCCGCCGCCCAACCACCCAGGCCGCCACCTGAGCGCGTGACCGGAACCCGAGCTTGGAAAGGATGTGCGCGACGTGCGACGAGACTGTTGCCGGACTGACCTTCAAGTGTTGTCCGATGGCGGCATTCGTAAACCCCATGGCAAGCAGTTCTGCCACCTGATATTCCCGCTCACTCAGCTTCTCCTCGCCGCGGTCGGCCCGCTTGTCCGGAGCAACGCCAAAAATGCGCAGAACGCCCGATGCCTCCTCGCGGCGGCGATTCGCGGCCTGCCGCTCCTCTCTGGAGGGTCCGCTCCTGCTCGGCCTCGGTTCGCTGACGTCCATGATGACGTTCAGCAAATGGGTGACGTCACCGGTCGGACCGCTCAGTGGATAAATCTCCCAATCCCACCTGCTGGTCTCGCCCTGCTTGCCCCGCTCGACAATACCGAGCTCACGAAACTCAAAACCCTTGAGGTGTTTGGGCTGGGCGGTCTTGCATACCTCGCGCATGATCCCGAGGATGCCGGCCTGCTCGGCGCTGGGAAAGAGCTCTCCCAGCGCTTTGCCCGTTAGCGGCAGCTTTTCGTGTGCGAGCCAGCGCTCCCACACCCGGTTTGCGTACAGGATGTGAAACGGGTCGCTACAGTCGCTGACGTGGAAGCCGATCGGAAGGGAGTCGAGGAGCCGACCGAGGATGACAAGAGCGTCCGACTCAGGCGATGCCTGAAGAACGGCAGCGAGCGCATGCAGTGTCGACTTCGCCTTCTGCACCTGGCCAATAACCCTTTCGGATGGCTGCTTACCTCATCTTGCGCCCTCGGTACCCGCCGTGCAACCGCTGCGCATGAATCTCCTGAATAACCGCAGGTCGAAGTACGTAGAGCTAAGTTCGCATCACCGCCTGACCAGGCTGTCGTCGGGCGACGGAGGGGCAGGCCCACGTCCCGATGGAGCCCCGCGTGCTGGTTGGCGTACACAACTCGGAAAGAGGCGCCACAATCAATGACATGGAAGCCAATCGGAAGGGAGTCGCATAAGCGCCCAAGGATGATCATGGCGTCTGATTCGCGACGGCGCCTGTAAGACCGCCCGCGAGTTGATGCAGCCTTGAACCCACGGAGTCCTGCATCTGGCTGAGCCGTAGTTGGACCGTTATATCAGAGCCTGCTCTCCTCGCCTCTGGGAATCGGCATTCAATTCATCCCAGAAGGGTTCGGAACGAACCAGGTCACTTGAGATCAGGAAGTCGTGGATCCCAAGCTTGAGCCGAAAAGCCAGTTCCTTTTTGGCCAGCGGATCTGATACCAGGAGGATCGGCACATGCTCGGTTGCCGGCCGTGCCCGAAGCCGTCGATGCATCGCAAGACTGGCTGCATTGAGAGAGCCGATATGCAGGTACACGATGTCCGGCGCGCGCAGTCCCGCGTGCGGACATGCCTGGGCGGTCGTGAACAGGGTGACCTCGTAGCCGTCGACCTGGAGCCTCAGGCGGTACATGTCGGCCACTGCCGGGTCATCCCCGACAAAGGCAACCTTGACAGGGGCATCAAGGCCGTCGTGCCATGGCCATGAGTATCCGGACGACTTGGCTAGATTCAAAGCTTCCTCCTGGGGATGGCTCGACTCCTGTCGGAAACGGTTGACCGCGGCGGGGAAAACCGCGAGCAGAAGCAGCGTGTGGGATAGGGGCTTGCCTGTCATCCTCCAATCGAATGACAAACTAGGTCCGGACAGGCGGTCTACGTGCGCCACGAAGTTCCTATCCAGGGTCATCCTCACGGGTAGCGTCATCCTCCGACCAAATGATTTTTGGTCCTCGGTCGCAATAACAGATGGTTTGAAATTCAAAAACCTCCTTGCCACCCTTGACTAGCTTGTCGGAGGGGTAGCCGTAAGCGAAGTCGACTGTCTTGGGCAAGAGGCCGCGGCGGCGGCAGTCGACTCCTCCACAAGCGACTCGATCGAGAGGCCAAAGGGCGCCGATGTAAAGCTTTGATTGATCCAGGGGATGGTGGAATACATTGGTCGTTCCCTTCTGAGCAGGAACTGTGAACGATTCCCCTGAAGTGCAGCCATTGTGTCTTGCAAGCTGCTGCAATCAAGCCCGTTCCGGTCGCGGACGAGTTCGATGACCCGCTGTTTCTGAAACAGCTGCTCACCGAACGAACGGTTATTCCGCGGTAGTTAGTGCCACGTCCTGGCATTTCATTAGTGCCAGACTGGCGCAATCGTATTCAAACATGAGCCGACGGGGAGATTCGAACTCCCGACCGACTGTTTACAAAACAGCTGCTCTGCCAGCTGAGCTACGTCGGCATGCGCCCCGATTATATGGGGGCCAACCTGACAGGACAACGCAACTGGCAGGCTTCCCCGATGCGCCCGCTCGTAGCTAGCCTTTGTACATGGCAGACACCGCTGGTTCGAATCGCGCGGTCGTTGGGCTCGCGGAGCAGGTCGTCCGAAGCCGCGGCCGGCGCGATCTTAAGCAGCTGGCCGGTCAGGTTGCCGCCGCCATGGACAGGCACGGCGTCCTGACGGACGCGACGGCCATCGCCTTCCGGATGCTGTTTGCGCTGGCATTCTTGTCACTAACGGGCCTTGCGTTCGCCGGCGCCGTCCACCTCGACGGGATCTGGCGCCATCAGATCGGTCCCAACGTCGCGCGCATCGTTTCGCCGAATTTCTACCGCGAGCTGGACCACTCGGTGGACCAGGTGCTGACCACGCGACGCTGGTGGTGGTTGTCGATCGGCCTGGCACTCACGCTGTGGCAGGTCTCGAGCGGCGTCCGGGCGTTGATGACAGCGCTCGACAGCATCTACGAGGTGAAAGATCGGCGGCCGTTCTGGCAGCGGATGGGCATTTCGGTCGGCCTCGCCGGGTTGATCATTGCGGCGCTCTTCATGATCGCGGCAGCCCTCCTGCTCTCGGCTTCGGGGCAATCGACGCCGCCGGCTCTGCGGGTGGGGGAGACGATCCTCCGATTTGGCTTCAGCGCGGTTGTTCTGCTGTTCCTGGTTGCCATGCTCCTCCGGTTCACGACACCCGCGCACTTGCGCGTGAAATGGGTGACGCTCGGTTCCAGCATCACGATCGCGATCTGGCTCGCAGCCTCGTGGCTGTTCGGCTGGTATATCGCCAACTTCGCCTACCGCGGCTATCAGCAGGCCTTCGGGATCCTTTCCTTGCTGATCGTCGTGATGACCTACTTATATGTGGCGTCCATCGCCTTCCTGGTCGGCGCCGAGCTCGACGCCCTGTTGGTGACGGAAGCGACGAAGCGTCGGCGCTAAGAAGTTGCGACGGTCGTGTGCGCCGGCTCCAGCGGGTTGATGCTGATCGTATTGACCGGCACGTTGTCGCTGAGAAACGTCGTCACGAACGTTTTTCGCGCCGGGTCCCACCAGGTGATCAGATAGTTCTGGCCGGGCGGGATTCCGTTGACCACCGAAAAGTTGCCGTTCGCGTCGGTCGTCGCGTTGTACGTCGGACCGCCAGAATCGTCGTAGGTGTGCGCCTTCACGATCCGCCATTTGGTCGCAATCCGCACCAGCCGATTGGCTACCGGCGTCGGGTTCTGGTCGCTAATGATCAGCCGCCCGGTGAGCGGTTGCTTGGCGGCCAGGGCCGTCTTGGCCTGGGTCGCCCAGCTGGTCTTCGGATAGTTCTGGACGAGCTCGGTCATCGCGTCGCGTGCTTCCTGGTACTTGAGCTGCTGGACGAACGCGAGGCCGGCGCTGTAGAGGGTTTGGGGCAGGGCAGATGCCTGCGCCAGTTTCGCCTCTGGGCTGTCCGGGAAGTCCTTGACCAGGTTGTGGTACCAGATCAACGCATTCGGATAGTCGGCCGGCTGCTGCAGCGCGTACCACTGGGCAAAGTCTGCATAGGCGGTGGCCAGCCCGGCCTCCGTCGAGGCCGCCAGGTTGCCGGTCGGGTCAAAGGCCGCGACCTGCTTGTACTTGTCGATCCCAGCCTGGAAATGGTTCTCTCCCACGAGAGCCTTGCCCCAGGCGTAGAACAGGTCGGCCAGCGCCCCGTTGCCGCGGGCGCCCCAATCGGCGAACCCGCTCTTGACGGCGGCTCGAAGTTGCTTCTCGCCCTCCGCGAACTTTCCCTGCTGTCGCAGCTGGACGCCCCAGAGGAAATGGGTTTCGGCCGTACCAATCTGCGCCCGGTCCGCGAGTTCCCCCAACAAGACCCGGGCCGCGGGATTGCCGGCCAGCGACTCGACAGCCGCGTAGTCGCGAAGCGCTTCGGCATATGCGCTGTTGGCTTCCGCTGCCTGGGCCCGGGACAGCTGATTCTGCGAGATGGCGTACGCTCCGCCCGGAACCGCCAGCAGAACCACCACGACCCCAAGCGGCGCCAGCAGCAGCCGGGTGCGTCCACGCCGCCGGACAGGCTGTTCCGGACCGGCGGGCGTGTATGGCGCGGCCTGGCTCATGTCGACTGGCTCGAATAACGCCTCATCCGAACCCTTCCTGCGATCGAGCCCGGCTCACGGCCATACTCGGCTTGACCGTTGCGGCCAGCCCACCGTAGACTGGGAGGCCTCATTGTTGAGTTTGTGAATCCGGTTAGTCAACTTAAGGAGAGGATCATGGCCAAATCGGCTGCCGAGATCGCCCAGGCGGGCTACGCGCACCCCGAAGTTCTCGTCGACACCCAGTGGGTCGCCGATCATGGTGGCGATCCGAAAGTCAAGATCGTGGAGGTCGACGTCGACACGGCCGCCTATGACACCGGTCACGTCAAAGGCGCAATCGGCCTGGACTGGCGCAAGGATCTCCAGGCTCGTCCCATCCGCGATCTGCTGCCCAAGCAGGAGCTCGAGGCGCTGCTCTCGTCGAAGGGCATCAGCAACGAGGACACGGTGGTGGCCTATGGCGACAACAACAACTGGTTCGCGGCCTGGTTCGTGTGGAATCTCAAGTACTACGGCCACCCGGACGTGCGGCTGATGAATGGCGGCCGGAAGAAATGGCAGGACGAGGGCCGCGAGCTCGTCACGGGGGCGCCGGCGGTCAAGCCCGCCAGCTACAAGGCGGGGCAGCCGAACAAGGCGATCCGGGCCTTGCGCGATGAGGTCTTCGCCCAGCTGGGCAAGGCTGGCGCCGTTCTGGTCGATGTTCGCTCGCCCAAGGAGTTCAGCGGCGAGCTGCTCGCTCCCGAAAACCTGCCGCAGGAAGGCGCCCAGCGCGGGGGCCATATCCCGGGCGCCGCCAACATCCCCTGGGCCCAGGCGGTCCGGGAGGACGGCACCTTCAAACCGGCCGACGAGCTGAAGGCGCTGTACCAGGGCAAAGGCGTGACACCGGACAAGGCCGTCATCGCCTACTGCCGGATCGGCGAACGCTCCTCACATACCTGGTTCGTCCTCACCTACTTGCTCGGTTACCCCAACGTCCGGAACTACGACGGGTCCTGGACGGAATGGGGGAGCCTGATCGCCGCCCCGATCGAGAGATAGTCGAGAAGAGCTCCCTCCGGTAGCCCTCCCCCTGCGGGGAGGGGCCGGGAAGGGGCCGGGGAGAGTGGGCCAAGTGACGGCCGCATGACATCCGTAACTTTTTGCCACTTGGCGTGACCTCGAGATCGGCGTAACGTTATGCCAATCGGCGAGAGCGAGCGGTCGGCGACCTGAGGAGGCGAACCGGCCCCGACGCTGCCTAAGAAAACAGGGGTGTCCGTGCGGTGAGGGGTCTCCGGCGCTTCGTCTTCATCCTTGTGGTCGGCGCATTGCTGGCCGCCATCCCACTATCGGCGGTCGCCAGCGAAAGCTTCCTGTCGAGCAGCGTCCGGCAGGCCGAAGTCGCGTTCAACCAGTCGCTCTCGGTGGCCGTGGGCGGCGGCCTCCAGCAGGCGGAAGCCGACAGCCTGATGTGGCGGTACAGCCAGGTGCAGGCTGCCAAGACTTCCGCCTGGTGGCAGGTGCCCGTCGCCGAGCACACCAAGCTCGACAAGATCGGCCAGCTTCAAACCGAACTCAACACGATCTACCAGCAGCAGCTCACCGACAGCCGTGACGCGATGCAGCGGCAGCTGCACCGGTGGAACCTGCTCATCGCCGAAGCGCACGGCGACACGATCTCCGCCGATGGGCTCGACGTCGACCCCGCGCGGTTTACCTCCAGCGCCGCGATGCTGACGACGCCGAACAGCCTCAACGCGCTCGCCAGCGTCCTCAGCGAGCAGTACGTCATCCTCGACGGCCGGATGGCCGCCTTCCGAGGGGCACGGGCCCAGGTGGACGCCGCGGCGCAAAACGCCCGCACGCTGCTGGCGAACGCCGGGCAGTATCCGCAGCTGAGCATTACCGGTTTCCAGGATCAGCTCACCGCCTCGCTGGCTGGCGTCGATTCGGTCCACAGCGCCGAGGCCTTCGCGCCGATCCTTGGTCGGCTCCAGCAGACCGCAGCCGGCATCCAGGGGTTGCTCAACGCCCGATCCGGCGCCTACAACCAGCTGGCGGACACCCGTTCCACGCTGGCCACAGCTCAGCGCATTGGCGCTGTCGTCGGGAACCGGGCCGGCATCATCAATGCGCTCGCCGGCCAGCTGGGGACGGCCGCCGACCAGGGCGCCTTCCAATCACTGACCTCGCAGCTGTACCAGCAGAAGCAAGCCCTCGCGAGTGCCATCTTCACCAGGCAGATGGCGCCGGTCTCCTACAACGCCGGCGTGGGCAAATTGATCGTGATCTCACTCTCCCGGCAGGTGCTGACCGCATACCAGGACGGGAACGCCGTCCTGACCACCTTCGTGGCAACCGGGCGGCCGCAGTTGCCAACGCCTCCGGGCGTGTACCGTATCTTCCACCGGTACTCGCCGTACAAGATGATCTCCCCCTGGCCCTATGGCAGCCCCTACTGGTACCCCGATTCCTGGACCAACTGGGCGATGGAATTCGCCGGCGGCGGCTACTTCATCCACGACGCGCCCTGGCGCTCCTGGTACGGCCCGGGCTCGAACATCTATAACGGCACCCACGGCTGCGTAAACGTGCCCTATAGCCAGATGTCGTTCCTCTGGAACTGGGCGCCCATGGGGACGACCGTCGTCGTCCAGTACTAGCCGCCGATACCTTACTTATATATGTGTGTCGCGACCGCTCCCTTTAGGCGACCACGTCATTGACGATCGGGCCAAACTCTGCTATGATTTGAATTCGCCTAGCAGTCGCTAGGTCTTTTTTGTGTCTGGACTCTTTTTCACCCCTGGAGATCAATGCCTGCCCTAGCCTCGACCATCACCCTGCAATGTCAGACCTGTAAGGAGCGCAATTACACCACCGTCAAGAACAAGAAGAACGATCCCGACCGGCTGGAGATCCAGAAGTTCTGCCCCCGGTGCCGGAAACACACCGCCCACAAGGAAACCAAGTAGGGTGGCAACCTTCTTATACTGTTGGCGCCGACCGGCACAGGGGTGTAGCTCAGTTGGTAGAGCAGCGGTCTCCAAAACCGCGGGTCGGGCGTTCGAGTCGCTCCACCCCTGCCAGACTCAGGTATAACTACCATGGCCAG
>Ga0209057_1001536_pt1 | contig 18457 bp, 17 predicted proteins | sample GraSoiAngelo_146_FD_185903 | JGI IMG/M metagenome (GOLD analysis project Ga0209057, IMG submission 185903) | Grasslands soil microbial communities from the Angelo Coastal Reserve, California, USA - 14_1009_05_30cm (SPAdes) (version 2) | ecosystem: Environmental > Terrestrial > Soil > Grasslands ... | reverse complement strand
GGTCGGTGTCGAGCTGGAATCCGGGACTCTGCGCGCCGGCCTGCGCCGCTGGGAACGACGTGCACTGCGCGCCGGCGCCACCGAACGTGCCGCAGGAGAACGACCCCTCGGGCAGCGAGAAGAACGAGAAGGTCCCGCCGCCGCCCGCCTGCGGCGTCGTGAGGTCCATGCGGAACCGGCTGCCGCTCTGGTACCAGGTCTGCGTGACATCGACGGCCTGGCCGCCGGCGTTCGTCGAGAACTTGTAGCTCACCTTGAAGGGCGCCGCGTTCGAGCGCGTCGCGATGTCGCGCAGCGCCGGACCGCCCGCGGCCGCGACGGTCGGCGCGGTCGTCGCCCCGCCCGCCGGCGCGCTCGTCGGCGTCGACGCGCTCGCGGGCCTCCCGTCGCCGCCGGCTCCACCCGCGCCCGCGCCGCCCGACCCGCCACCGCCGCCACCGCAGGCGGCGAGCAGCAGGCTGGCCAGACAAGCGAGGGCTGCCTTCCTCATCCGCGAGACAGCATACGCCCGACGTTGCGGCGCGCGAGCGCCATGACGGTGAGCATCGGGTTCACGCCCGACGCGCTCGGGAACGCGGCGGCATCCGCGACGGCCAACCCGCGGATCCCGCGCACCCAGCCGTCGGGGTCGGCGACGCTGCGCCGCGGGTCCGCGCCCATCCGCGCGCTGCTCATCTGATGGGCGCTGAACATGCCGACACGATTGGGCCCCACGCCACGCCGCTCGACCGCGCGCGCGAAGGCCTGGAGGTCGTCGCCCTGCCGCACGTGGAGCGGGTCGGTATGGAGCGTGATCGCCTCGCGCGCGCCCGCGCCGAGGTGGAGGCACGCGGCCTCGACGATCGCGCGAGTGCAGAGGCGCGCCGTCAGTCCGCTCACGCGGTAGCGCAAGACCGCTTTGCCCGCGCGATCGATGACGACGCGGCCGGCCTCGCGGTCACGGACGATGGGGATGAATACCGCGACGTGGGCGAGCTCCTCCATGAGCGAGCGATGCTGCGCCGCCGAGCGCCACGGCAAGGCCGCGGCGAGGACACCGGGGAGCGCGGCGGGCACCTCGAGGCGGAAGCCGTAGCCGCCCTCGATCCGCGCGAACGCGTCGCTCACGACCGACTGCGGCACGCCCGACCAGGTCCGGATGGGTCGCTCGTAGAGGCCGAGCACCGCGGGAACGGGGTGGAGGTGGAGGGAGCGCCCGACCTGCGGTCCACCAAGGCCCGAGCGGAGCAGGAGCGCGGGCGTCCCGATGGCGCCGCCCGCGAGGACCACGAGCGGCGCGCGCACGGTGATGCGCGAGCCGTCGGCGCACGTCGCCTCGACGCCGGCGGCGGCCCCGTGGGCGACCGCGATCCGGTCCGCGTGGCAGCGAGCCACGAGCTCCGCGCCGGTCGCGAGCGCGTCGGCGAGATACGTGCGCATCGTCGACTGCTTCGCGCCGCGCCGGCATCCGTACCCGCAGTGCCCGCAGTCGCCGCAGCCCGCGACGTTGCGCGGGATGACGCGCCAGGGGATCCCGAGCGCGTCGAGACCCTCGGCGAGCACCGCGTTCTGCGCATTGCGCTCGCTTTCCTCGGTGTCGATGTCGAGGCGCGACTCCACCGCGTCGTAGTGCTCGTCGAGAGCCGAGCCCATGCCGTCGAGGCCCGCCCGCGTCCACTCCTCGCGCACGTCCTCGGGAAGGCGGAGCGAGGTGTTCCAGTTCACGACCGTCCCGCCGCCCACCGTGCGGCCGGCGAAGACGCTGATCGCGAGGTCCTCGGTGGTGAGGAGCTGGCGATCCCAGAACAGGCCGGCGGCGCCGCGGTCCTCGCGCCCCTCGAACTCGTCCTCGGTCGCGAGCGCGCCCTGCTCGAGCACGAGGACGTGTCGCCCCGCCGCCGCGAGCTCGGCGGCGGCGACGCCGCCACCGGCTCCCGACCCGACGACGACCGCGTCAGCGGCGATGACCTCGCCGGCGCTGACGGCTCGTGCGCTCAGCATGGGCTGGGCGGGCGGGTCGAGCGCGGGCGGCGCGTAGCCGGTGCCCGCCCAGAGCGGGTTGGCGGCGCCGTCGGACCGCGAATACGCGACGAAGAGCGAGAGTCGCTTCGCCGCCTGGAAGGCCGCGCGGCGCGGCGGCAGCGCGCTCTCCCCCCACGAGATCAGGTAGCTCTCGCGCTCGTGCCGCGTCATCGCGCTGAACGGCCGCGGCCGCCCGGCGAGCACGAGGTTCGCGGTCCGCCGCTCGATGACGCGCAGGAAGAGCACGAGATCGGCGACGAGCTTTGGCCGATCGACCGCTTCGAGCTCGGCGACGATCGTGTCGGCGACCGCCCGTGACGGCGCGCCGGGACAGAACGTCTCGACGACGCGCGCCAGCGTCGCGCGCTCGCGCTCGCCGACGCTCACGCCGGGACGGCGGTCGTGCGCTTCGCTTTCTCTTCCGCTGCGAGCTCCTTGCGCAGCGTCTTGCCGATGAGCGTGTGCGGGAGCGACGCGCGGAACTCGAGCTGCCGCGGGACCTTGAAGTCCGCCAGCGTTTTCCGGCAGTGCGCGATGATCTCGTCGGCTGTGGCCGTGGCCCCTGGCTTCAGGACGACGAACGCCTTCACTTCCTCGCCTTTGTTCGGATGCGGGATGCCGATGGCCGCCGCGTCCATGACCGCGGGGTGCGTGACGAGAACCTCCTCGACGTCGCGGGGATACACCTTGAACCCGGAGACGATGATCATCTCCTTCTTGCGATCGACGATCGCGAAGTAACCGTCGGCGTCGACCGTCGCGATGTCGCCGGTGTACAGCCAGCCCCCGCGGAGCGCCTGCGCCGTCTCCTCGGGCTGGTGGTAGTAGCCGTCCATGAGCTGCGGCCCGCGCAGGACGAGCTCCCCCGGCTCGCCGATCGGCATCTCACGGTCGCCGGTGTCGAGATCGACGACCTTCGCCTCGACGTCGGGGAACGGCACGCCGATGCTCCCGACCTTCTGCTTGCCCTCACCGAACAGCGGGTTGCAATGCGTCACGGGCGCGGCCTCGGTGAGGCCGTAGCCCTCGACGAGCTTCGCGCCGGTCAGCTCGACGAACTTGCGGTGCGTCTCGACGAGCAGCGGTGCCGAGCCGGAGATGCACGCTTCGATCGAGCGCAGGTCGTACTTCTTTGTGAGCGGCGAGTTGTTGATCGCGTTGTAGATGATCGGCGCGCCCGAGAAGACCCGCGGCCGATGACGCTGGATGTCCTTCAGCATGTGCTCGAGCTCGAGCTGCGGCTCGAGGACCATGCCGGCCGCGGCCTGGACCGCGAGACTCATGATGACGGTCAGCCCGTACACGTGGAAGAACGGCATCACCGCCATGACCGCGCCCTCGCCGTCGCGCATGTTCGTGAACCAGGCCCGCGACTGCAGCGTGTTCGCCACGAGCGCGCGGTGCGAGAGCATCGCGCCCTTCGACACGCCGGTGGTGCCGCCGGTGTACTGGAGGAGCGCGAGATCGTCCGAGCGCGTGCCCGCGTCGAACTGCTCGACCGGCGCCGAAAGCACGTCGCGGAACGCGACCGCGCCAGCGTCGGCGGCGAAGGGCTGGCGATGCCCGTCCTTGCGCTCCTTCGCGATGGTGAAGAGGAGCCGCAGGACGGGCGGCATCTCATCCTTGATGTTCGTCACGATGACGTGCTCGACCGCCGTGCCGGCGCGCGCCGCCTTCACGAGCGGATAGAACCGCGAGAGGGCGACCACGACGGTCGCGCCCGCGTCCGCGAGCTGGTGCTGGAGCTCGGGCGCGGTGTAGCGCGGGTTACAGCAGACGACGACCGCCCCCGCGCGGAGCGCGCCGTAGAACGAGACCACGAACTGCGGTGTGTTCGGCAGGACCAGCGCGACACGGTCGCCCGCCTTCACGCCGAGTCGGCGAAGGCCGTTCGCGAAGCGCCAGGCGTCGTCGGAGATGCTCTTGTAGGTCCGTTTCGCGTTGAAGAAGATGGTCGCGGTCGCGTCCGGGTAGCTCTCGGCCGCGTCGTCGAGGAACGCCTGAAGGGGCACGTCCGGGTACCGCAGCGTCGCCGGGACGCCCGGGTCGTAATGCGTCGTCCACGGTCTGCCGGTCAGCGGCGCGAGATCCTTCGGTTCGGCTCTGAGACGCTTCGCCATTACGCCTTCAACAGCTCCTCGGCGATGATCATCCGCTGCACTTGCTCAATCTCTCGGCTTCGCCGAGGAGACACGCTCAAGGCTGGTGGTCTCGCTCCTCGCGGCGGAGCCGCTCGTCGCTCGCGCTTTCACTCCTTCAATAGCTCCTCGGCGATGATCATCCGCTGCACTTCGCTCGTCCCCTCGTAGATACGCAGGATGCGGGCGTCGCGATATGCGCGCTCCACGGGGGATTCCTTCATGTAGCCCATGCCGCCGTGGATCTGGAGTACGCGGTCGACGACGCGGTTCGCCATCTCCGACGCATACACCTTGACCATCGCCGCCTCGAGCGACGGGCGCTTGCCCTGGTCGATCTTCCACGCCGCGTCGTAGACCATGAGCCGCGCCGCGTGGATCTCGACGGCGGAGTCCGCCAGCATCCACTGGATCGCCTGGTTCGCGGCGATCGGCTTGCCGAACTGCTGCCGGCGCTTGCTGTGCGCGATCGCCAGCTCCAGCAGGTGCTGGCTCGATCCGACCGCACCCGCGGCGAGCGAGATCCGGCCGACGTCGAGGGCGCCGAGCGCCGTGCGGAAGCCCGCTCCGACCTGACCGCCCAGGACGTTCGCCTCGGGGACCTCGCAATCCTCGAAGACCAGCTCGCCGGTGTAGCTGCCACGAAGGCCCATCTTGTCGTCGACCTTCCCGACGCGGAAGCCCTTGAACCCCTTCTCGACGATGAAGGCGCTGATGCCGCCGCGCGGCCCTCTCGCCCGATCGTTGGCCGCGTACACCACGACCACGTCCGCGATCGGTCCGTTGGTCACCCAGATCTTCGTGCCGTTCAGGTACCAGCAGCCGTTGCGCAGCGTCGCGCTCGTCTGGATCGAAGCGGCGTCGGAGCCGCTCGAGGGCTCCGTCAGCGAGAACGCCGCGATCCGCTCGCCTGCGCAGAGGTCCGGGAGGTAGCGGCGCTTCTGCTCTTCGGTGCCACCGAGGTAGATCGACATCGCGCCGATCGACGTATGCGCGCCGATGACGTTCGAGAACGCGGCGGACGTCCGACCGAACTGCTCGAGCGCGAGGCAGTAGCCGAGGTCGCCGGCGCCGGCGCCGCCGTACTCCTCCGGGAAGGGCAGTCCGAAGAAGCCGAGCCCGGCCATCTCTTTGAGGACCTCGACGGGGATCTTGTCTTCGTCCTCGATCGTCTTCTCGAGCGGCACCAGGCGCGTCTCGACGAAGTCGCGCACGGTCCGCGCGAGGAGCCGCAGCTCCTCGGGGATGTCGAAGTCCACGCCCTAGGCCTCCCCCACGTGGATCGCCGCCATGCCGAAGGTTAGCCGCTCATGCCGTGCCTCACGGAATCCGGCGTCCTTCAACCGACGCGTGACGTCGTCGGGATCGGCGAAGGCCTCGATCGAGCTCGGCAGGTAGCGATAGGCGTCGGGATCGCTGCCGAGCGCTCCGGCGAGCGTCGGGAAGGCGCGCGCGTACGCCCGATAGATCGCGCGCGGCACGGCGCCTTCCGGCGTGTGGAGCTCGAGGATGACCACGCGCCCGGCGGGCCGAAGGACGCGGCGGATCTCCCTCAACGCGACGTCCAGCTTCGCGACGTTCCGGATGGTGAACGCGGCCGCGGCGCGATGGAAGGTCTCGTCGGCGAACGGGATCGCCTCGACGCTCGCGAGGACGCCGTGGAACCGCGGCGCGACCCCGAGCGCGGCCGCGCGCTGCGACGCGATCGCGAGCATCACCGGGGAGATGTCGATGCCGGCCACGCGCGCACCCGCGGCCGACGCGCGCAGGATGCCGAACGCGAGGTCTCCGGTGCCGACGCCGATGTCGAGCGCCCGCTCGCCCGGGCCGAGCCAGGCCTGCGCGACGGCGCGCCGGCGCCAGCCGGCGTCCGCGCCGAGCGATAGCAAGTGATTGAGACGGTCGTAGCGGGGCGCGATGCGGTCGAACATCGCCGCGATGCGGCGGTCGTGATGGTTTGAGCCGGCCACGATGTCACGTTAGCGTGACGCCGTGGCCATCCTCACCCTCCCGCTCGTGCTCTCGGTGGTCCTCACGGAGCTCGCCGTCGGGGGTGCGTTCCTCGTCTGGTTCGTCGACCGGACCGGGCGCGCGCCGTCGGGCTTCATCAAGCTCGTCACGGTCGTCGACGTCGCCGCGATGGCCGCGGCGCTCGCGCTCGGACCGACGTTCCCGCGCGGCGAGGCCGCCGAGCGTGCGGGCCTCGATCCGGCGCCGCTCGGGGCGTTCGCGCAGGCGCTGAGCGTGGTGCTCGTGCTCGTGGGGATCCAGCTCGTGACGGCGTTCCTGCCCGCCCGCGGGCTGCGCAGCGCGGCCGGGCTCCTCGCGATCCTCGCCGGCGCGGCGACGCTCGGCATCGCGGCGATCGCGCGCCCCTCGCAGTCTCCCTATGACGTCTTCGCGCTCGTCGCGCTCCCCCTCGGCGCGCTTGCCCTCGGCGGATCGGACGGCGCGATGCTGCTCGGGCACTGGTACCTGGTGACGCCGAAGCTCTCGCCCGCCCCGCTGCAACGCGCGGCGCTCGTCGTCGTCGCGGCGGTCGCGCTCCAGCTCGCGCTCGTGACGATCACGGCGTTCCGGGGCGATCTCACGGGGTCGTGGGAGACCGCGCTCACCGTCGCGCTCGCGATCCGCATCGGCGTCGGGCTCCTCATGACGCTCGCGGTCGCGGCGGCGGCGTGGTGGACCGCGCGGATGAACACGCAGTCCTCGACCGGACTGCTCTACGTCGCGCTCGGCTGCGTGTTCGCGGGCGAGGTCTCGGCGCGCGTGATCTTCTTCCTCACCGGAGTTCCGGTCTAGCCGGCCGGAGCCCTGTGAGCCAGCTGCGGATCGGCACCTCCGGCTGGCAGTACGCGCACTGGAAGGGCCGGTTCTACCCGAGCGATCTTCCGACCTCGCGCTGGCTCGCGTATTACGCGGAGCGCTTCGACACGGTCGAGCTGAACAATCCCTTCTACGGACAGCCCGAGCGCAGGACGTTCGTGCGCTGGCGCGACGCCGTACCCGACGGCTTCGTCTACGCGGTGAAGCTCAACCGGTTCATCACGCACGTCAAGCGGCTCCGGATCGAGCGCGAAAGCGTCGAGCGGTCGTACGGCACCCTGGCTGGACTCGGCCCGAAGGCCGCGGTCGTGCTCGTACAGCTACCGCCGCGGATGAAGTACGACGAGGAGCGCGCGGAGCGGTTCTTCCGGCTCGTCGCGCCGCGCCGGCGCCGGCACGCGCTCGAGCCGCGAGACGCGTCCTGGTTCACTGACGAGGCGCTCACGTTCCTGCGGCGGCGGAATGTCGCGCTCGTCATCGGCGAGACCCCGCACTGGCCGACGCATACGGCGGTCACGGCGGACTTCGTGTACCTCCGCTTCCATGGACCGGCCAAGCGCTACGCGTCGGCTTACGACGACGCGACGCTCCGTGAGTGGGCGGAGCGGATCCGGGCCTGGCGCGGCGACGGGCTCGACGTCTTCGCGTACTTCAACAACGACGAGCTGGGCTACGCGCCGAAGAACGCGCTGCGCCTGCGGGAGCTCGCCGGCGCCTGAACTGTCGTCTGTTTGACGCTGGTCAGTGTCGCGGGGATCACTTCCGGTCCGTTCGCGGTCTGACTGCGTCCGGCGCCCGGCGGCGCGAAGGTATCGCCAACACAGGCAGGGAGGACGAAGCGATGTCGCAGCTCTGGGACCTGATCGAGAAGGCGATGGCGGACGCGGTGAAGGCGGAGCGGCTCATGGTGGACGGGCGCGCGCGTCGCGCGCTTCGGACCGACCCCGACCGGATGCTGCGGATGTTCGACCTGCACGCCGAGACGCCGGCGGAAGAGGTGGGTTTCCGCCAGCTCCGCGCCGCCTAGAACCTAGCGGCTCGCGACGCGCCGGCGCGGATGGCGCTCGCGGCTCGGTTCTTCCTCTAGCTCTTCCCATTCGCGCGCCGCATAGAGGTTCGCGGCGACGACGGAGTCGACGAGCAGGATGAGCAGGCCGGCCATGGAACCGAGGAACGGCGCAGGCGACGGTGCCGCGGCGCCGACCTCCGTCGAGCGGAGCGCCGCCGACGCCGCGTAGACGAAGAACGCGACGGCCGCGGCCGCCAGGTCGAGCTGCGCGAGACCGCGCTCCTCGTCGAGCACGTCCACGAACTCAGCGAGCGCGGTGAGCGCCGCGAGCCCCGCCACGATCGTCGTGCCGATGGCGAGCCAGTACGCCACGACGACGTACCCGTTCGTCTCCCGCGAGCCCCACGCGAAATACGCCATGAGGTCGACGAGGGTCACGCCGATCGCAAGGCCGACGGCCAGGAACGCGAGGACCGGGCGCGGCGCGAACCCGAAACGCCGCCCCTGAAAGAGCTCCTTCACCGGCCGCTAGATGCTACCGAGGCGGAGGACCCTCCGCTGCCGGCGGAGCGACCTGCGCGGCCCAGCCGCGGTCCGGCGCTCTCGCCTTCGTACTATCGCGCCGTGTCCGACGAACGCAAAGTCCAGACGCATCATGGCGAGCTCACGTTGTCGGAGATCGCCGACGCTCTTCCCGGGACGGGCGAGATCATGGCCTCGGTCGCGAGCGCCTGGTGGAAGTGCGCGTACGCGGCGCGCGGCGGCAACTGGGACCTCGCCGCGTATTTCGCCCGGCGTGTCCGCGGGCTGCAGCGCGGGCTGGCCGTCACGCGCCCGAAGTACGCGGGCGACCTCGCGGCCTTCGAGGCACAGCAGCTGGATCCGGTGCTGCGCGCGATCGACGCCCGCGACCGCGACGGCTTCGAGCGCTCCTTCGCGGCGGCGACCGATCGTGCGAACGAGCTCCACGTGAAGTGGGCGAAGCCGTACATCCGCTGGGTCCTTCCGGACGATCCGCCGCGCGATCTCTACCTCGGCCCGGTCGGGACCAACCCGCCCTAACGCAGCCGCGTGGTATCGGCCCAGCCGTAGCCGACCTCGACCTGACCCTCCGCGCCCGGGATCCCCTCGAGCGGCTTCTCGCGCACCGCTCGACCGCCCAGCCGCTCATAGAAGCGGCGGCCGATCTCATTTTCGCGGAGCACCCAGATGAGCAGCGAGGTGATCCCGCGCTGCCCGAGCTCCCGCGCGCACTCGCGGATGAGCGCGCGGCCGAGACCACGCCCCTGGAACGCCGGAAGGACGTAGATCGCGTACACCTCGCCGCGGTAGTCCGGATCCTTCGCCCGTTCGGGACCTCCGAACGCGAAACCCACGACCGCGCCGCCCGCTTCCGCGACGAAGCACGAATGGTCGGGCGGCTGGGCGCGCAGCCGCTCGCGCCGCGCGCCGACGTTCGGGGTCATCCGGTCGAGGAGCGCGTCGGGCATGAGGCCGCGATACGTCGCCTGCCACGTCTCGTAGCGGACCCGCTCGATCGTCTCGGCGTCGTCCTCCGTCGCCTGGCGGACGCTCACGCTAAGGGTGCGCGTCGAACCAGTCGGCGATCCGCCGGCAGTGCTCCACGCGGTGGCGCGGCTTTCCGCCGCGCGTGAGGTCGTGGTTGTCTTCGGGGAAGCGCACGAAGACCGCCTCCTTGCCGAGGACGCGGAGAGCCGTGAAGAGCTGCTCGGCCTGCTCGATGGGGCACCGCAGGTCGCGCTCGGCATGCAGGATCAGGAGCGGCGTCTTCACATTCGTCACGTACGTGAGCGGCGAGCGCTCGACGAGCTTGTGCTCGTCACGCCACGGCGTCGCGTCGCCCATCTCGTGCTCCCAGAAATGCCACCCGATGTCGCTCGTGCCGAACGCCGAGATGTTGTTCGAGATCGACCGCTGCGTGGCCGCGGCCTTGAACCGGTCGGTGCGACCGATGACCCAGTTGGTCATGAAGCCGCCGTAGCTGCCGCCGGTCACGTAGAGCCGGTCGCCGTCGACCCAGCCGAGGGAGAGCGCGTGATCGACGCCGGCGATGAGGTCGTCGTAGTCCTTCCCGCCCCAATCGCCGACGCAGGCCTCGACGAACTTCTGGCCGTAGGCGTGACTCCCCCGCGGGTTCGTGTACAGCACGGCGTAGCCGCGGCCGGCGAGCACGTGGAACTCGTGGAAGAACGAGTGGCCGTACGCGGTGTGCGGCCCGCCGTGGATCTCGAGGACGAGCGGCCAGCGGCGCGTCGGGTCGAAGCCACGCGGCTTCAGCAGCCAGCCCTCGATGCGCCAGCCGTCCGCACCGGTGAACTCGACGCGCTCGGGGGCAGCGACGAACCGCGCGCCGAGAAGCTCGTCGTTGAGGCACGTGACCTTCCGCATCGCTCCGCCGACCTCGCCCACGTACACGTTCCCCGGATCCGTCGCGGTCGCGACCACCGCCGCGAACCGGCGCCGCGCCCGATCGCACGTCCAGCTCACGACCTGGTGCTCGCCAAGGGTGACCGCGCGAACGTCGCCGCCGCCGGCCGCGCAGGAGTACGCGTTCGCGGTCCCCTGGTCCGATCCAAGGAAGAGGATCCGTCCATCGCCGGTCCAGGCCGGCGGGAGGGTTTGGATGTGCGAGCGCATGTCGCTGATGACCGAGGACCCGACGGTCCGATCCCAGCCCTCGGTCAGATCGCGCCCGGCGCCGCCGGACCTCGAAAACGCCCAGGCGTGGATGTTGCGCGAGCTCGAGCCGACGGCGACGTCGGTGCCGTAGGCGGCCAGCGTGGCCCCGTCGGGGGACCACGAGGGATTGCCGTAGCTGCCCTTCCCGTCGGTGATGCGGCGCGTCGTGCCGTCGACGGCCGTCACGTGGATGTCCGCGACCGTGTTCACCTCCCGCGCCTCCGTGCGATTCGAGACGAACGCGATCTCGCGGCAATCCGGGGAGAACTCCGGCTGCGCGTCGTCCCAATCGCCGGCCGTGACCTGTCGCGGCTCGTCGCCATCCGGACGTGCGACCCACACGTGTTTTCGCCTTGCGTCCAGGAGGCCGGCCTCGTCCGACCGGTAGTGGAGGCGGTCGTAGACACGGACGCCGTCGTCCTCGGCGCCCTCCGGCCGCTCATCGCGCACGACGAAGGCGAGGAATCGTCCGTCCGGCGACCACACGAGATCGCCGCAGTCCTCGCCGAGTGAGGTGAGCTGGCGGGCCTCGCCGCCCGCGAGGTCGAGGACGTAGACGTTGCGTGGGGCGCGCTTACGGCCTTTGGGCGCCTCGCCGCGATCGGACAGGAACGCCAGCCGATGGCCATCGGGAGACCATCGTGGCGACCCATCCTGCGCGGCGCCGGCCGTGATCTGCGCCGGTGGGCGCGAGCCGTCGCAGGGAAGCACCCAGATCGCGCTCCGATAGCCGTCTCGCGCGTCGTTCGCGACCTTCACCGTGTACGCGACCCGGTCGCCGTCCGGCGAGATCTCCGCGTCAGCGAGGAAGTGGAACGCGTAGAGATCCTCAGGTGTGAGCGGAGGAGGGACGTCGGGCAACGCGGCGTATCGTGCCATAGGTGAGGCGCTTCGATCGTCGAGCACGAACGGGGATGCTCGTCGGCGCCCTCGCGATGTTCTTCGCGCTCGACGTCTCGTTCCTCGTCTCGCTCGCCGGGATGCCGTTCGTCGCGGATTCACTGGGTCAGGCGATCATCGACGTCCTCCCCGGCTGGGTCAGCATCCCGCTCATCGAGCTGCTCCAGTACTGGGCGAAGTGGCTGCTCATCGTCGGCGTCGTCGCGTTGTTCTTCGCCGATGGCGCGATCACGGGGCTCCTCGCGGTCGCGCCGCGGCGGCGCGACGCCACGGTGGTCGCCGTCGCGGTCGTCCCCTGGGTCGCGAGCGTGGTCCTCGCGCAGCTCTTCTCGGCGTCGAAGATCGAGCCCGTGACCAGCGTCATCGACGCGGCCGCGGGCGCGGCGACTTTCCTCGTCTCGCTCGCGTTCGTCCTCCCGAGCGCCGCGGCGCAGGCCGCCGCCGCAGATCCGGAGCGGCCGCCCTCGCCGGCTCGCCGCCGCGCGCTCCTCGGCACCGCGGGGCTGGCGGCGCTCGTGGCGATCGCGGCTCTCCCCCTCTCGCGCATCTCCGGCATCGCCGCGAGCACGCTCGGCAACGTGCCGACGGCCGCGCGGAGGCTGCGCGCGAAGGCCTCGCTCGCCGCGGCCGATCCCGCGATCGATCCGCTTCCCGGGATCACGCCGCGGCTGACGGAGAACGAGGCGCACTACACCGTCGACACGACGCTCGTGAAGCCGCGCGTGGACATCGCGGCCTGGCGGCTCGAGATCGCGGGCGAGGTCGAGCAGCCCTTCGCGCTCTCGTACGACGAGCTCCTCGACCTGGAGGCCGTCGAGCAGGTGCACACGCTCGAATGCATCAGCAACTACGTCGGCGGCGACCTCATCTCGACGGCGGTGTGGACCGGCGTGCCCCTGCGCGACCTCCTCGCGCGCGCGAAACCGAAGTCGACCGCGTTCGACGTCGCGTTCACGTCGGTGGATGGGTACACCGATTCATTCCCGATCGCGAAGGCGATGGAGGCACGTACGCTCGTCGCGTATCTCATGAACGGACGCACGATCCCGCAGGACCACGGCTACCCCGCGCGCATCCTCGTGCCGAACATCTACGGGATGAAGAACGTGAAGTGGGTGCGCAAGATCGAGGTCGTGAGCTATGACTTCCTCGGGTACTGGATGCAGCAGGGCTGGTCGGACTCGGCGGTCGTGAACACCAACACGCGCATCGACCTGCCCGGCCGTAACGCGCGCTGGGACGGCGGCGTACTGACGATCGCGGGGATCGCGTACGCCGGAGCGCGTGGGATCTCCAAGGTCGAGGTCTCGACGGACGGCGGTTCGAGCTGGTCCGCCGCATCGCTCGAGCCGATGGCCGGCGACCTCAGCTGGCGGCGCTGGTCATTCGGTTGGACGCCCCCGAAGACCGGATCGCACCGCCTCGTCGCCCGCTCGACCGATGGCGCGGGCAACACCGAGACGCCGATCAGACGCCCGCCGTTCCCGAACGGCAGCACCGGCTACCACGAAGTCGACGTGAACGTGCAACGGGGTTAGCCGGCCCGAGCGCGCGAGGCGTCGCGGGTGGCACGGCGCAGGTGGTCTCTCGCGACGCGCGGGCCCCAGGACCCGCCGGGAACAACGTGCACCGGCTGGGTGGTGCGCGGCGGGCAGGGTGCGCGGAGCGAGAGACCGCCGGAGCCGGGACAGGACCCGCGACGCCGCGCCGCGCGCGTTGTGGCTACCCTCACGGGCACATGGCCAAGCGCCGCTTCACGTTCAGTGCGCTCCTGCCTCCGTATCAAGCCCCTCGGAACGAGTGGCGTCGACGGATACACGCCGCGGTGCTCGAATCGCAGGCCGGCCGTGGCGTCGGATACAGCGAGCGCGACCGGCTCGAGGTGCGCCTCGAGCTGTTCCTCGGCGCGAGACCGCTCGCGATGGCGGACATCGAGGAACGGGTGAACGACGTGCTCGACGCGCTTGGCGGGCACATCGCGGGACCGCGGAGCCGCCGGCGCATCGCGCCGATCGTCCCCGAGGCCGATCAGATCCGACGGATCGTCCTCGAGAAGTCAACGCGCAACCTCCGCGGACGACCGTTCGGACAGCTCACGCTCGCCCGGTATCGCAGACGCCGCCGGGGCGGCTGATGTCGGGCGCGCTCGGACCCGGCGCGCTCGTATGGGCAGGCTTCGATGGCGAGCGCGCGCCGGGCGCGCTCCTCGACGCTGTCCACGTTGGCCGGGTCGGCGGGATCCTGCTCTTCGCGTTCCGCAAGAACATCCGCTCGAAGGAGCAGGTCCGCGCGATGCTCCGGGAGGTGCAGGATGCGGCGCGCCGCGGCGGGCTGCCGCCGGTCCCGGTCGCCGTCGATCAGGAGGGCGGCACCGTCGTGCGTGTCGCCTATCGCGCGGTGTTCCCGAGCGCGATGGCGATCGCCGCGACCGGCGAGGTCGGCTACGCGCGCAGCGCGGCGCGCGCGGTCGCGGAGGGCCTCGCGGCGGACGGCATCGCCGTGAATCACGCCCCCGTCTGCGACGTGAACAGCGAGCCGCGCAACCCGGTCATCGGGACGCGGTCGTTCGGCGACGATCCGGCCGCGGTCGCGGCCTTCGCTGCCGCGTGGGTGCAGGGGTCGGAGGGCGCCGGAGTCGCGAGCGGCCCGAAGCACTTCCCCGGGCATGGCGCGACCACGCGCGATTCCCACCTCCACATGCCCGAGGTCGCGGCCGATACGGGGACGCTCGAGCGGCGCGAGCTCGTACCCTTCCGCGCGGCCATCGCGGCGGGGGCAAGCATGGTGATGACCGCGCACGTGCGTTACCCGGCGCTCGACCCGACGGCGCCCGCCACGATCTCGCGGCCGATCCTGACGGATCTCCTTCGCAACGAGCTCGGGTTCCGCGGTCTCTGCGTGACCGACTCGCTCGACATGGGCGGCATCGGCGAGGCCGGCTCGCCACAGGATGTCGTCACGCGTGCGGTCGCCGCCGGCGTCGATGCAGTCATGGTCACGACGGGGTTGGAGCGCCAGCTCGACGCCGCGTCGTGGATCGGGGAGCACGTCCGCACCGCGCGGGTCCGCGAGGCGATCGCCCGCGCGGCGCCGTTCCGCGAGCGCTTCGGCCGTGACGTGCCCGAGGCCGACATCGAAGACGAATCTGCCCGCACGCTCGCCGCGGAGATCGCGGGGCGCTCGATCACGCACGTCGGTCCTCCGCTCCCCCGGCTGGGCGCGGGCGTCCGGGTGACGGCGTTCGCGCCCGCGCTCGCGTCGGCCGTCGAGGAGCTCGCGGATCCGATCGGGTATCTCGAGCAGGCGCTCCGCCGCCGCTTCCGAGACCGCCTCGCCTTCGCGCGCGACGGCGCGATCCCTGGCGGCGAGGGCCCGCTCCTGGTCTGCTCGGCGAACGCGACCTTCAAGCCCGAGCACGCCGCTCGCGTGCGGGAGCTCCTCGCCCATGGCGGCGTGCTCTGCGCGCTGCGGAGCCCGTACGACGCCGGGCTCGTGCCCGACCGGCCGGCGCTCCTTTCTTATGGCGACGTCCCGGTCAGCCTCGACGCGCTCGCCGCCGTCCTCGCGGGCGAGCTCCGGCCGAGCGGCACTCCGCCCATCCGCATCACGTGACCGAGATCGCCGCGGCCACGCCGATCGTCGACGCACAGCTTGGCTCGCTCTTCACGGCGTGCGTCGTGCGCGTCGAGCGCGAGGGTCAGCGCGAGGCGCTCGCGGCGGGGACGCTCTGTCCGGACGACCGTGCCGGTCCCGACGCGCCCTGCACGGTCGATTCGGTGTTCGACCTCGCGTCGCTCACCAAGCTCGCGACCACCGCGCTGCTGCTGTCGTTCGTCCGCGAGCGCCAGCTCACGCTGGACACCCCGCTCCGCGAGCTCGTGCCCGACTTCAAGGGCGCCGGCAAGGACCGCGTGACGCTGTTCCGCGTCCTCACGCACACCGCCGGGCTCGCCTGGTGGAAGCCGCTCTGGCGCGAGGCCAAGAGCGCGGAGGAAGCCGTCTGGCTCGCGGCGCAGGAGCCGCTCGCGCAAGACATCGGCACGTTCACGTACAGCGACCTCGGCTACGTCATGCTCACGGCCGGTCTTGCGAAGGTCGGCGGCGCGTCCTTCGCCGATCTCATGCGCGAGCGCGTCCTCGGCGCCGTCGAGGCCGAGACCGCCGACTTCGGACCGCGTCCCCGCGAGGGCTGCGCGGCGACCGAAGACGATCGCGAGTATCGGGGGCGGCGCCTGCGCGGCGAGGTCCATGACGAGAACGCGTTCGCGATGGGGGGCGTCGCCGGACACGCCGGGCTGTTCGGGACCGCAGCCGACGTCGCCGCGCTCGTCCGCGTCTTCCGCGACGGTGCGGTGGTCGGGAACGAGCTCGCGGTCCTCGCGCGGACCGAGCACGCGGTCGGCGAGAACGCGCGACGCGGGCTCGGGCTCGCGCTGCGGGCGCCGCGCGACGCGATGTGCGGCCGCTACTTCAGCCTGGATTCGTACGGACACACCGGGTTCACCGGCACGAGCGTCTGGGTCGACCCGTCGCAGGACCTCACGGTGATCGTCCTCACGAACCGCGTCTATTTCGGACGCGCGAACGACGACGCGATGTACCGCTTCCGCATCGCCGTGCACGAAGCGCTCTCCGCGCCCGAAAACCGCGCCACAATCTCGGCGTGATCGCGGTCGGCATGATGTCGGGCACCTCGGCGGACGGCATCGACCTCGCCGCCGTGTCGATCGACGACGACACCTCCCGCCCGCGCGTGCGGTTCCTCGCGACGGCGCACCACGACTACCCCGCCGAGCTCCGCGACCGCGTGCTCCGCGCGGCCTCGCACGACGCGGCGACGGCGGCGGATCTCGCGATCCTGCACGCCGCCCTCGGCGACGCGTACGCGGACGCGGCCCGCGCGTTCATCTCGGCGCTGGACGGAAGGCCGGACGTCATCGCAGTGCACGGACAGACGGTCGCCCACCTGCCCGATCGTCACGCGACGCTTCAGCTCGGTGACGCGTCGCGGGTCGCCCTTCGCACGGGCGTCGCGACGGTCTCCGACTTCCGCAGCGCCGACATCGCCGCGGGAGGCGAGGGCGCGCCGCTCGTGCCCTTCGGCGACCACGTGCTCTTCGCCGACCGCGCGCCGATCGCCCTCCTCAACCTCGGCGGCATCGCGAACCTCACGCTTATCTCGAGCGCGCGCGCGGAGGACGTGATCGCGTTCGATACGGGGCCCGCGAACATGCTGAGCGATCTCATCGCGCAGCGTGGCGGCGAACGCTTCGACGAAGCGGGCCGGACCGCCGCACGCGGACGCGTCGACGACACGGCGCTGCACGAAGCGCTCGCGCATCCGTATTTCGCGCGCCGCGCGCCAAAGAGCACCGGCCGCGAGGACTTCGGCGCCACCGTCGCGGACGCTCTCTTCGCTCGGGTCACCAGGAACGGCGGCTCGCCCGGCGACGCGCTCGCCACGGCGATCGTGCTCACCGCGCGGACCGTCGCGGAGGCGCTCGCTCGCGAGACGCCGGGCGGCGTGCGCTGGCGCGAGCTCGTCATCGCGGGCGGCGGAGCACACAACTCGACGCTCGTCTCGCGGCTGCGCGAGGCCGTCGCGCCGATCCCCGTACGCACGATGGATGAGCTCGGGATCCCGAGCTCGGCCCGCGAGGCGGTGGCCTTCGCGATCCTCGGCGCGTTCCGCATGCGCGGCCTCGCGAACACGCTGCCGAGCGCGACCGGCGCGTCGCGCGCGGTCTCGGGCGGGGCCATCCACCGGCCGTGAGGGGGAGCCTCGTGGTGGGCATCGACGCCGGGGCTTCGAAGACGCGCGCGTTCGCGGTGGATCGCGACGGCGCGGTCGTCGGGCGCGGCGCGGGCGGCGGCGCCAACCTGCTCTCGTCCCCCGACCCCGAAGGATCGATCGCGGCGGCCCTCGCGGAATCGCTCGGCGGCGCCGCCGCGGACGCGGTCGTGCTTTCGTGTGCGGGCGGCGACCGCGCCGCGGATCGCGAGCGCGGGCGGGAGATCCTTACGCGTCTCGTCGGCCCGTCGGTGCGGATCGACGTGACCGGCGACGCGATCGCGGCACTCTACGCGGGCAACCCCGTCGGCTGCGGCGTGGTGCTCATCGCGGGTACCGGCTCGATCGCGTTCGGACGGAACGAAGAGGGTGAGGAGCGGCGCGCCGGTGGCTGGGGCCATCTCATCGGCGACGAGGGATCGGCGGTGTGGCTCGGGCTCGAGGGGCTTCGCGCCGCCGCCCACGACGTCGATGGGCGCGGCGCGGCGACCGCGATCACGGCGCACGTCACGCGCGAGCTCGGCGTCACGTCGCTCATGGAGGCGCTGCCGCAGCTCTACGGCCGGCCGCACCCGTCGCCGGCGGTGCTCGCCGGCGCGCTGCTGGTGCGGTCGCCCGTGCGGCGGCGGAATCGGACGGGATCGCGGTCGCGATCGTGCGCCGCGGCGCGAGCGCGCTCGCCCGCGCAGCGACGGTCGTGGCGCTCGAGCTGGGCCTCGACGGGGGCCCGATCTACCTCGCGGGCGGGGCGTTCGAGACGCTGCCCTCGCTCGAGCGCGCCGTGCGCGTGGAGCTCCTCGCGATGCTGCCGAGCGCGACCGTCGAGCCGGTCCGCGAGGAGCCGGCGATGGGCGCGGCGCGCCTGGCGATGCGGCTCGCCTGGGGACCCCGGTGAGCGAACGCGTCACCGAGTCGCGCAATCCGCGCGCGGCGAAGCTCGGCACCATGTCCACGCGGGCGATCCTCGAGCTCCTGAACGACGAGGACGCGACCGTCCCCGCCGCCGTCCGCAAGGCCATCCCGCAGATCGAGCGTGCCGTCGATGTCGCGGTGAACGCGCTCGCCGCGGGCGGCCGCCTGCGTTACGTCGGT